>Ga0325410_1009774_pt1 | contig 10188 bp, 8 predicted proteins | sample PopdelMetagenome_16_FD_206182 | JGI IMG/M metagenome (GOLD analysis project Ga0325410, IMG submission 206182) | Populus deltoides microbial communities from Bellville, Georgia, United States - Xylem-PdIQD-R3 | ecosystem: Host-associated > Plants > Phyllosphere > Stem > Wood/Secondary xylem...
AAAAAAATTATTTTTGATATCAGCACATCAAAATTATCTAAAAACACCAAAAGAAATATTAATTTGAAGTAAAGAAAAAAATAATTTTTTTTAATTTTTTTCAAAAACGCTTTTGAAACGCAAAAACAAACAAGGTCAATCTATTTTTTTATATTGAACCACAAGTTAATTTAGATTTTTTACCGGTCAGGTTAAGTTAATTTCTTGATTTATTTAATCTTCAATCTGGATTGGTCTAAGTCTCGGATTATCCTATCAAGTTGGTCCGATTGAGGATATCTTACCCAGAAAAGTATATTCCATATCATTATTTACTTTATTCATACATGTGTTAATGCTTCTTTTATGTTTTGTGTATATTTCTGAAATGAAACATATAGGTAACTTGTGTTATTTTAAAGTGGAATTAATGACCAAGGTTGGGGTTTAATTATGATGATCTGATGGATGGTTGGTCACCAAGGAATCCAATGGTGGATATAGCTCTAAAAAATTGATCCCAATATGGCTAGAAAAGGATATACATCTAACACATCTAAAGTGGTCTTAAAGCTTTAGGCAATTCAAAACCCTTTTTTTTTTTCTTTTTTAACAAGCCTATGTTAAGATATAGATGAGTGAGATTGGGGGTGTTTGTGCACATTTTTGGTTAAAAATAAAAGGGAAGGAATAAGATAAATTAAAGTTAAAATGAGAAATGAAATGAAAATAAAATAAATTTGACTAGAGACCCGAACAAATAGGATATATTTAAACAAAAAATAAAGTAAATTAAATTAAAAATACCCAAAATAAAATGATCTCTTAATATTCAGATTTGAAACTAGACATATTTTTAGTATTTAAAACTCATACTTGAATAGAAATATTTTTTTAAAAAAATGGGAAAATAAGTAATTTAATATATAAAAAAATTATGATGTAACTGGTAGATTTTTTTATAAAAAAAAAATATTGTTGTTCGTGACAGATGCCAAAGTGGAGTAAAATAAGGGGAGTAGGGCGTACTAAGCAAAGCGAAGAGGAAAGACAACATCTGCCTTTCTAGGATTTCTTTTGCAAAATCCATCATGATCATGTTTGATGGATCAAATAATTTCAGATTATGATAGACGAGAGTGAATGATCTGTTAGTGCATCAGGGCATGATGAAGGCGTTATATGAAAAACAACTAGAAGGCATAAACGATATAAATTGGGAGGAACTAGAAGCAAAGGTTGTGGCAACTATCAGGATTTGTCTAGATGATGACATGATGTATCATATCATGGATGAGGAATCATTGGTGTCAATTTAGGCAAAACTAGAAAGTTAGTATATGTCTAAGTCAATGTCAAACAAACCTTATCTTAAACAAAAACTACTTGGTCTTAAGATGTCACAGGGCATATATTTGAATCAACATATCAAATGTGTTCAATCATATCATTAGTGATTTGAAGCAAATTTATGTGAAGTTCGAGTATAAAAACAAGGTATTGATGTTACTGAATTCTCTATCTATTTTTACATATAAAATTTTGGTTACAACTTTGATCTGAGGGAAATAAACTGTCATATTAGAAGAGATCACAAGTTCCCTATTAAGCTTTAATCTAAGGAAGAATGGTGGTGATAAAAACTCACAAGGAAAGGGTTGGTGGTGAGGAGTAATCAAAAGTATGGGAGAAACAAGTCCCGGAACGAATCAAGGAACAACAAAGCTGGTCCAAATCCAAGAAGAGAAAAGATAAAAAATGTTATAAATGTGGAAAAATAAGGCCAATAAAATGAGAATGTCTAAAGAAAAAAATGAGATATAGAGAACAAATAAGGGTCATTAAAGTTCATGAATGTAGTGGAAGAAGACGTAGAAAGCGATGATAGAGACATGCTTTTTATTCCATCCAATTTAGATCATCTTATAAATTCTTGGATATTTGATTCAACATGTTCTTATCACACAAAACCCAGTAAAGATTGGTTAGATACCTACAAGTTAGTCAATTCTGGTTCTATTCTAATAGGTAATGATAATCCATATAAATTTGTTGGAATAAGAATATCAAAATTAAAATGTTTGATGGTATTATTAGAACTTTATGTGATGTTAGACGTATACTAGATTTGAGGAAGAATCTGATTTTATTGGGCACTTTAGTCTAAAAGGGGTTCAGTTTCAAGTTTGAAGGTGAAGTACTGAAGGTGAGCAAAGGTGTTATGATAGTGATGAAACGAAATAGATTGTTAGGAAGTATTTATAGACTATTAGGTAACACAATTGTAAGTGGAGCTGCAATCGTAGAATCTGAGTTAAATAACATAGTATTATAGCACATGCGATTAGGCCATATGGGTGAGCATGAAATGATGAAGCTTCATAAGAAGAATCTATTGAAGGGTTTCAAAACATGCGAACTTGATTTTTGTAGGTATTATGTTCTTAAAAAATAGAATGATGTGTAGTTCAAGACAACCACACATAAGAAATGGGGGGTTCTTGATTATATTCATACAAATGTTTGGGATCCAATAAGGGAAGCATCACGTAGACAATATATGAATTTCATGATTTTTATTGATGACTATTCATGAAAGGTTTGAGTGTACTTTATGCAAAATAATTTAGAAAAGTTTGTTAAGTTCAAGGTATGGAAAACAAAAGTAAAAAACCAGACAATAAGGAAAACCAAATGACTCAGGTCAGAAAATGATACTAAATACACAGACTAGAAGTTTATGGAGTTGTGTGAGTAGTAGGGGATTAAGAGACACTTCACAATATATAAGACACCACAACAGAATGGTGTAGTGGAAATGATGAACAAAATAATAGATGAAAAAACGTGTCTCTAGCTTAATGCAGGACTTGCTAAGAACTTCTGGGTAGAAGTAATGAATATAGCATGTTTCTTTATTATCAAATCACCTAGAATAGCATTAGATGAGAAAGTAGCATAATAAGTATAGACAGATAATCTATTAGACTACTCTGGTTGAGAGTGTTTAGATGTCTACCATATGTGCATGTTTCTAGTGATGAGAGGTCAAAGCTTGATGTGAAGTCTAGATAATGTATCTTTTTGGGGTACAAAAAGGGTTGAAAGGTTCCAAACTCTAGGGTTTGAAGGCAAACAAGGTGGTGATCAATAAAAATATAGTTTTTTATAAATAAAAAAGGGCATGTTGTAGTGTACTTAAGAAGAAAAGAAACATGTGGTTGAAAATTACAGCAACAATGCCCATGAGGTACATGTAGAGTTAGATACTCATATTAAAAAAGAAACCATTGACAATTCAAGGAGTTATCGTTTAGAAGATCATCAACATGACAATATAGTTTTAGGTAGGCCCAGACACATTATCAAGCCACCCATCAAGTATAGTTTTGAAGATATGGTCTTTCATATACTTATTACTAGTAATAGAGATTCTACTACTTTTCAAGAGGCATTACACAACGAAGATAAAAGTAAATAAATGGGTTCTATAGAGGAAGAAAATGAATCTCTATATAAGAACCAAACATGAGAGTTGGCTGAACTTCCAAGGAGAAAGAGGGTGATAGCATGCAAATAGATGTATAAGAAGAAAGAAGCAAAAAAAATGAAGGTGAGAAGTTCAAGGCTCATCTAGTAGCAAAGAGTTACTCATAAAAAAAAAAGGGGTTGGCTAAGAAAAGATATTTTCCCCTATAGTTAGATATACTTCCATTAGGGTAGCACATTTTGATATGTAATTAGAGTAAATGGATGTTAACACATCTTTTCTCCATGGTGATTTCGAGAGGCAAATTTACACGGTACAACTAGAAGGATTTAGTCAACCTGGACAAGAACACCTGGTTTTTAAATTAAGGAAATCATTTTATGGACTAAAATAATTTTTGAGGTAATGGTACATGCGACTTCAGTCCTACATAATTAGGATTTGCTACAAAAGGTGTAAGTATGACTAATATGTTTACATAAAGAGCCTTGATGGTGATTCTTTTATTTTTTTTTTTGTTATTTTATATAGATGATATGTTGATTGTTGTAAAGAGTATGAGTGAAGTCAACAAGTTGAAGACTTTGTTGAGTAGAGAATTTAACATGAAAGATTTTGGTACTGCTAAGAAGATTCTTGTGATAGATATTCATAGAGATAGAGCTACCTGGAGATTATGGTTATCTCAGCATAACTATGTTGAGAAAATGTTGGAAAGGTTCAACATGAATAATACAAAACCATTGAGTATACCTTTAGTGAATAATTTTAGATTATCTATTGTATAATACCCAAAGATAGATGATGAAGTGAAAGACATGTCAAAGGTCCTTTATGCTAGTATAGTAGGGTTTTTAATGTATGTTATGATATGTACAAAACAATATTTAGCACACACAATTAGTGTGGTGAGCAAGTTTCTATTAAATCCAAGACGACAACATTGAGATGTACTCAAGTGGATCTTCAAATACTTGAAGGGTAATACAAACTATGATATCTTGTTTAGTAAACAATATGGTAATCCTTTAATTATGGGATATGTAGATGGAGACTATGTAGAGGACTTGGATGATAGGAGATCTACCTTGTATGATGTATTTACTTTAGTTGGAAGTTTATGGTTCAGTCTCTAATTGCATTATCTACTACTAAGTCAGAATATATGGTAGTGGTTGAGGTTGCCGAGGAAGTTTTGTGGTGTACAAGTTTGGTCAAAGAGCTGGTCATTCAATAAGGTAGAGTTTAGTTGCATTGTGACAGACAAAGTGTCATTTACCTGGCAAAGAATCAGGTGTATTATACAAGAACCAAATACATAGATGTGAGCCTTCATAAGATCAAGAAATTGGTTTCTTCTAGTGAATTGTTGCTCGAAAAAGTTTGGGGGTGTGGGGGCAATGCCCCCGTGGTACGATAAAGGGGTATTATGAAAAAAATATTGATGCTCCTTAAACGGATAGGATTTTTTGGACGGTTTAGGGTCTACTTTAAATCATATCATGTAACCTTATTTTGATATAGTGAAAATAAAAGTTCATTGCTTATGTGGATATAGGCACGTTGTCAAACCATGTTAAATCTTATGTTCTTTTTAATTTCTCTTCTATTGCAATATTTATTAATAATTGCCACATGCTTTACACAACAAAAATCTAAAAAACCAAGAAAATAGAAGTTTCTTAAAGCACTTAATTTTTATTTATTAAATTTTTATTTATGAAAAGTTATTAAAATTAAAAATTAAAAAACCTTATTAACAACGAATAGGAAAATCATTCCATTCGAATAGAAAAAACTAAGAAAGTTTAATATTTCTAAATAGAAAAATAAAAATAAAATAAATTTTTTAATTAAAAAAAATCTTAAAAAAAAACTCTTGTATCATATAACCCAAAAAGAATTGAAAATGACATACATGTAGCCAAATTCACGGTGATTGATGAAAATAGTTCTAGTAAAATAGTAAGAAAGACAAACTAAAAAACACTACATAATTTCCCGCTTTTCAATTCAATATTCCCTACCGTATATAATTATTTTAAAAAAATCATTTTGTGTGTTCAAAGTTTTTCCAGAGTCTTGTTTTCTTTTTTTATCCTTGTTTATAATCTCTAATAAAGAAAACAAAAACTAAGAACTTGACACGTTTTGTTAAAAAAATCAATTTTAATTTTGATTTTAGGTGGATCATCTAAATTTACGAGCGTAACTTGCCTATAAAAATATTCAATTCAAGGTTGTCAAAAAAAAATTTTTGACACGACACGGAACATATAATATAAACTCGAATCGTAAAATCGTAAAATCACAAGTAAAATATTTTAACTAAATTACATGTTATCTCGCGGATCATTAAATCAGTGATTCATGTCAATAGCTCAAATGGATCTTATAATTTTTGTTTAATAAATTTATGTTTCATCTAAATAAAAATAAAATAAAATAAAATAAAATAACTCATCAACAAGTCTAAATATATTAGGTCATTAGGCCAAACATTTAATTTTATTGATGTCGATTCAAAATGTGGCGATATCAATTAAATTTTTATAGTTATCTTTAAAAATAATATTTATATGTTGTATTTACTAAGCATAATAAGATAAAAATGTATATTTTATAAAAATCTTTTTAAATAATATTATTATGTAAAAATCTTTTAATTAAGGTGCTAATTTATTTATTTTTTAAAAACCCCACATTTAGTTCCCTTGCCAAACCATGCCATGCCATTCAGGCATCAATCAGATAAAAGCTTCATAATGAAAAATTATCTGGAGAGCAAGTGAAGCGGTTTTTATAATTTTTACGGTGAAATCGTAAAATTAGTCCGTTTTTAATTATTTTAACGAGTTGAACCGATTTTATGCGGGTTTGACTAATTTTACTGGTTTTTAATTTTTTAACCCGATTTTACACGTTTTATATGTTTTGACTCGTAAAATCGTACGATTTTACAAGTCAAAACGTGTTTTTAATAACATTTGTCCAATTTATTGCCCAGGTATGTGTATGATTCCAATTACTAGTTCATTATTCTCATTTAACCCAGATTTAAAATAAAATAAAATAAAATAAAAAACAATATTTCCATAATCAAAATCGATCCTAGAATTTAAACGGTGTTTGTTTTTGTGATAACATCGTGCTTTTGAAAAAAATAATTTTTTTTGCTTAAAATTATTTTTTTTTTGTGTTTTTAGATTATTTTGGTGTGTTGATGTAAAACAAATAAAAAAAATATTATTTTGATGCATTTCCAAGCGAAAAATACTTAAAAAAACAATTATTATCACAATATCAAACACTGTCAACGAATTGATTTTGGAAACCCATGACCTAAAGCTTGGCTTGGACTAAGTTTCAAGTTGAACTAGAAAAGACATTGATTTAGTAAAACTCAATCATAAATAACCCAAATGCTAAAAACAAACCCAAATCATAGCCATTACATGTCATAAATGCTTATATGTGAAATTAATTTGAACTAGTCCATGACTCACACTACACCGCAGGTCAAGAAAAAAAAATCTTAGCATTAAAGAATATCAAGAGACCACAAACTTGTTTTTTAAAAAATAAAAAGGAAAAAGAAAAGGTAGGGATGTGGCTCATAAACACGGCTAGGTCGAATAAGTATGTCTTATCTCATAACACAAGATGCATTGAACAAAGAAACAAAAAGGGCTGATCATGGTACAAAAAAAAAGACAACAAAAATACATTTCAATCTAACTGAGGGCATCACAAAGAAAATAAAAAAAATAAAAGGGGAAGAAATGACCCAAGCAAACCTGAGTGTACTTGTCGGCATCCAACCTATGCACGAGACCATGATAAATTTAAAAGAAGCATGAAAAATAATAGAATGCAAAGTATTGAAGGATAAAAAATATTAATATCCCCTGAGTCAACATTTCAAATTCGCCACCTCGATCATGAGCCCAATGTAGCTCTACTAGCAACAACCACGACTCTCAATTCACAACCATCTCAATATTAAATGATGAAATTAAAAATAATAATTTAATAAAAATCCCCTAAAAAATAAGTAATATAAAAAATGAGGACCAAATGCTAAACAAAAAGATCATGGTGAAAAAGACATTGATTGATTCAATAGTGAAATTAGAAAGAAGACAAAGAACAAGAAAACATTTAAAAATAAAATCAAGTAAAACAATCTAAAATCAAAAGAAAAAAAGATCAAATCTGAAACCAAAACAAATAAGATGAAAAATAGCATTTCAATGTTAGAGAATGAAAATGAAAAATAACACCCCCCATTCTCTAAAAAAAATTAATATAAAAGAATGAGAATTAAATGCTAAACAAAAAATGAAGAGGGTAAATAACATTCATTAATTTAAGGGTGAAATTGAAAAAAATCAAGCATTTCAAAAGAGAATGCTAAAAAAAACCTAAAATCTAAAAAAAAGGGATCAAATCCAAAATCAAAATGAAACCAAAGGAAAAATAACATTCCAATATTATAGGATGAAATTGAATAAAATTAAATTTGATATAACTAGGAAAATAACATTCATTGATTTAAGGGTAAAACTGGAAAAAAAACAAATATTTCACAAAAACATCAAAACAAAAACCTAAAATCAAAATAATAAGGACCAAACCTAAAACTATAATAAAATAAGAGGAAATATAACATTTCAATCAAGGGTGAAATCGAAAAGAAACTTAAAGTTTATAAAATAAATTAAAAACAAATCATACAATCAAAAGCAAGAGGACCAAATCAAATATTAAAACAAGATAAGAGGACAACATGAAGTTTCTGAGTGGACAACATGTTTTACAAGGCAAACACAGATAAAAAAAAATAAAATAAAATGTTATCAGAGCACCACCACACATGCCACCTCATTTGGAAGAGGACGTTGTGATCTATCTAAAGCTGCCACAAATGAGAAATTTTCACCACTTAAACCGTTCGCGCCCGTAGCTTAAAGCGTGCGGAGTGGCTTAAAACCCTAGCGCGTGAATAGAGCGTGCCAACAAATTTTCTTATTTAAATATTAATTTTTTAAAAAATTATCAAATTGTCTTTATCTTGACCTCATAACTACAAAATGACCACATTGAAAAGATAAATGTACAATGTACAATTAAAAAAGAGCAAGACATCTTAGACCTTAATCAAAATGATAATGATTGTTTGGTCCTTGTGCAATTACAATTCTACCCCTAGAGGTTGTGTAAATGAGTTTTTTTAACAGGGCAAAATAATAATTGTGTTATTCTCATCCACAATGCACTGAGCTTGGGTGCACAATTATTTCTCCATCTCTTTTATTTTTTTAATGGGTACTTTATGGTGCTTTAAAAGGCATGAAATATATGCTTTTACTAGGCATAGGCCTTTGCTACGCTGCAGGTTTCAATATTTTTCCTTGCAAAAACTAATGTTCATGTATCACAAGCACGTTTAAAAAAAACAAGAGAAATCATGTTTAATAATTTGGTTTAATTTCAATTAGATAATAAAAGAATAGACATCAATAACAAACAAACAAATCTTTTTTTTTAAAAAAAAAGACAAAACAATGGGAAAAAAATTCATTGATGCACAAAATCAGATAAAAAAAGGTTTGAGTCAACCTCAGGTAGTGCAATAGACATGTAATCTAGATAATAAGAGGCGAGGCAGCCAATGGTAACCCGCAAAACTCATGGCCCATGTCATGAGATCGAGATAACTCGATAGAAAAAAATCAAATAAAACCATAAAGTTAATTGCTTTTTTTAAAAAAACTAATGTTGAATGATGAAATAAAAAAAAGATGTCGACCAACACCGACTTTTCAAACCCATGACTCGGTCATTAAATCGAAAGCATCATATATAGAAAAATGGTGAAGCATAATCCCTAGCAAATTGAACACTGAAAAATAAAATAGGAAAAATAAATTAACAACACAAAATGATCTAAAATAAAAAAAATAGTAATTACAATAATGTGGGTGAAAATAAAAATAAATTAAATTAGAGGGCAATTAAAAGTTTTTGATTAGAGGGTTAAATTTAAAATAAAAATAATTCCAACAAAAAAAAGAGAATAAAATAATGAAGACCAAATTAAATAACAACAACAACACACCATAAACTTGGATTGAATGATGAAATTAAAAAAAATAATAAAATTTTTATAATAGGGATAAGTGAAAAAAAATAGAAATTAAAAGAATAGAGATCAAATTAGAAAAAACAAAGAATACATGACAAACTATAATTGAAGGACTAAATTAAAATGAAATAAAACTTTTATAATAGAGAAAATGACAAAACTAAGAAATTAAAAGAAAAAAAAACAAGTTTTTTTATTGGAGAGTTAAATTTTAAAGAAAAATAACTCCAACAAAAAGAAAAAAAATAAAAGAATGAGGACCAAACTAAAAATAATAACACAACATAAACTTGGATTGAAGGGTAAAATTAAAAATCAATAAAAATTTTATAAAGGGACAAGGGAAAAAAATAAAAAATCAAAAGAATAAATTTAAAAATATAATATATATATATATATAAATTTGAATTGAAGGTCTAAATTGAAAGAAAATAACCTTTACAAAAAACCAATGACAAAAATTAAAAATTAAATGAAAAGGGACTGAAGTAGAAATATATATATATAAAAAAAACAAGAAGACAAATATGCAATTTAGGAGGGGAGAGAAAAGATGGGAAAGGCTGACCTA
>Ga0325410_1009781_pt1 | contig 10183 bp, 9 predicted proteins | sample PopdelMetagenome_16_FD_206182 | JGI IMG/M metagenome (GOLD analysis project Ga0325410, IMG submission 206182) | Populus deltoides microbial communities from Bellville, Georgia, United States - Xylem-PdIQD-R3 | ecosystem: Host-associated > Plants > Phyllosphere > Stem > Wood/Secondary xylem...
TTATTATTTTTACAACATTTTAAATTAATTATTTTTATAAAAAATTTTAAAATTAAATGGAGAGAAAAAACAAAACTTATTTTCATGTTTAGCAATATAAACTTTTAAATCAATATGAAAAATCTAAAAACTTTAAAATTGGCTATGCGTTTTTTTTTAATATATATATATATATATATTGTTTTCCTCTCACTTTAAATTTATCTTTCTAATTCAATGAAAAACTTTATCTTGTGGAATTTAGCTTCAAAATGATCAAATCAGGAAGGGAAAAAGGTCTAATGATAAAAAAAGTTTTATTACTTCTTTTCATTTATTTACATAAAGTTTTATGATTTATTTAATTGAATATGTGTATAAGTTTTTCAATTTATATTAGTATTTTTTTATTTAAAAAATACATTAAAAAATTCTTTATATTCATGTTTTTTTAATTATGCGACGATGTTTTCATCTTAATCATTATTCTTATATATTTTTTTTAAATCTATATATAAGTTTTTTTTTAATTTTACCTTTCAATCAAAATTAATCATATGTTATTTGTTTTTTAATTTTAATCCTCAATTATCAGTTTATATATATATATATATTCCCGTTTGCTTTCATTGACTTTTTTTTCAATGTGATTTAAATAAACTCAACTTATTTTGTTTGTTGGGTCTTATTAGATTTTTGTTTTTAAAATCTTTGTGAAGCCTAAATAGCAAATCTAGTGTCAATAAGAATACGTGTTCACCAACCCCTGATGATTTTTCTCTCTTACACATCAACCACCCTCCTCACCTCAAAATTACTTACACGCTCCCACTAAACAATTACACGTGTAAATGTCTTAGCAAACTTACACGTATTAACACAATACTGCGAGTATATCATTGAATTATGCGGAGCGCGTGTTTTGTTATTAATCTTGATAAAGTAGAGTCTAGAAGCTCTATTTGTAAAAAATCCAACACGATCTACGCAGAATGGCAGGGAGTAAATCAGAGTCGTTAGATCCCGAACTTGACGGTGGTATAAGAAATCATTAGCCTTTAGCCATCAGATCTAACCCGGTGGATAACTAAACGGTGAGGATTGTTTTAACAGCGGCGGACAAATAAGGCTGAACTGGGCCTTTAAAAAGAGGACCAAATTAGCCCAAGAAACACCACACACTTATTCAACCTCTCTCTCCTCTCTCTCTTAATCGCGAAGAGAAATGATTTTCTCTCTCTAGGGTTTGTTGGAATCAAAGGCGAAAGCGGGAGATCCAGGTTTTGAGTGGTTTGATTAACAAGCCTTGATTACTCTCTCTCTCTAGGGTTTATGTTTTGTGTTCAGTCGCATTGTGTTCGTGTCGGTTGGTTTATTTCTAGCTTCGATTTCGATCTATCTAGGGTTTCCGATTCTTGAGGGGTTTTTGCTCAAAGGAGGTTGTTAGGGTTCTTTTGAGTACGTATTTTGTTTTGTTAAACAAATAAAGCTTTTTAATTTCTGAAAATTCACTTTTTGTTTGAATTTCGGAGCGATAGAGAGAGAGAGAGAGAGGGGGGTTTTAGTGTTTTTTCCTATAAATGAATCAGATCAGTGTTGGTTTAGAGATCGTTTATTCAAGATTTGCTTCAGATGAGTTTGGGTTTAAAGACATGCAATTGGTATATAATCTTATGATGATCTGATATTGCTGCTCACAGATAAAGGAGGACTATCGTAGTGGAAGTTCTGAAACTTTTGCGAGAAAAGGAAATTAACAAGAGTAAATATTTATTTATTTATTTATTAAACTGGATTCCTTGAAGTTTAAAGAATTTTGAATAAACGTGTATGGTAAAATTGAAGAGGGAAAATAAGAAGTTAAATAGTTGAAGTTGATGATATGTGCAGTTATTGGAAGTTTATCTTATGGCACCTACTGTTCCTATAGAGTTTATTGGACAGAAGGAATTGAAAACGTGTTGGCGTTCACAACCAATGGGGAAATCAAGGAAGTTCTCTAAAGGGCACTCTTCTGGATTTGTTCCTGATTACCGGCATGCTGCTGAGACCATGGCTGAATCAGAAGGGTTTGGGAGCTCTGGACGTGTTGACACCGAGATGACAGCATCAGGAGATTCCTTCGCTCCCAAGAGGAAGTGCATTAGTTTGAATGTGGACGGGTATGATACATTTGGTGTACCATCACAAATCCTGTCATTGTCTAAGATGTCAAGATCGGAGAGGAAGGATTTGGAAATTAGGTTGAAAAATGACCTTGAACAAGTCAGAATCCTCCATAGGAAAGTGGCTTCTTTGAGTTCAAATACAGTTCTGTTATCGCCCTCTAGTGATACTCGGAGTTGCAGTGATGGCCAAAAGAGGCTTCCTCTAGAAGGTGTCCACAGGTCATTTGAAGTATCAGCTCCCAAGAGTAAGAAACGGGCTCCTCCAGGTCGAAATGGGGCTCGATCAAAAAAGGGTACATCAGGGCGTTTTGAGCCAGTGAAGTCAGCTGCTCCACTTGGTATAACTAATGCTATGTTGATGAAACAGTGTGAAACATTACTAAATCGTTTGATGACACATCAGTTTGGTTGGATTTTCAATACTCCTGTTGATGTGGTGAAAATGAACATACCAGACTACTTCACTATCATTAAACACCCAATGGATTTGGGTACAGTGAAGAGCAGGATTATTTCTGGTGAATATTCAAGTCCTTTGGGATTTGCTGCAGATGTGCGACTTACTTTCACAAATGCAATGAAGTATAACCCCCCTGGAAATGATTTCCATTTCATGGCCGAGACCCTTAGTAAATTCTTTGAAGTTAGATGGAAAGTTATTGAGAAGAAGATTCCTGTTACCGCTGATGTAGAACCAGTGCCATCAAGAGCTGATGTGCGTATGGAAATGGAAACAACTGCTCGTATAGAAAAGGAAACCACTACTGATACTCCACCTTTGAAAAAGAAAAAAATTACACCGAGTGACAATAAGGTCAAACCAGAGCCCATTAGGAAAGTCGTGACCAATGAGGAGAGACAGAAGTTGAGCATGGAATTGGAGGCATTGCTCGCTGAATTGCCTGAAAACATTATTGAATTCCTAAAAGAGCATAGTGGAAATGCTGGCCAGACTGGCGAGGATGAGATTGAGATTGATATTGATGCTCTCGGTGATGATATATTGTTCAACTTACGGAAACTCTTAGATAACTATTTACTGGAGAAACAGAAAAACCAATCAAAAGCTGAACCATGTGAAATGGAGGTACCTCTATTTCTCTCATGTTTGTTTGCATTTGTTGTGATGTGTTCTTTATCCTGGAAATGTTGAATAAAAGTGTGATGAGCAGTGGCTTTTATTGATTCAGATTATTAACGAGTCAGGGATTAGCAATTCATCATTGCAACCATGCAAAGGTACTTTCTTTTACTCTAATTTTGTGCATTTTCACTGCATTATGCATGGTAATTTTGTTGCCAGTTGAATACTTATACATCATGTTTATTAGGCAATGATACCGCTGAAGAAGATATAGATATTGTTGGTGGGAATGATCCTCCTATTTCAAGCTACCCTCCAGTAAAGATAGAAAAAGAGGCGGCTCATAAAAACAGTAAATGTAGCAGTCGAAGTAGCTCCAATAATGAATCGGGCTCATCTTCAAGTGGTAAGTGTTTTGTAAACCTTTTCATCGTCACTTCCTTTTCTTTGGGGATTTGTTTATATATATATTTTTCCAATATTTGGAGTACTCATAAGCAATCTTGCTGTTTATGCATACTTGATTTCTAGATTTAAAAGAAGAAATTAATTATAGACATTATTTATTCAAAATTAAGAAACACACATTAAGATGTTTTTCCATATGCTGAATGTGGACTTCTGGTGTAATTTTAAAATTCCAACCTTTGTGAACTTTGATGGAGTTCTGTTTGGATGCCATGCTGCCATTGGACCTTGTTTGATGCGAATGTGGACTTCTGGTGTAACTTTAAAAGGCACACGTTTGTGAACTTTGATGGAGTTCTGTTTGAATGTCAGGCTGCCATTGCACCTTGTTTGATACTTAATTCCACTTTGATTTTTTTCTTAAGGTGTAATTTGATTCTGGTTCCTTTCTGTTAGCCAAACCACTCAAGAGTTGTATAGCATATTTGGTAACTCATCAAGTTACAACAGATGTCTAACAGCATATTCCTGGATAGTGAAATATTTGAAGGCAGCTATAAGATTTCATGTCACCTTGTGTCCTGTCAATAGCTTCTTAGAATATCATGCCAATTAAAACTCTGGCATTACTTCCACTTGCTTTTTGGTGGATGCAAAGATGCTATGGAGAATGATATCTTCCCAGTTTTCAGCCAAGATCTGCCTTCAGCTGTTTAGAGTAAATGTGTTCTAGAAGGCTTGCTTTTATTGTTGGTATTGAGTTATATTTTTTTGTCACGAACTTATATCTGACCCTTGAGTTCAGTCCGGCTATGGCATTAGGTATACGTGTTCAATGTTTCTCTGAAAGTAGAAGATGCAAGTCTGATCTGTACTACACTTTGGCATGGATATGTAGTGGAGCATAGTATTGAAACACTGGATATTTGAATCTAACAAGTGCTGTTCTTTTTTGACGTGATTTAAGAGTGGAAAAAGGTTGCCATGTACTGTAGTGCCATCAAAACATACAAAGGCACGGTTTTTCCCAATTCATGATCATTTTTAGTCACCAAATTTATGTGCAATATCATATGTGCATGCATGCTGGCATTTGCCCTTCATATTTCCAATGTAGGTTATTGGACAGTTGCTCTGTTAAGAACCATTGTTCGAACAGTTCAATGCAATGGGCTAGGTGCGAGTTTATAATTTGTAGCTGGTAAATTACTACTCAGTGTTTTGCTTATAACAGAAAAGGTTGTTAATTCATAGAAGTGAAGATAAATCACATTGGGGAATAAGACATCATACATGACAAAGAATACAAAAATAGATCAGGACAAAAGAATCATCAAATCTTCCTGAAATTCACACCGAAGAAGTGCGGGCTCTTTGGACTTTGCTTAGAGCCCAGTGCTCAGTTATTCTGATGGATTTTGATTTTCCTGAATGTTATGATCAGGAAAGGGCCATTGCAGGTGTTTTTGTCATCAAGACGTGAAGATGAATGCAAAGGATGTCCTTTTAGCTTAGAACTGTTGTGGGTTATGCATCAAGTGATTGGAATAAATATCTTTTCACCCAGTTGTTGTCATGGTTGAGTAGCATCCTACAACATGTCATTCTGTGTCCATGACATGTGAATGTCATAACATGATGGGTTTTTTGACACAATAAATCAGAAGTCGAGCAAAGAAACCTTTTTCTCATGATTTTTATATTCACATATTCAGTTTCTAAGATTTTATCGATTTGGGCGTGGAAGTAAGAGCCTTAAAGCCTATCTTTCATTTATTTTCCATGCCTTGAATAGCTAATTGATATAAGAGTGGGACATGTGCCCCACATTGTTCCTCTCCCAATTATTTAACTCAAGTCATAGGTTCTGCCCCATGGCTAGAATAGGAAATCGGAAGTTCTCTGTTTGGTTTGTGCTCTGTTTTGGCTTTGGAATTAGTGTGTTGCCTTGATGTTATTTATTTACAAAGTTCGTGTATAATAACCATAAGAATGTGTGGTTTGGCTAACTTTGCCCCCTAGTAATCGCTAATTTGGTGGTGGTTAATTTCCTTCTCTCTCTTTTTTTCCTTTTAAATTCCATGGCTTCTGCTCTTTTTTCCTTTTAAATTCTATAGATGAAAAAGGTTATATATGTAAATTGAGCGCCTTCGTAGTTAGTTTAATGATCTCTTTTTACTCGTGATTCTTTTTTCAGATTCAGATTCTGGCAGTGAATCTGGTAGTGAATCTGATGCAGTTAAAGCGTCTGGTCCCATTAATGCTACTGAGGTATGCATGCATAAATTGATCAGCTCAAGTCAGAATATTGTATGAATTTAAGTGTTGTGCCTTTTCTTTTAGATGTAACATTGATTTTTATCTTATATTTCTTCTAATTATAGGAAAAAATGGAACCTGGAGAAAATGTAGTCCAAAAGAGAAGTCATCTTGGTGATCCAGCTGTCAGAAATCGTGAGTTTTTAGGTTTTATTTCATATTATGCATTCTATAGGGTTCTTAGAGTTTGTTTTGGCCAAATTTAATCAGAAATCCTGCTTGCCGTGCTTTGTTCAGAATCTGTTGATGGGCTGGCCCAAGTTGAGCTGGATACCGAGGGTAAGCCAGTTGCAGCCGAGGCAGATGGCCACCAAGAGGGTAAGCATACTCATTAAGAAGATTGCTGTTACATGTGGGACTTCATCTCACTCATCATGCTGTAATGTTATAGGGGAGAGTGCTCCACCTGAGAGGCAAGTCTCTCCTGAAAAGCTCTATCGTGCAGCTTTGTTGAGGAACCGTTTTGCTGACACCATACTTAAAGCTCGAGAAAAGGCGCTTGAAAAGGTTGGCCTTTCATAAACTTTCATGCTATTAATTGCTATAATTGTACATGCTTCTGTTTTGTTTATGGGTTGTGTACCATTCACTCCGTGATATGGAATTCAGGGTGAAAAGCGTGATCCTGAGAAATTGCGGAAGGAGAAGGAGGAATTTGAAAGAAGGCAAAAGGAAGGTTTGGAATTGCAGTCACTCAACAATGAATTGAGTCATGTGATGTTATTTTCCAGGAGCAATGATTTATCTTTTAATCTGTGATATCAGAAAAAGCTCGGTTACAGGCAGAAGCTAAGGCTGCTGAAGAGGCTCGAAGGAAAGCTGAAGCTGAAGCCGCCGCTGAAGCCAAAAGGCGGAGGGAACTGGAAAGGGAAGCTGCACGTCAGGCATTGATACAGGTAAGGCTAATACATCCATGCAAAACCAGCTCCAATGCTTCTTTTAGAATACGACCAAACATTTTCTTGTTCTCTGCAGATGGAAAAGACTGTTGATATCAATGAGAACTGTCAGTTTATGGAAGACTTAGAAATGCTTAGGATTGCCCATCATGATGAACAGCTTCCAAGTTTCATAGAGGAAACAAGCCCTGATCATTCTCAAAATGGGCTGGGTAGTTTCAAGCTTCAGGGTAGTAACCCACTAGAGCAACTAGGATTATACATGAAGGAAGATGACGAAGACGAAGAGGAAGTAGTTGAACCACCCTCTAGTGTTCCAGATCTAACGAAAGATGTTGAGGAGGGAGAAATTGATTGATTAGGTTCTTGCTTTGATTATTGTGCCAGTCAAGAATTTTATAAAATTGTGGTCCTAAGAGCTACGGGCATGCATAATCGTCTGTCCCCTCTGCAATATAGCAGCCAAGCACACAGACCTATGACGGATTGAGTCTCAACTCTCCATTGGTGGTAAACCACCTGAAAAGGACGAGCCTCGGGCTATCAGGGAGGAAACATCAGCAAATGGTAGTGTTGGGTTTTTGTTTTCCTGGCCTCGGTTCTTATTCTTGGTCAGGAGGGCGGCTTAAGAGCTCGTAAACCACCAATTTGTTGTCGCTAGAATATTGTAACTTTTGTGAATTGCCAGAGAAAGAGGCGTTTGGGGTTGGGGTTTTGTTTATTATAGGTTTTTTTTTTTGTTGTAAAAAGGTAATTCTAGTTTTGTATGGGTTAGTGCGCCCTTGGGGGGGTCACATTAAGAAGGTTTAGGGAGCAGGAAAGGTAACCTAGAGGAGGAGTTGTAATATATGTATAGTTAAAAGAAAGCTGAGGCAATTGGAAATGGCATTCACTTCACTTTCTTTTATCGCATTTTGCATAGTTTGATACCCCAGGGACTGGAATGTATTAGTTTCTGCATTCTATATTGAAAAAGATCACTTGCTGCTTCCCTTTGAGGAGAATTGGGGGATGATATGGTGGACCGACCTTGTGCTCTGCTTGTAACTTCTTCTGAATTGTTCTTGTTTCTGCAATGATTTGTTTTGTTACCCTTTTTCTTTGACCAATCCTCTTCCTGCGTAGAGGCCGACCCTGAAAATAGCAGTTTTGGATGATTTAGTTTTTACTAGATTTGTGGGCTGTGTTCTGTGGTGGGCTACAATGTTTTTTTCATCACTAAAAAAAAATATGACGCCTGTGCAATGCAAGTGCTCGGGAGGAAAAAAAAAGGAGATACCTGCAAAAAATTAACAAATAAAAAGATAAAAAATAATTCGGGTTGTTCATAAAATATTATATTAAAATCTAACTGCCACTTATATGATAAAATTGATAAAATCATAAGCTTAAAATAAAAAAAAATTAAATCAAGCAAACACATATATGAACTTTTTAAATCTTAAATTTACACCCTATTAAATTCTAGATTTAAGTAAATTTTAATTTTTAACTAATTTAATATTCATGAGCCAAAATATATATAACAAAGAAGAAATTAAAAGGACTCAGAAAACTAGTCGGGTTAACCATTGACTCGGGTCAATATAAGGATATAAATAGTTATTATAATAGGTTTAAAACTTGACTCGAGGGTCTATAGGGGTCAGGCCCGGATCACAGGTTGGGTAGACTATTGACCATAGTTAACGTAAGAATAAGAATAATAATTATTATAATTTTAAAACTCAACTGAGGGGTTGACCTAGGGCCATAATTGAGTTACGATTCAGGTTGGCCATTGACCTGGGTCAATGTAATAATTATCATAATTTTAAAACTGAACTCAGGGATCGATTGGGCTAAGCCCAAGTCATTGATCAGGTTGACCATTGACCCAGATTAACGTAAAAATAAAAATAGTTATTATTATAATTTTAAAATCAAATTCAAAAGTCGATTGAGGATCAGACCCAAGTCACAAGACAAGTCCAATCGAATCAATATTATCCAACATACTAAATACTACCTTAAAGAATATCTAAATCCTTTTCCACAATGATTTTTCTTCATTGATGTAGTGTCGCGTTTAACCGAGGGCTGTATTCATGTTTCAAAGTCATTGTTATGGCCTTGATTTCAAAACTAAGATCTAAGGAATTAGATCATTCTGGCCAAATCCCTCATCAACCCCGAGTGGAAGGTCTTTAACAAAAAAAAAAATTATATATCATTGATTTAAACTGCATTGATTATTTTGATTACAAGCCTTTTGTTATCATAAAAGTAAATATGTTCAAAGGTTACGTGAATACAACACATATTAACGAAGCAATTTTAAGGTTTGCAATGTATTATTACTTTAGAAGATAATGAAATATAAATAAATTATTAATTGTTGTTTTCTATACAAGTTTCAAGATAAATAGACTAAAGTTAATGTCTAAAGTTGTTATACACCCGAAACAAAGAAAGAAAAAAGATTAGAAAGCCTTGATTGGAGTGTTTAAAATTGAGGATGATTTTTTTAACCCAAAAGAGACTAATGTAGAACTTTTTTAAGGAAAATCATTCTTTACTAATTATTCTTATTCTTTCTTATTTAGTTTAGAAAATTAAATAATATACTTAACAATTTTATTTTGCATATGACTTTTATTACTCCTTTTATTTTAAAGTTTTTTATTTTATTTATGTTGGTTTGTGAGTTTATTTAAAGAGTTGTATATCTTTTAAAAAGTAAAACTATTTTTTTAAAAAAAATATTTAGTAAAAATTTGTAAATTTCATGTTCTTTTATTTGTTGTTTTTCTTGTGTTATTTCACTCTATATCACTAAAAATGCTTCATCACATCAAACAATGGCACTGCAAACACCTACATTATGCAAAAAAAAAAACAAATATATATATATATATATATATATATATATATATATATATATATATATATATATATATATATATATATATATATATGTTAGATTAAAGAATCAAGAACAGTTTGACCTTCGTCATCAATGGTAATCATAGAAAAACAAAGGAAAATGAGTAAGATTACTAAAATAGCTAAAAGTCATGGGATTGATTTAATTTTCATATGAACAGTGAACAAGGATAATATATTATTTTAATTGTTTGGTTAATAAATTTGTGTTGTCTCTCAATGATTAACACGTGTATAATGTGGAGGTCGTGAGTTTAATGTGGGGACGTGTTTTATTGATTTCAAAGAGACAATCATCTTCGTTGTCCATCCCTTATAAAGAGCAAAAAGAAAGCTCAGCCCACGGACCATCCTCAAGCCCACGCGCCCGGGCGTTTTTATGATGGGCTCTTTAATTTTTT
>Ga0325410_1009786_pt1 | contig 10176 bp, 6 predicted proteins | sample PopdelMetagenome_16_FD_206182 | JGI IMG/M metagenome (GOLD analysis project Ga0325410, IMG submission 206182) | Populus deltoides microbial communities from Bellville, Georgia, United States - Xylem-PdIQD-R3 | ecosystem: Host-associated > Plants > Phyllosphere > Stem > Wood/Secondary xylem...
GCTACTGTGCCGCGCTAATTGTAATTAGCCGGTTACTGTGAACATGCACAGTAACTGGTTAATTATCTTCCTTGCTGCAGCAACGTGAGCAGCACACGTTCTGCATGCAAGAGACCAACTGGGCAGAAGAGAAGAAGGAGAAGAGTGTTACCTGGAATGGAGGCGCTATCGTTCACGGTGGTGGTGTTGGTGTCGCGGCAGCCGGCTATGGTGGTGGCTGAGAAGCCCGGTAGCGCTACTGTTTTTCTTCTTCTTCCCTGTTGCAGAGATGCCATTGTTTCTCCTCTCTTCTTCCTCTGTTCCCCTCTGTAATCTCCTCTATTACTCCTCTGTTTTTTTTTTTAAAAAAAACTCTCTTCTCCCCTGTACGCTCTCTCTTTCTCCTCTGTATTCCCTCCCTTTCTCTCTCATGTGCTCTCTCTGTTTCGTCTTTTCTTTTTCTCTGCTTTTTCGTTTCTTATACTCACCCTCTCCTCTATTTTCGTCTCCCTGTGTTGCCCAGTTCTTCCCCTTCTCTGCCTTGTTTCGTTTCTTACATTTCCCCTCTCCCTGTTTTTTTTTTGTTTATCCCGTTCTTTTTCGCCCCCCTCGGGTTCTTCTCTTTAGTTTCTTAAGCTTTTCCTCCCTCTGTTTTCTCTTCCTTACGTTCCCCTCTCCCTTTGTTTTTTTTTCTTTCTTCTCTCATTACTTTCTCTCCTCTGCCCCGTCTCCTCCCTTCCTCCTCCTCCTCTGTCTCGTCCTTTTTCTCTCTTTTTATAGCCAAAACTGCATGCGTTTTTTTTATTTAATGAAAACGTTCGGGACCATTATTGCAGTGGTAACGGTAGAGAGATAGTAGCTGTGAAACGTTCCCCATAATCAGCGGCATTTGATGCTGAAACGGTTCCTTTTTGCTGAATCGGTGAAGAAGACAATGAATAGTGCCTCTGAAACGGCACCGTTTTGCCACTTTGAATGATATTTCTGATTTGGTCCTTGGGTATTTTTACAATCTTGTAATCAAGCCCCCCGGAAAAGTTGTAATTGGATCCCTTGGTTGTAGCGTCTTTTCCGGTTTGGTCCTTGGTTTCAGATTGTTTCAATTAAGTCCCTGATTGGCCAACAAACTTCAATAATTATGCAATTAAGCCCCTGATTTGATCAAATCAACTCTTCCAAATTATAATTGGACCCCAGAACTTTAATTTTTTCTAATAAAAGCCTAAATTGACTTAAAAATCAATTTTTCTTTCAATCCAACCCTCCATAAATTCAATTAAACCTTAGATAAAATTTAATTGAGTCCATAAATATCTGATTTTAAACTTTTCTTTCTCAACTTGAATTTTCTTTGTCAACAGGGCTCTCATCTGTCAAAAAATATACTGTCAAATTTTAACCTTTTGCATTTTTGAACTTCTTCAACTAATTTTGGCATTTTTTCGGCATTTCAGCACCCTTTTCTCGCTCCTATTATTTTTTGAATTTCTTTTGAATATTTTTTGGATATTTTTTGTATTTTCTCATTTTTTTTATGGGAATCCAAAAATAAGTAACAACAGATGCTTCCTATTTACAATGCTTACGGAGCAAAGACTTTGCGTAGTAAGTTTTGTAAAGATAAACAAAACTGAACTTTCAATCTTGATCTACTCAAAACTGGGTTGATCTGAAATTCTATCTTTACCGCAATCTGGTTTCAACCAGGAACTTGATTATCTTGAGAACCTGATCTTGGCGCCCCTATAAATTCAGTCTTCTTTCTTTTTTTCTTTCTTCTTCTTGTTTTTTTTTTGAAATCTCTTGTGGCGACTTCCTTTAAACAAAGCTAACATCCTTTATGCAGTTGGGCTAACCTGAGATCCCATCCGACGATCGCCTTTAACCAAGAACTAATATCTGTGTGGTTGGGCTGACCTAAGATCCTGTTCGTGATCCCCTTTAACCAGAACCAAAATCTGCGTGGTTAGGCTAACCTGAGATCCCATCCGGCGATCCCCTTTAACCAGAACCAAAGTCTGCGTGGTTGGGCTATCCTGAGATCCCGTCCGGCAATCTCCTTTAACCAGAACCAATATCCTGTGTGTGGTTGGGCTAACTTGAGATCCTGTCCGGTGATCCCTTTTAACCAGAACCAAAGTCTGTGTGGTTGGGCTAACCTGAGATCCCGTCCGACGATCCCCTTTAACCAGAACCAATATCTTGTGTGTGGTTGGGCTAACCTGAGATTCCGTCCAACGATTCCCTTTAACTAGAACCAAAATCTGTGTGGTTGGGCTAACCTGAGATCCCATCCGGCGATCCCCTTTAACCAGAACCAAAGTTTGCGTGGTTGGGCTAACCTGAGATCCCGTCCGGCGATCCCCTTTAACCAGAACCAGTATCCTAGGTTATGAAATTATGATAATTTAATAGAAAGAAAATAAAAATAAATCTCAAAGTACAATTCCCAACCACCTAAACTCTTGACTAGAGTCATGAGAATAAAATTACCCAACACAAAGCAAATAAAAAAAATACAAAGCCCATCTTTTTACCAACCTATTATTAAAGGATGAAATTAAAAAAAAAAACAAATTTGAATCAACTTAAGTTAACCCATTAAACTCTCAATCATGTCATGATATCATGATAACTTAATAGAAAATAAGCTAGAAAAAAAACATGAAGCTCAATTCCAAATGAACTAAACCTATGGCCTGAGTCATGAGAACTAAATTACTTTATCAAAAAAATATGAAGCCCATTTGTCAATTAACTCATTATTGAAGGATAGAGTCAAAAAAGAAACAATCTAGAAAAAAAGAAGCTAACTTGGATTAACCTTGCAAACTCGTGATCCATGTCATGAGACCAAGATAATTTAATAAAAAACAAATAAGAAAAAATCACAAGTTAAATTCTCAACTAGCTAAATATTGAAGGCCAAAACTAAAAGAACAATAATTAAAAAGAAAAAGAAAAAAAATGGACCTAATTTAACCTTGGCTAACTCTTGAAACTCATATCTCGAATAATAAGATTAGGATTTAGAAAGAAAATAAAAAGAACTATGAAGCTCAATTCCTAAACCAACCATATATTGAAGGGAAAAACTGGAAAAAAACCAATTTGAGAAAAAAGAATGAAAAAAAAACACGAGTAAACTTACCAAAATTTTGGGCATTGTTATGTGATCAGGATAATCCTATCATAAAAAAAGCAAAAACATTATAAATCTCAATCCTTAACAAAGTCAATGTTAGGATGAAATTGGAAAAAAAAATCAATTTTAAAAAAGGACCTAAAAAGATCAAAGTCAACTTAAGCTAACCTTTCAAACCCGTGACCCGGACCATGAGGATAAGATAATCTTATAGAAGGTAAATTAGAAAAAAAAAATCATGAAACTCAATTCCCAATAAACTCAATGATAAGAGATAAAATTGAAATTGAAATCAATTAAAAAAAAGGATCTAAAACAAAATAAATGACAATAAAAAGAAATATGATGAAATTTGACGTAAGAATAAAATGACAGATCCCCTTGCTACTTTGAAAATAACAAGCACAAAAACCAAGAAGATGAGAGAGAATAGAGAGGAGAAGAAAAACAGAAAAAGAGACGCCATCCTCCTCCACCATCTACATGCACCACATCACCAGGTTGGTTGAGCCGAGATGTTTCCATCGCCACCAAGGATAGAGATGTTCAATCTTTAAAGGAAGTTATATGCACCGCGCAGAGCACGATGACTTCCTTCACACACTACCCTCTTTGCAACTGCCCGTTAACCTCGATACCTATAGTTTTTTTTTAGTTTTAAATGTGATCTCTTAAGCCTTAATTATTTTAGATCAATGAAATTAAACTTTATTTTGCAAAACCGAGCATCAACCATATGTTGGAATTTTTTGCAACATCTTGTGTCCCCCTTTCTAGGTAACCAAAAAAACATTGTTAAATCTAATTAAAAAAAACATAATTTCAAAGGTTTAAGTTGAAAAACAAATTGAGGTTCTAAAAAAATAGGACTAATATTTCCCTTACCTAAGCATGAAATCTCTGATTGTATAAAGAAAAAAAGGTCAAATAATTGTCTATCATTCAAATTAAACCTCCATTGCTTTAATTGTTTCAATTCAATAAAATTTAATTTAATTTTGCTAAACTAAGTATCAACCAAGAGATAATTTTTTTTCCAAACACCCTAAGATCCTATACACTAGATAGCCAAATCAAACCACCCAATCCAATTTCAAATAAATGCAACATTAAAGGAACAAATCAAGAAAAAAAGGTTTAGGGATCAAAATGAAAAATAAAAAAAATAAAGAACCAAAATAAATAAAAAAACTCTATGAATTATTATTGTAATCCATAGTGAAATAGGTGTGGGTGAACAAAGTTTTTCCCACACCCTTTAGTTTTCTTTTCTTAATGCTCTAATCTTTATTTAAAAACTAAAACATCCTTACTCTTTTATCTTCTTTTTTTCTTAGGTTGTTGCTTTTGTGTTTTCAATGGTCATCCCCAAAACCCTCGTGTCTCTCTCTCTCTCTCTCTCTCTCTCTCTATCTTTTCTTTCTTTTCTTTTTTATATTTTAAAAGAAATTTTATGATGTTTAGGGTTTAGCTAGCGACACCTACGTCACAAACATCATAAATCCATTTTTATTTTTTTTATTTATGTAACAAAATCTTAGAAGATGGAGGTCGGCTTATGAACAATGAACAATTTTAGCCTACTATATTGCATGGATTGCAATGAAAACCCATACATGGATTGTTATGTATTTGTATCATAGTGCATGTTTTGATGTGCATCATGTTAAATCTTAGTTTAATTTCCCTTTCTTTTACTTTTTTTTTTCAAATTTCGATGGACCTGTTAAAACGCACTAGGTTCTTGCATATTGCTAGAGGAAATTTAGAAGAGGAGGTAGTTATTGTCATTTGTGTCACAACCATTTTTTACCCTTATTTTCCAATTAAAAATTAGAAAACTTTCCAAAAACATATATTTTGAATAAAATTTAGTCAATTTATGATTGTTGTTACTCATTTGTGGACCCCACATGCTGAAGATGGTGTGTACCCCTTTTGAACAAAGTGCAGGAGTGTAGCTCATGTTTGATGGAAAATTGACAAAAGTGGAGGAGAAAGAAATATTTTTTCAAACCCTGTTTGAGCTATTTTCTACTCTTTTTATCTCCCCCCTTTGCTTCCAAAAGCGTTAGTTTTTTTAGGCTGATAAGGAGTCTTCATATAAATCCCTCAGAATTTGCATTTAAAAAAAAACTGATTCTGCTGCTGTCACAATTTTTTGTTCCAACTTAGACTCTGATTCTGACTTGGTTTCGTATAATATCTGACCATCCTAGCTATATTTTGTCACTCATGACATATTGAAAAATTGACCTACACCTTTATTGGGTCCTAGGGATCACTGTTCTTAGGGCAGATTCTCAGTCAGATTTGGATGCTCGGCATTGTCAGATCAAAAACCTTTTTGACCAATCAGATTCCTACCAGATTCTGTTATCTAAAAATATTTTATCTCACTTTGAATCCTTCATCAAAGTTGTAGTCCAGGACACGTAGATGAATTTAGGCTTTTGAATGGCTTGATTTCGATATCAGAAGCTTAAGATATTCCTATTTGAAATCTAGCGTGAAAATATAGAATCCTGCCGTGAGAAGGTTTCCAGCCGAGTTTGGTTGCAATTCTATTATTCAAAATGAATTTATCTCATTTTTTATCCTTCATGAAAGTTGTAGCTCTACAAGTGTAGATGAATTTGGGACTTTTGAATCTCTTTATTTCGATATCAAAAGCTAATAATATTTCTGTTTGAATATCTACCGTGAAAGCAGAGAATTCTGCTGCGAGAAGGATCCTGACCCGAGTTTTACACTAAAGACTCTATTTTTGTCATAAATTTTATTGATTTGTTCTTAGGTCATACTCTCAGTTATATCAGAATGCTCGATATTGTCAATTTCTGAATTAGATTAGGAGATTCTTTTTGACCAACCAGATTACTGCCAGATTCTGTTCTCTAAAACGATTTTATCTCACTTCGAATCCTTCATCAAAGTTGTAGTCCTGGACGTGTAGATAAATTTGGGCTTTTGAATCACTTGATTTTGATAACAAAAGCTCAAGATATTCCTGTTTGAATATCTAGTGTGAAAGTAGGGATTCCTGCCGCGAGAACGATTTTTGCCCGAGTTTGTAGGGACATAATTGCAAGATGTTTAGAGTTTGAAGAGCAATTGCAGGTCAATTTGAAGCCCTTTTTTGGACTAAGGACCAAATAGAAAAGGCGCTAAAATAAGAAAGTTGATTGGAGATAAAATTAGAAGGAAGAAATTGAATAACCATGTTTTTTTTTTCTGCACAACTATCCTGGTTTGTCTTTCCTTTTATCTGCAATTTCCTATTTGGTTTCCATGTTTCTCTTACTGGATTAGAGAGCTGCAGACCACGTTTTTATTGCCTCATTTCAAAGGAAACAGTCGGTGCCTCATGGTCCCAGCTATGGAATGAAAGAAAGGAGATGTACCACCGTTTGATTAATGGAAACTAAGTGCTGAAAATCAGAATATTTCAGTTTCCTATTTGCGTTTTTTTACTGCAAATCACTAGGGATTTGCATCCTAGAATGAAAAAAACACAAGAGAGGCAGGCAGTTAGGAGAGAAAAAATATGCAGAGAACAGAGGGAGTTTCTTTCCTTCATCCTTGCGTTGCTGTGAGATCAAAAAGGCAAGCAGTAGAAGAGAAAGATGAAGAAAAAAGAGCAAAAAAAGCTAGAGAGCAGGGAAACGAAAAAGGAAGAGACAGTGAGAGGAGAGGATATGTAGATAACAGGGGAACATAGGGTTTCTTTCTTTGATCCTTTCATCACTGTGAAAGAAAGGAAAAGGGAAAAGAGGAAGGAGGCAGAGAGTAGAAAGTAGAGAAAACAAATGGAAAAGATTAAGTTTTCTTAAGATTATCAAAAGCCAAAACAAAGCAGGGACTACCTTTCGGTCTATGCTCCATTCCTTACAACAAGATCTGCAGAAAAGAAGAGAACCGAAGCTAAAACCAGTAGAGAGAAAGGGACGAAGACACAGAGCTAAACGCAGGAGACAGACGCAAGTAGAAAATAAAGGGAAAATAACTGGAACAGATGAACACGGACAGACCAACCAGCATGCCTTCAACATCGCTGCAACTCCATTTTTCTCTTAGTCTGTTATTCAGTTTCTGCATGCATTTCTTGGTTGCATGTGTTATTGTTCAAGTGAAATTTAATTCACTTGAACAGTGATAAGCCAAGGCATGCATGAGGAAACTCACGCATGCCTTATGCCCAGCTGGGTCACTGGTTTGGGCTAGTGACCCGGCTAGGCCTGCTGGGTTCAGCCCAACCACATGGACCGAGCTGGGTCTAACCCTTATAAAAACGAGTAATATCGTTGTTGTTTTTCGTGTTTATTTTGTGCTTTATTTTGTATTTTTATATTGTAAAAATACAAATATCGTATTTAGAATACTCGGTTTTCGACGCAATGTGACAAATATACGTATATATCAAAAAAAATGTTTTTTTGTAAAAAAATAAATATTTGAAGTTTCGAAAATATGGTTTTCGCATGGATTTCTTAAACACAACAAAAAAAATATTTTCTTGCATTTCAGGATTTTACAACATGTTTGTAAAACTCCAAAAGGTATTAGCCAATATTCTAAAAAATACAAAAATCTTATTTTGGGGGGAATTCATCTATTATTCATCGTTAATGTTTGGATAAAGAAATCCCAAAGGGATGAATATTCAAAATATTATTGAAAATAATTTGTTATTATTCACTGTTAGTATTTCGATAAAGAAACCCTGAGTGGTAAATATCCAAAATAATTTTGTAGAAATAATAAGTCATCACACATCTTTGAAAGAAGCCTTGAATATAATTGAGGACATTTCAATTTTTGACTCCACGATTTATGAGTCATGGGAGTATGAAACACTAAGGCAAAAATAGGCTTTTAAAGCGCCCCAAATTTCCTTAGATTTCTAAATTTTTATCCCTCTTCCTTGCGATTACGAGTAGTAAACTCTTGAAATACTAAGGGAAAATGAGCTTTTAAAGTACATGGAATCTCCTTGGATTTCTATCTTAATAAATTTAGTCTGAATCAAACACAGATTTTAAGAGATCTGCATTGGTTCTTCTTGGTACTTTGTAGACATTGACCAAGGGTTCTTTCTTTTTAGACTTTCAGTCCAAGTTTGTTCATCATAGCAAGACGTATCCTAGGAAAACTGATGGGATTAGAAAACACCAACATCATAGCAATTATAAGGCAAACCAAACACCAAGCAGCTTATCTTAGGTAGGGCGTACTAGGGGTGCTAATACCTTTTCTTTACGTAACCAGTCCCTTGCCTTAGAATCTCTAAAAGACCAGTTAGGGTTCCTAGTGACCAAATTACTAGGTGACGACTCCCCTTTTACACAAAACAAAAACCCTGAAATAAATCGAGGGTCGCCGCGACGCCGCGAGGGTGCGACAATGATCATTTTGTAATTTTAGCACTTTTGTTTATTTTATTTTGACAAGTTTCTAAAACATAAAATAAATAAAAATAATAAAAAAGACTGAGTGGAACGATAAGCAAGTGAAAAAGACATCAAGATAATAAAAAATTAAATAATATAATGAAAGGTCATACAAATAAAGAAAAGAAAATAAATCAAGATTCAAGAAAAATTAAGAAATGTGTATAAGGAGATCTTGCATAGTAAAGAAAAGGAAATTAATTAATGTTTAAAAACATATTTTCAAATAAGAGATCATCATTTAAAAAGGAAAGAATATAAAAATCTTCCAACATCTTTTTCTTGTTTTGATAAGAGCCCTAATAATATAAATAAAGGAGGAGAAAACCCTAGAGGAGATATACATTAGAAAAATCCTAGAGAGAGAAAAAAAAAGAAAGAAAAAAACAACCTCTTACACACTCTATCTTGGTAAATAAAAAAATGAGAAAAATTGAATCCTAGCCAACAAAGAAGACCATTAGAATAGTCACCCTAGTTTTCCTCTTGTCTCCAGTGATAAAGTAACAACCCCAATCTCCTCTCATTCCCTATCAAAAACAAAACCAGTAACAACAACTCACTAGTAACAATTCAATCATTAGCAATATCCCTGTTATTACCACATGCAAAACCATAGTCTCCTCCTCTCCTCATGATGGATAGAAATCAAGCAACTGTAGTAACTCGTCCCCTCACGCTCAGCAGCTAACCACCGATAAACATAGAAGCACCAAACCAATAATAGTACTAGTGAATAAGGCACAAAGAGAGAGAAAATATGAAAAAACTAAAACTCTTTTATGCATTGATCTCTTTTTTAAGGTGAAAGTGAGGGTCATCATTAATGTAAAAAGGAGAAGGGAAGGGAGCTATTCCATCACACCACCATTTATACATATAAATCCAAAGGTTGTTGAAGGTTTTACTCAAACCACTAACAAGTTTTATTGTTTGTTTTGGATAATTGGTAACATAATACTTATTTTTATGTGGAATGCAATGAAATTTAAAGTGTTGTGGGTTCATACCATTGTATGGAAACCATGAAGGTATTGGTAACATGATACTTATTTTTATACGAAATGCGATGGAGTTTGAAGTGTTGTGGGTTCATACCATTGCGTGGAAACTCTAAAGGTATAAAACCACCGTCTATTTATATTTTTGAGGTGGAATAAGGATAAAAAGCATTACCTTATGATAAATTTGGGAGGACTGGGTTCAAAGTTAGTTCATTTAAGATGTAATAGTTTGATTTGGTGCAAAAAGTTCACGCATAAATGGTAATATTTGTATATCAGATATCATCTAATTTGAAAACTCATCCTAGGATAAAAAGACTCATTCTCATCTTCTATCCTTGGATTTGACTATTGGGTGTTTGAATTGGCGAGTATGCATTTATGTTGTTTATTATATGATTTTCCTGTTTTTTTTATATTTGACATATAAGTTATTTTTTTATCTCAACACTTCTATTCTTGGATATTGATATCAAGTACTTGAATTGGTGAATGCATATTTTTTCATTTATTTGAGAACTCAACCTAGAATTAGATAATTTATTATTGGCTCTTATCCTTAGATGTTGATTATCAACTATTTGAATTTTCAAGTACA
>Ga0325410_1009787_pt1 | contig 10176 bp, 9 predicted proteins | sample PopdelMetagenome_16_FD_206182 | JGI IMG/M metagenome (GOLD analysis project Ga0325410, IMG submission 206182) | Populus deltoides microbial communities from Bellville, Georgia, United States - Xylem-PdIQD-R3 | ecosystem: Host-associated > Plants > Phyllosphere > Stem > Wood/Secondary xylem...
GTATAAAAATAAAAATATTTTTTATCCAAATATTATAATGATTCATCTTCAACAAAAAAGGTTTATGAAGGGTTACCTGTATTGGTGTGCACACAGAGAATCATATGTTCCTCACGAGACCACAATAGAAAAGATGATTGGGTCAACTTCTAGTTCTAGCAACGTGCATGAAATTGTAGATAACTATTTGTAGATGACAATAGTAATCCTTATAGGAATATGGTTATGAATGCGATGAGAATGAATCAGAGTTATGCTGGTCAATGTCCAATAATAGATGAAGAACCTAATGCAGACGTGACCATTTTTAATAATCTTTTGAATGACTCCAACAAACCATTATAGGTTGGGTGCACTAATCACACTAAATTATCGATCATTACACAAGTGTTCACTATCAATTCAGATAATGGGTTGAGTAAGGTCAGTTACGACATAACTGTTGAATGGGTGAAAATCATTTTACCTTAAGGGAATAGGCTGAAAGAGAATTTTTATAGTGCTAAATCCATGATGAAACCATTCAGCTTAGGATATCAGAAAATTGACACGTGTTCAAACTTCTGTATATTGTACTACCTTGAAAATGCAGATTTGACTAAATGCAAAACATGTGAGCATGCTTGTTATAAACCTAGATTTAGCAAGGGAATGACTCTTATTGCATATAGAAATCTTAAATAATTCTCAATCACACCTAAACTACAAAAGTTATTCATGTCATCAAATACTGCTGAGCACATAATATAGCATCATTCACATGATGCGGTGAATGGAGTGATGATGCACACTTCTGATGATGAAGCCTAAAAACATTTTAATAGTGTGCATCATTGGTTTTCAAAGGAATCAAGAAATGTGCTTTTTAGGTTATGTACAAGATGGATTCAATCTATTTAGGTCATTTGCTGCTCCTTATTCTTGTTAGTTTGTAATACTCAAGATTTACAACTTAACACCAAGAATGTGTATGAGGCTAGAGTTTGTATTTTTTTTTTTTATCTATAGTCATACCTGGTCCTAATAGTCCGAGTTAGAATATAGATATTTGTCTTCGTTTGTTGATTGACAAGTTGAACTAGTAGTGGTCATCAGGGGCTTTGACATATGATATATTGAGGAAACAAAATTTTCAGATGAAGACAGTTTTGAAGTGAACCATTAATGATTTTCTTATGTATAAAATGGTTTCTGGTTGGAGCACGCATGAAAAACTAGCATATCCATATTGTATGGAAAATAATAAGGCATTCACGTTAACAAATGATGATAAAATGTTTTTTTTATTGCCATCGACAGTTCTTGCCAACGGATCACAAGTACAGGAAGAACATAAATGACTTTTTTGTTGGCAGAGTTGAAAGGGATGTTACATCACCACTACCATTGGGTGAAAAATTATATGACATGGTGTCAAAATACAATGACATTATGTTTGGTTTTCAATTCGGTAAGCAAAAGTTTCTTTGTTTTGGTTTGACCAATAATTGGGTAAAACAAAGTATTTTTTGAGAGCTTTCTTATTGAAAAACCAATCTCCTCTGCCATACTTTTGATATTATGTACATTGAAAAAAACGTGTTTGAAAATAATTATTGTAAATGTCATTGTAACTGTTTACTCACCGATGAAATAATAGATGATCTATTTGACGGTTATTTATTAAATTCACCAATGGAAATATTAACGAACAAAAAAATCACCGATGGAATGATATACAATTTTTCTGTCGGTGATATGTTATATTCAGCAATGAAAATACCAATGGAATGAAGCAAGTAATTTTTTTATGCGCTTTGTCTGTCAGTAAATCTATCGATAAAATTATTACCGACAGACCATAAATTACCGATGAGAGTTTTTCTAACGAATTACTGTTGTCCATCAATAAATTTCATTCTGACGGATTGTGAAAATTGAAACCAAATAAAGGGTTTCTCTTTTCTATTTTCTTATAAAAAATTGATTTGAAACTCAGTATACATTATAAGATAAACATGAAGTGGAAAAAGTAGGTTTTGGCTTTTCCATCCACAGTACATCACTCTTAAACATGTCCCAAGCATATCAACCCTTGCTGGCCAAGAAAAAGAGTTTAAAACAAAAAATTTTAAAATATTTCTCCAAAAAGAATGCTCATTATGACACATTAATAGAGATAGTAAGAACAAACTGGAGTTAAATATTTGGGACTTTTGTTATAAATTACAATCTAAATTGATACTTGCACCACATGCATGCCTAACAATGGCACGAGGCAAGATCTTTAATGTTTCGAGCATAACTGTGATCTTTTTTAATGCTCTAACATTTAATTCATTGGTAGATTCTATTCAATGCACTGGGTAATGGCATGAAGCATCACTAAAACTTATTTTGTGTGAAAACTGCGAAGCCTGTGAGAGAAATGTGTGCTTGATTGAAGTAATGGTAGTCTCACAGGATGACTTTAGCACTAAATAGTCAATCAAATTGGCAAGAATGTTGCTCAATTGGAATGGCAACTCATCCGGGAATATTGGGAAATTCTCTCATGATTGAAACATCCGACAATCAAATTTCTTCCCTTTTTGTCTCTATGACATATGCAAGGTAAGCTTCACACCCTTTCTTTACCATCTTTCTCGCAATCATAGCCGATATAATACAATTTATGATGACATTTCTCTCTCCTCTAAACACAATTTTCCAACCATCAGGTCTCTAAAGAGTTACTGTTTTTGCAAAATAGTCTATTTGAGCCTTGTTCATACTCAACCAGTCCATACCCAAGATAACATCAAAGTCATGTAACTCTAGTGGCAATAGATCTACTTTTAATTTACACCCATTTATAACAAGTTGAACCCTTTTATACATGTGATCAATATTTACGGTCTCACCCAATAGAGTACTTATAACAAACTCATTATCCTTTTTACAAGGATTTCCCCCCAATTTCCCTATAACCTTAATAGCTTCAAATGAGTATGACTATAGGGTCAAACAATACATGAACGGACAAAAAAAATAACTATAATGTACATGCCACTATGTTAGGAGCAATTCCAGTCTCCTTTTGTGTCATATAATATAATCTTCCCTATGTTCAAGCCCCCTATGTCTTGTCATTCTGAACATGACTTCTGCCTCTACTGTTGTTAGCTCTGAATAACATCTGTCAGGCTAGTTTGTCTATAGTCGTAGACTTTTGCTGATTTTAGGTGATATGAATCTTGCGAGGAAAATTTCTCTAAAAGTGTCGTTGATCCTCACAATAATAACATCCACGGCCTAAATGTGGGCATTCTTGCCATCTGTGTTCCCTTTGCAGATATAACACCGTCTAGGCATTGCAGAATAGTCTCTTGGGTGTCTTTGTCCGTAATGGGTACATAAAGGATAAGTAATCATTCTTTGCTTGATGCTCCTCTAGAAAAACCATCATTGGGGTTTGATTGCCTTCCTATTGACCCCATCAAGTTTGAGCAGATGCAGTTGATGAACTCCCCTATTTTTTTGAACTGATTAAAATGTCCTTTACCTCTTTTAGGCAGAGGGGGTTTGCTAGAGGTATACTCTGCATCCTTATGTTTACCCAAACCATATTGTCCTTGTTGACCCTCCCACAAACATACCTTAAGGGCCTCTATTGCCTGAATAAGCTCTCTAGTAGTCTCGAACTTGAAGGCAATTAGTCCCTACCTTAACTTTTACCGTAGTCCATCTCGCAACCTTTCAACCCTATATTATTCACTAGGAGTATAATATGATGCAAATATGGAGAGGTTATGGAACCTTCTCCTACGATCAAACACTGACACACCCCCTTGTCTCAAAGCTAGAAACTCTTATTCCTTAATTTTTCGATGATAAGAGGAGTAAAAATAATGCTCAAACTATACTTTAAACTCTGCCCAGGACCAGGACCTTGCAGGTCTCCTCGATCTCACCGTATTCCACCAAGACCACACCCTGTCTGAAAGCAAATGGGCAACATAATTTACTCATAAGCCCTCTGTTATCTGAATTTGATCTAGGATATCCTCAATTGTGCGAAGCCGTCTGCTTTCTATCTCGACGTCGGGTTCACCCTAAAAAAGGATTCACACCCTAATTCTCTCATACTCTTTACAATTTATACTAATGTAACCATACTATCAATTGGAGCTGTAACCATAGGTATCATCTATACTGCTGATGCTATTAGTGCTGTCAGGGCCGAGGCACTAAGCATCATCTCGATCATTGCCCTCACTATCTGAGCTACGAGTGCTGGGTCAACATGTAGCGTAGGTGTCGCTGCATGTATTGGTGCCACAGCTAGGGGTACAACTCTCTGTCTCTGTTGGTTCGGAGCTCAGGTTGTGATCCCACAGTCTGTCTCAAATCGGTATTATCATGGAGTCCCACTAACTCCCCTAATCTTGTCTGATAAGATATCATAGGCATATGAGATGCAGTATCTTTTAACGGGCCCTCTGTTTATCTCTCTTCAAAACCTTCTCATGCCATCATACCTTTTCTCATGTGTACTATCCTAATTCAAATTAGCAATTTATTAAACTTTTATTCAGTATCCTAAACCTAAAACTGGGCTCTAATATCAACTATCACGAACCCTTTATATATATATATGTGTGTGTGTGTGTGTGTGTGTGTTGATTTTTACTCGATGCAAATATTAAAAAAAAAACCAATTCAGCAGAGTCTCCTCTGTATTTTTACCAAGTTATCGACTCAAAAATTACAACCTGTAAATAATAACCACAAAGCTCATCCCATCATATTAGACTTCACAACTTAACCAAAACATCAATTTCCACACCTTTTTTGAAATTAATAAATATTTCATAGATAAAATTTAAAACTAATTAATTAACAATAAGCATTAATTTCTTAGGACATAACATATTTAATTGGACATACAATAAAACTACAACATAAACATATTTAATTGGACATACCATAAAACTATATTACTAACTTAATAAAGACACTAACTTTAATTACATCCTTGACAAAAAATAATTTAAACATTTAAATTCCTTAACACATAAGTGATATAGTAACAGAATATTAATACTTCCAAATATAAAAATTGATTTAAACAAAATATTCCCATCTATGCATCTACTTTCCAGCTCAAGGGTGCGAGGTACCTAGCAACATATTTATATAACATATGAATATTGGGTAAAAATTAAATATTTACACTTTACAATAAACAAATAAAATAAGAACCATTTAAAACATACACAATAATACTTTCACTAGCTCATTAAATGAAGTGCTTATCATCGATACATTAATTTAATTTAAATATCATTTTGCCAATCCTTAACTAGGTATCTTTTCCATTAATCAAGATATAACTTTCTCAAGTCGTCCATTACTTAGTATGTTATTTCCGATGTTTAGGAAAGAAAAATCCTTCAAAGCACCCATTTAACATGTCATTATTTCTATTAACTAGGAAATAATCTTTCAACACGTCCATTTAACAGGGTATTATTTCTATTTTTTTTATTTCACAATTTTACACTAAATTGCAATTAAAGAAAATTCCTTATAGAATATTAAAATAAACAAATAATTTATTACAAGGTGTTTAACACTTACCTAGTGTTTGTGGGTGTGAAATGGTCCCCTGTTGCTAATTAAGTCCTGCGACCTCTTTTACATTAATACAAATCAACATGTCATTTATTATTCATAACCAAATAATAAAAATCTCATTTCATTTTAATTATGGTGTACATTCCACGTTCTTATAAAATATAAAGTTCCACCCTTTTTTTTATAAGTTTCATTCTTTTTTATTATTATTATTACCAAGGAGAATAAAATTATTCTTTTCGATCCTTTATCGGTATTAAATTCATAATTCTTCAAAAATCTACCTGATTAATTTAAAACCACTCTCTTATATTGACAAAGTCCAAGTCGAAATGATTTCTCTTTTTTCTTTGTGTCATAGCCGTAACCTCCACAAAGAAAAAGGGTGAGATTTTTTTTTTTGTAAAATCCTTATCCATTCTATCTATTAACATCTATAAACATATAATTTCCCATAATTTCCAAATAATTGCATCAATTCCTTGATCTCCCAAATCTTCCTCTTCGGCCCTAAACCAATAATTAAGGGGGGATATGGTTTTGCTTCTTTCATTTTTAATTTAATTACTTATCCAATCATAATTCAAACTTTCTAACATGGTTCAATCATAATTTGCATCATTTCAATGATTAATACCATAAATCTTCAATTTCACATAATCATAGCAATTTAATTTCTTCATCAAAACATAAAATCATAACAATTAATCATTTTAAACATGTTCTTTAACTTATCCTCCATTTTCAAACCCTAGCTTTGAATTTCTTTCTTTAGAACAACTTCCAAATACTAAATCACCTCTCTTAATTGCTTAACTAAGTTATAATAAATCCAATCACACTTATTCTTCTTCTTCTTATATACTTAACAAGAAAACCAGTAGAAAATCACACAAATCCTCTCCCTTTCTCTTATGATTTTGAATCGCCGGCAAAGAGAAGAGAATTGGGCATTTATATAGCCCAATCTTTTAATTTTGCACATTAACCCCTTTTTGTTTAGCTTTTTCCCATTTTGCCCTCACCCTTTCCTTCTCAATTAATTAATGCCTTATCGCTTTTCTTTTGTTTAATTTCATCCCTCTCCTATACTTATGTAATTATTTTATTTTTATTCCATCTTGTTTTTATTTTCGGATAAAAAAAATTCTTCTCTTCATTTTTGGTTTGGTTAGATTATAACCAAGTTTTTACACTAATCATTTCACTAAAAACACAATAATCAAATAATAATTAATCATAAATATTAGAATATATGTTTAAGTGTGTGTTAAGCTATTATACATATGCAAACAAGTACACTATCAATATGAGTTAGTTTAATTTAAAATTTTTCAAGCATTCTAATATCTCGAGTTATTTTAGGGTTTAAGTAAATGTTACTAGAAAATCAGATCTTCTTTTAAGGTTTGATCAATTTTTTCAAGGCGAAGTTGTAGCAAACTAAAGGTTGTTAAAGTGTCTGACCTCTAATAATAATTCACTCGAACTTCTAATTAGAGAGATTGTTATGCCTATAAGTGCTAGCTCTTTTTGTTATGTAACTTACATAATTTTTTTTACCAAAAAAATATGAGACATAATATTCGATTTATAGAGAAAACTTAATAACCCTATAAATGAAAAAATATTATTTTACTCCCTGAATAATATCCCATATATTATTTTAGAATAATTTTAGAAATTTATTCAATCAAGTCTCTACTTAATCTTTTTAGGTCTCAAATTATAATTCATTATATAAATTACATTATAGTCCTTGATTTCTAAAACTTATTTATAATAAAGTCACACTTGATTAATTATCCTATTTTTGTTTCCAACCAATCATTTTTATTACGTGTGACCCATTATATTTCTGATATGTTAGCCCAAATATAAATCATAACTCTAAATTAAATAGGGTTAAATAAATTAAACAATTTATTTATTATCAATTCAACAATTGATTAATACATATTTGAAAATCAAGTTCATTGTTTAGTAACGTGTCATGAACCCCCAAATATTAGAAAAGTTATAAGTGATTTAACTTAACCTTTCTGTTATCAGGTTTTCAATGTAATTATTATCCCTTTATCAATAATGTTTTGATGTAGACATTATAGCATGAAACATGTTTACTCTGTCAAATCATGTTTGTTCTCAACACCATAGTCATTGATTATTTGAATGAGACTTGAAACTCTTTTTAAATCTCATTCCACCTCGCACAAGAATTTACAATTAATACTATTTGAGAACATATAAAACATCCATGAACTTACAGTATAGTCTTAGCCAAGTTTTTATTCAAATCAAGATAGACATTAACATGGTTAAAATAAGATGACCTGATCAAACTCCGATCAAGTCAACTCTAAAAGTTGTAGCTAATAGTATCTAAAGTTTCAGTTGATACAAAGAAAAAGACATTTCATTTGTCTAGGTAGACAAGTTGTATGTCTTTTTAAATTAACAATTCTTGAAAAGTAGATGCATGTATAATAATTTGTTAATGGTTTGGATTTGTATTAGAAGTCGAAGATTGAACAAGATAAGACTGTTTACTAGTTAGCTAATTATTGTGATAGCGGTTATTTTTTAAAATATTTTTTTAATTGAAAATGCATTCAATTAATTTTTTTATTTTTTAAAATTTATTTTTGATATTAACAAATTAAAAAAAATCTTAAAACATTTTAAAAAAATTAATTTAAAATAAATAAAAAAATAAAAATTTTCAAGTTTTTTCAAATGTGTTTTTAAAATATAAAAATAAAAAGCTATAAATAAAAAAATAAAAAGAAAAAAAAAGAAGAAAAATTGAAATAATATTAGACAAATATGATATAACTCATATGTCATTCATCTCTGCAAAGTAAACTTATTTCAACTACTTTATTTTTTTAATTCTAATTTGTTTTTGTTTCAACATCCACTCAATTATCAAGAAAACTACAATTGAAATTCTGAAGGGTGTAACTCAACTGATTAAGTTTTATATTTGTTTTTTAGATGTCATCAATTCAAGTCTCATAAATTTCAGGGCCACTAAAAACTTACATGGTTGTTAACTTTAAAATCCATAAGATTAGTTAAGATACACATAAGTTGTCTGAACATCTACATTAATATTAATAAAAAAAAGCAACTATTAAATTTTAAGAGTTCAATATAAATGGTACCAGTAGCCCATTAATTATTTAGCCCAATACTTCAAAAATCCTGCTGAAGCTCATGAAATTCAGTGAGAGAGAAATCAAAACCTCAAAAAATGGGAAAGAAGGATAAACAATCATCAAAAGCGTCAACGGAGGAACTTCTAACAACACTTGAGTTGGGTTGCGGTGACTTCACGAGCAAAGAAAATTGGGACAAATTCATCACAATCAGAAGCGCTATACACACACACACGCCGAGTGGACTGAGCTCCACCGCCCTCTCCTCTCCTTTCTCCCCGCAAATGATGAAATTTATTCTTCTCCGTTGCAAATTCTGGTGCCGGGTTGCGGGAGATCGGAGTTATCTGAGAATTTATACGATGCCGGGTTCAGGGCATTCAAATATTGATTCCTCGAAAGTTGTGATTTATGATGTGTTGACAAGGAGGAGGAGGATTTGGTATGTTTTCAACGTTACTATTAAAATTTATTATTTTTATATTTTAAAAATATTTTAATTTTTTTTTATTTTAAATTAATATTTTTTTATATAGTTTTAGATTATTTTGATACATTTATGTTAAAAATAATTTTTAAAAAATAAAAAAAATATTATTTTAATATATTTATGAGTAAAAAATATTTTTAAAAAAATTATAACTATATTTTTAAAAATAATATCATTAGCAACTAACGAATACATTGCAAATAAAATTAGCTGTTTGTGGCGGTGTATGTGACTCCATTGTTACCTGTATAGTCAATATTTTTGTTCCAATATATTATCAAAAATTCTTTAACATATTTTGTTATAGAATTTATTAACTGTTTTATTTAAAAAATAAAATTATTTTTATTTTTTTTATTTCCTTGAAATGCCCACTAAAATAAATGCCCACTAAAATGAATTAGGATACCATAATTCAATCTAATAGAAATATGATGAAAAATTTATATTAATTATATAGATTTTGTATGCTACCTTTGTAACTTTTTTTTTTTAAAGCAACACACAAAGTTATTCCATCAAATAAAAAATAATTTTCATGATTAGTTCCATACTTTAAAATTATTATTTTTATAATTATCCTGCAAAAAAAATACATATAATAATAAATTTATTTAAAAATTAAATAATATTTAAGTTATATAAATAAATAAATGAAAATATATACAATTATTTTTTAAAACTCGTTGCCTATAAAAGTAACATTATTTAGTACTATGATATAAAGCTGCAAAGACATGTTCTTTTCCATCGGATTGCTCTTGCTTTCAACATTAAAAAATATTATAAGATATATATATAACAAGAGACCATTAGACTCTAGGTATGCAACTGAATGGTGTAAGTCCCGTTTGAGTTTTAGGGCCATAAATCCATATAACCTGCAGCCTGTTTCCTAGTTTATCTTTCCTTTCTATGGATTCCGCC
>Ga0325410_1009791_pt1 | contig 10175 bp, 5 predicted proteins | sample PopdelMetagenome_16_FD_206182 | JGI IMG/M metagenome (GOLD analysis project Ga0325410, IMG submission 206182) | Populus deltoides microbial communities from Bellville, Georgia, United States - Xylem-PdIQD-R3 | ecosystem: Host-associated > Plants > Phyllosphere > Stem > Wood/Secondary xylem...
CATGGACTAACAATCTAGTGATATCTATAGGTTAACCTGGCAATCCAGGTATTGACCCGTCCAAGTTATAACCCGGCCTTGAGCCGGTCTTAAAGATTAGGACCCGCACGCCACGCTCATGTCACAGTTCCAACCCTACTGCTAACTTCTTAAACCCATGCTTTCTTGCTTGCTTGTCTGAGCCTTAACCTTCCTCACCTCACCTTCGCTCTCTGTCTATCTCCACAAGAGCTGGACTTTATTCTTACAAAAGGTAACTTCCACTCTTCATTGCAGATCAAACTTAACGTTTTTTAATGTTTACTGTAATAATTTTGTAGATAGTAATGACAGTTTTCTTTTGGGGTTTGTTTTCCTAGCTCTGTATTGCTAATCTGATCTTTCTGGAGCAACTGAACAATCTTCTGTTAAGTCATGGCTCTGGTAAGTAATGAGCATTTTTACTTTCTGGGATTTAGTTTGTTTTTTATTTAGTTTAGTGTTTAGATCTGTTGTACTGATCAGGTTGTCTTGCATTGAAAATTGAGAACAACAGCGAGGAATGGAAAGGAAAGGAAAATCACACTTGAATTTATTAATGTTTATTTATTGTGTAGTATAGTTGATGGTAAAGTCGATTACTTGTAGATGGTGTGTTATCATGATTAGTTACAAATATACGTTCAATTGAAGCTAGGATGTATATGGATAATGCATTTCGTATGTCTACATGAACTAAGGGTGTGGAAATTGGTGAAAATGAGGGATTGCACTTATTTTTGCTGCACAGATGTAGGAACTAGATGGTTATCTTTAGTATTATCCTTCGAAAAGTTCTTGAAACGAAAATGTTGAAATTCAGATGATCAACTTGCTGTTAATTTCTGGATTGACCCTTTTTGTGTTTCTTTTTCAATCTAGATGTGGAAATGGACTTTTTGACGCTGGTATTTATTTATTTTATTCAAATTGTTGGATTTTAATTTCTTAGGTAATGTTTACAGTAGGTCTGGATGTTTTTGGTTGGCTTTGTCACGGTTTACATGCCTATTCATGTGTGCATATGACTAGTGCCTTTCCTTTGTTGATTTATGGAGTGCTAAGTTGGAAATGCAAGGTGGGGTTTTTGGCCTAATGTAATGAAGTTGAGCCTTTGTGTTTAGAAGGGGCTTAGACCCGTATTCCAACACATCCTTCATGCTGACAAGATTAGACTATTCTTTTTTTCTTGGACTTTAGCAATGATGTTTTTGTTATGGTTAACTGGTTGGTGGCACTGTGATTTATTTGACCAAAGAACAGTTTGAGGTGTTTGAAATTGTCATTCCTTAAAAATTCTATAACAGATCTGTTTCTGAATCTCAAACATTCTTGTTTATTTGCTTCAAGGTATTACATGCGGGCAGCACAAACAAAAATGCTTTCAAGACACTCATTGCTGCTGAGTATAGTGGTGTCCAAGTTGAACTGGTCAAGAATTTTGAGATGGGCGTGTCAAATAAGACACCAGAGTTTCTTAAAATGAACCCCATTGGAAAGGTTTGTTGTGTACCATCAGAAATTATTTAAGGCGTGCCATGATTGTTGTGTTCATTTTTACATATAAGGTCGTTTTGTCTTAGGTTCCTGTGTTGGAAACTCCAGATGGTCCCATATTTGAGAGTAATGCTATTGCACGCTATGGTGAGGCATAATAAAAAATTATATTCTCTCTGTTTATTTACCACAGCAGTATGATATGTTCTCAGTTGTCAGCTACTTCTTGGTGCAGTTACTCGCCTGAAGGCTGATAATCCCCTCTATGGCTCTTCATTGATCGAATATGTAAGTGATGCTAGGTTTGGTGATGTTCATACTCGAGAAGTGTTTGGCATGCTGTCCATTCAAATAGACCTATATTGTTTCCCAAAATTGCTCTCTAAACTGGGCTTTGCAGGCCCGCATTGAGCAATGGATTGATTTTGCAACATTGGAGATTGATGCCAATATTTTGCGCTGGTTCATACCAAGAATTGGTTTTGCTGTATACCTTCCTCCGGTTAGTCAAATTCTTCTTCTCTATAGAACTAGAGTTGAATATTGTTATTCGGAATATATTTATATATACTGGCAGCAATTGGTTCATTATTCTTGTATTTTACTTTTAATCTACCTAAGGCTGAGGAAGCTGCAGTTGCTGCATTGAAGAGAGCTCTCACAGCTTTGAACACCCATCTTTCCACCAGCACTTATCTGGTTGGACATTCTTTGACATTGGCTGATATCGTTTTGACCTGTAACCTGACTTTGGGATTTAGCCGTCTTTTGACAAAAACCTTCACTTCTGAATTTCCCCATGTTGAGAGATACTTCTGGACTATGGTTAATCAGCCAAATTTCCGCAAGATATTGGGTGAAGTGAAACAAACAGAATCTGTTCCTCCTGTGCAAAAGCCTTCACAAAAAAAGGAACCTGCAAAACCTAAGGAACCTGCAATTCCTAAGGCTAAGGAGGAGCCAAAGAAGGAAACCAAGAAAGAATCAGCAAAGCCTAAAGCAGAAGAGGCTGGTGAAGCAGAAGAGGCACCCAAGCCCAAGCCTAAGAATCCCCTTGATCTTTTGCCTCCTAGTAAGATGATCCTTGATGAATGGAAGAGGCTTTATTCTAACACAAAGACCAACTTCCGTGAGGTTGCAATTAAAGGTAGCTCTGCAAAACTTTATTTTTCTCCCTTTTCTTCATGTGAATATGATTATTAAGTTTGTTCACATTATATAAATTTCATAAAAATCTAGCACTATTCTTGGCCCTCTGAATTCGCCTGTGTTTCCGCCTGTTAGTAGTTAAACTATTTGATGATTGCAGATGCACAGTTTGGCTAATGATTCTCTCCTGTGATAAATGAGAAATTAAGACTGTTAATGTTTGCCTAATGATTGCATGCACTTTAGAGTTACCTTAGATCGTTCATGTTTAATACTTGCTCATGCTTCTGTTCTGTTTTCCTCCATAAATTACATACCTACAAAGGGTTTTTTTTACCCCAATTGAATCCCATCTAGCTTTCTTCCGAGTCATTTCTAGTTCATGGGTTGGTGTTCTCCTGTTTTTACTTTTAGACTGGGTAGCTTCCTCATGATTAAGTTATAACAAAACCCCTAAAATCCCTTTGTTGGTTTTGTAATTTCCCAGGAAGAAAAGAAGTTCATAAATTAAGTTTTTGTGATTGCTTTTTCATTGTAAAAGAAAAAAAAAATCATCCTTCTTTCAGAATAGGAAACTCAGGTTCTCTTAGTGGACTCTCTAGGTAATAAGATTTGTTATTGCCTTTGTTTGCAGGATTTTGGGAAATGTATGATCCTGAGGGCTATTCCCTTTGGTTTTGTGATTACAAGTACAATGATGAGAATACAGTGTCATTTGTGACATTAAACAAGGTAGGTGGTTTCCTTCAGAGAATGGACTTGGCTCGTAAGTATGCTTTCGGGAAGATGCTGGTGATTGGCTCAGGACCACCATTCAAGGTGAAGGGGCTGTGGCTCTTCCGTGGACAAGAGATTCCCCAGTTTGTGATAGACGAGTGTTATGACATGGAGCTTTACGAGTGGAAGAAGGTCGACATCACAGATGAAGAACAGAAGGAGCGAGCCAGTCAGATGATTGAAGATTATGAGCCTTTTGAGGGGGAGCCTCTATTGGATGCCAAATGCTTCAAGTGATCAATTTTCTGCCTGCTCTGTTAGTTACAAAGCTCAGGGTTCTCCTAAATTGCTGTTTAAACTTTTCTAAATTCTGTCTTTGGTCTTCAATTTTTGTTTGCAGTGGTCTTTTTGTGACACCAATAGCAAGCTTTGTGATGATAGTCTGGAATAATTAAGCTGTTGTTGGGTAGATTAATTTATTTTTTTTAATTATGTAAAAAACAAATTCAGGTGTTGCTAATATTTTTTAGTAGAAAAAAAAACTTTTAAATCATGTAGGGTTTACTTGATTTTATTTGATTGACTTAATGAGTTTAAAGACAATTTGAACGATCGGTAAAAATATAGTTTAATTTATAAAAACTTAAGAAAATCTTTTTTCTAAATATTGAAATAGAAATATATTGGATTGATTTATGTTAATTTGGGTTAATTTATTAAATTTATAACTCAGATTATGAGATCATTAAAACTTTAAATAAAATAAATTATGAGGTTTAATTTCTTATCGACTTGGTGTTGAAGAATAAAAAAACATTTTTTATATATAAAAAAAATATTAAAACAAAAGCATATTAGATTGATTTGTATTAATTTTGAGTTAACTTGTTAAATTCTTGACTTGGATCATGAGACTATGATAATTCTAAATAAAACAAATTGAAACAAACTATGGAGTTTAATTTTGACTTAGTTTTGAAAAATAAAGGTTCAAAAAATTAAAGAAAAGATATAAAAAATAACCTGAGTTAATTTATCAAATTCATAATTCAAGTTATGAGACCAGGATAATTTTTTAGAAAGTAAACAGAAAAAATAACTTAATTCAACTCAGGTTATCCTGTCATAAGTTATGAAACTAGGATAACCTCATATAAAGAATTTTTAAACAAATTATAAAGGTTAATTTTTAATAAATTCATTGTTGAAAGATGAAATTAAAAAAAAATCAATATAAAAACAGGACATAATAAAACGACCCTAGTTTACCTGAGTTAACCAGCAAACCTCGTGACTCGAGTAATAAAACCGGGATAACTTCATAGAAAGCAATCCAAAATAAATCATGAAACCTAATTTCTAATCAACTCAAAGCTGAAAGATGAAATTGAAAAACTACCAATTAAAAAAAAAACAATAAACTTGAGTCAATCGGGTTAATCAGCCAAACCCGCAAACCGTAACTCAAACCATGAGATTAAGATAACTTCACAGAAAGAAAACCAAAATAAATCATGAAAGTTAATTTATAATCAACATGAAGTTGAAGGATAAAATTGAAAAACTACAAATTAAAAAAAAAGATAAAAAAAAACTTGAGTCAATCAGGTTAGCTACCCAAACCTTCAAACCGCAACTCAAGTCATGAGACTGAGATAACTTCACAAAAAGAAAGTCAAAATAAATCATGAAACCTAATTCTTAATCAACCCAATGTTGATCAATGAGGAAAAAAAATAAGAAAAAACTCTAGTCTATCAAATTAACTTGTCAAACTCGAGACAAGGATTATAAGAATGAGCTAACCTATATAAAGCAAACCACAATAAATTATGAAGCCTAATCTCTAGTAAATCAAATGTTGAATGATAAAATAAAAAAAATATAGATTAAAAAAATTATTGGAATAAATAGTATTTTCTGAGGTGATGTATAATAAAAACACCACCCCTTTTAGTTTTTTGTTAACTAGATTTGTTATTTACAATGTGTATGGGCTTTCAATTTTTAAAAAAAATGCTAGGGTAAATCCAAGTCCTGAGTTATTGGTTTAATTGGTAATCTAAATAATATAAAAAATACTATAATAATAAATAAATAAATAAAAACAATAACAAAAAAAGTAAAAAAAAATCGAACCTAAACCTATTCGGATTATTAAACAATCTAATACTAAATGGTGGAATTGTAAGAAAAAAAAAGTAAGTTTTTTCTTTTTAAAGCCTTTCAAATCAAGTGAGTTTGAAAACCCTATGACAATGTGCTTAAAATTATTATAATCTCATAAAAGAAATCATGGAAAAAAGTTTGATATGTGAAATTGAAATAAATCAATTAAAAAAAAGTGAATCCATACTGACCTTTGAGACCGGTGATTATAATCATGAACCTGGAGCTAACCCAATAAAAACAAATCACGAAAAATAACAAAGCAAAACTTTCTAAAAAAAAATAAAAAAATTTCAGCTTAAAAAAAAAAAAAAAACAAGTAAACCTATGTGAAGTGAACATCGTAAAACCTGGTTTAATCACTAAAAAATTATACTTATAAAATTCTAGATTTAAATTCAATTAAAAAACTTAACTCTTACTCAATTTAGTTTTGAAGAACAAATTGTTAAAAAAGTACTTAAAAAAAACTAGTAATTGAACAAATTTGCAATTTTAATTTTCTTATTTTCAAGTACTTTGACCTATTTAGAAACACAAAACTAGTTCTTCCTAATTCCAAGAATAAAGCTTGGCATTCCGTAGGACTTCATATTAAGGAGGACGCAATGCACATTGTTTTCATTATTGTTAATTTGATTTCTTCACTCATTCTTCATGAACAATCAAGGGCATTGTTCTTCTCTTTTATCCTATCGGTACACCTTGATTTCCAATGAGTTGAATTGTTTGGATATTCAATCGAGATTTATTTCTAAATCATGTGTGAATATTTTTTATGATGTTAAATAACTATTTTAATTAAAAAAATTAAATTTTTAAATAAAATTTCAATATATAATTTATATTATTGTTTAATATATAAAACAAAAAATAAAATAAAAATGAAATGTTTGTGCTAAAAAGCAAAAAATATATATATATATATATATATATGTATATATATATATATATATATATATATACTCCTAATCAATCTTATAAGATCATGCAAAAGCCTTGTATATTCATGATCATAGTTTTGAAACCTGGCATAGCTCGACGAATCGATTTGGGAACCAGCCAACTCGAGGCCGGAACCAGGTCGGGCTAAAAAATAGAGGAAGGAAAAATCTGGCGTGACCTGTCAACCCGGTTGACTCGGTTGCGACCCGTTGACCTGTTTTTTTTTTTACTAAAATGAAGTTGTTTTACTAAAAAAATGACTCGAACGACCCGGTGACCCGGTCAAAACCCGAGACTTGGATTTTAGACCGGGTTGAGTCTGAAAATTATGTTCTTGACACCAAAATCTTTGTTTTTTTTAAGGATAAAAAATTAATTATACAATCACAATAAATAATAAAATAAATCTATAACTACATTGTTTTCACCTTCCATTTTAACTTTTTTTTGTTATATAATATTCTTTTGCTCGATGGCTGTGGACCATTGGAACTCACCTGATAATATGATCAATTAAATTAATCACTTAAATATCAAAAAATAAAAAATAAAAATAAAAATAACAATAAAATAAAATCAATGACTGGTCACGTGAGGCTCACGTGAACATAGAACCGGAAGCATCAGAGCAGTCGCATGCCAGAGACGTGTAAATTGTAATAAAAGGTCTCCCACAACTAACGCAAGTATTCATTTTTTCAACTTCCGACCAAACTGCTGCTACTGTCTCTCTCTCTCTCCCCTCTCTATCACAACAATCTTAATTTTTCAAAGGAAAAAAAATGAGGAGTTGTTGTGGGTTTGGATCTCTACAGATTTTTGTTATTTTCTTCTTGTCAATTTCTCTGCATCTTCTTTCAGGTACCTCCATTTTGTTTTTCATTTTCTTTCTTGATTTACTTGTATTGACTTGATACATGCGATACCCACTCTTTGGAATTTCAGGATTGCTATGATTCTTTAGTTTTTAGTTTCTGTTTCTTGTTGAATTTTCGATAATCTATCTGTTTGGTTTCTGGGAAAACTAAGGAAGGAAAACAGACAGATGCTAAATAATGAATTTTAGTTGGGGTTAGTTCATTCTTTTCCCACTTTCAAGAAAGTTAGAGAATTTTGGATCTAAGCTCTAATGGGTAGTTAACAAAATCAATTTCTTAGGAATAATATTTGTTCAATGGTTTCAAGACCCGAATTTTCTTCTTGTATTTATCAATTTGTGACCTGAAATTTAATTGCGTAAGATGTAATTCTCATGATTCTATTTGTGTAGTTTTTGCTGTCTTAAAGCATGACGAACCTTGATTTTGAGTTTTGTGTTGTATTTAATCAGTACAGGCAACATTTATTTCACTAATTAAAGTTGGGTTTCAAAATTTTCTTGTCTGTTTCAAGGTTTAGCGAGTGACCCGGCGAATCCTAAAGATACAAATAAACCTGCGAGTCATTCAAAAAGCTCAGTGGGAATTAAGGTGGTAATAGCCTGTCTCAGTGTCGTGGCGATCATTGGATTTACCATGTTATTGTTTAAGATTTGGCAAAAGAAGAAGAGGGAAGAGCAGCATGCCCGTCTTCTAAAGCTTTTCGAAGATGATGATGAGCTTGAGGTTGAACTTGGCATCAGGGATTGAGATCACTTTCTTGTTTTGGTGCTTTGACTGTATCTAGTTGAGGTGTGCGTCGCAACTTTGATTTCTTATACAATTTGTTATCTTACAATTACAGGTTCGGGAAAATTTTAGTCTGGTGCATAACTTTTCCCTGTTGTGTATTATACTGTAGGTCATATATACCGATTATGCTAATAGGCAATCTTAAAGTCCATGGAATTATTTTTTCCTTTTTGCAAATCAAACAGTTTTGATTCAGCTAAAGTGGTTTAGCATTTCCCCTTCCAAGTGCTTTGTTTATGTGATTTTATTTTGTTCTCCACCTTGCCCTTTTCTATTTGTAAATGGTCTTCATCTTGTAGTTGCTTCCCATTAGTAAGTCTCCTTGTAACAACATGAAAATCCAGTTGCCAGCCCTGAAAATAATGAACTCACATAGGTGTAATTATACAATCAACAATGTAATCGGAGAAAATACCTGCAAGATGATGCTGGGCTTTTAGTAGTCATATTTTTAATAAATTTCATACATTTCATACATTGAAGATGATGCAAGCTTTCTCGTGTTTTGAGGCAAATGCTTTTCCTTAAAACTTCGTTCGGATAAGTTGTGATGGCAAATGCTTTACCCTTATGTCGTCTTGTTTTGAGGCAAATGATTTTCCTTTTTAAAGATAGGGTTCATTATCCAGACCACTTGTTAGCCTAAAAAGTGACTATCTGCCCAGTACTGCTATACAAAATTTAGCATTTCGAAGCAAGTTTGTCCTGACAGCTTCATTCAGAGATGAGGGTTAGAGTGTAGATCCAGTTAGCTGGAATGGATGTTGGGGGAGAAGCTATTAAGAGGAGCTAAATTAGTAATATAGCTTTTTAAACAGTATAAATATAGTTTTTTTTTTATATATGCATTTTAATAGAAAAAAGCCATTTGAAAAAACTAATTGTATTATAATATATTTGATATTGATATAATTATTTATTAATTGTAACTAATTAATACAATTTCAATCATAAATTTTTTTTGTATAAAAATATATTAAATAAATTTTTGGCTTTTCTAACCCATATATAGGAATACCATTTCAACCTGAAATGTTATTTTTGACTACTTCTCTATATAGCTCGCCTCTTGGAGCTCAATGAGAGGTGAAAGCCAAAATTGACCCTTTTCTTTTGGCTTCTCTTTTATATTTTTCCTTGGAGATGGCCTTTATTTCTTGACTTGATAGAAAGCAAACACAATTATCTTTTAAATATTTTTTTTATTTACAAATATATTAAAATAATATATATATTTATTTATTTTTTAAAATTTATTTTTAATATCACCACATCAAACAATCCAAAAACATTAAAAATTTTTAATTAAAAACAACTTTTTTTTTTCAAATTCTGATAAAAAACAAGAACCACCCTTTTAATGGTTTATTTAAAGCGGAGATTTTAAGTCTTGTCGCCTCGGTCGGCAGCAGTTCTCCCCAGAACTTTATTTTATGGATGCTTACAGATCTGACGTACTCGTAGGGTTCTGATAATGTTGTGTTAGTCTTTCGAACATTCTTCCTTCAAGCCCATTCTGGATCGTTCACTTCTCTATTAATTCAAAAAAGAAAAACAAGAAATGGTGCATTGACATGTATATAGTGGTTGGAGCAATCTATTATATTAGTGAAGGGTGCTATTGTTGTTTGAAAAGGCCAGATCTTCTGGCCGAAAAGGTGGTAGACCTTTGGATTCATTCCCAAGATTTGATTCGTCCCCGTAAAACTCCGGCGAAAATGCATGATGCCAGTTAGAATCGCTCCTCCGTCACAGATTGCATAATCTTGTGTACGTTGCTGAATCTTATAAATCATTTCTGAAATTCAATTAATTAAGTTGAATTTGGATTGGAACCAGATCGATACGATTGGCAGGTTCTGCATCAAGGCCGTTCTCACAACAACCTTGACTATTGAAAATACTGCATATTTTTATGCACTGCAAAAGAATCATGCAACTTTATATATATATATATATATATATATATATATATATATATATATATATATATATATATAAAACTGTTTC
>Ga0325410_1009804_pt1 | contig 10169 bp, 3 predicted proteins | sample PopdelMetagenome_16_FD_206182 | JGI IMG/M metagenome (GOLD analysis project Ga0325410, IMG submission 206182) | Populus deltoides microbial communities from Bellville, Georgia, United States - Xylem-PdIQD-R3 | ecosystem: Host-associated > Plants > Phyllosphere > Stem > Wood/Secondary xylem...
ATAATAAAAGAATGATAAATTTGAAAAAACTATATTACAAATTGAAAATAACAAAATAAATATTTTATTCTCATGTATTTTTTAGCCAACTTTTTGAATTTTTTGCATATTAGATTCATATATAATTGTTAGTTTTTTTTTTATTAGTTTTGTTTTTTTATTTAATTTTAAATTAATATCATCTATCCCATTTTTTAAAAATTATTTAGTTTAACTAACTTTCCATTTAAGTTTAAGCTAGCGTTAATTTTTTTTATTTATCAATTAATATATTTTTAATTCATTATATTAAACACAAATATCACATTTTTATTTCTTAGTTGACAAAGCTAATAATATGGGCACGATTGCTTCTTCGAAACCATGGCAAAGAAAGAACACTCACCATCATGCTCATAACCTGATAACATGGGCACGATTGTTTCTTCGAAACCACGGCATAGAAAGAACCCTCAGACGAGACAAAACTAAAGGGACTCCACAGAGAGAGAGAGAGAGAGAGAGAGAGAATTGATTTGATTGCAAAAGTTGGTGGATAATATCACACATTACACAACAAAACTAAAAGACAATGACCTTTCAAAGATATTTTATGTTAATTAAGCTATAATTACTGTTTATTTTATAAAAATTAATAAATACAAACAAAAAAGTAAAATATTATATAGAGATATTTTTATTATTGTTTGTGGGTCATGAATTTTATTTTTTTCTCTACTTGTGCATGTTTTTTTCTATAAAAAAACCCCATTAAATAACTAATATGATGTTCTTAATTACAGCTAGCGTATCATAAAATTTTGAACAATTTTTTTAAAAATATTTTGATCATCAAGCTTTATTTTTTTATAATTTCATCTTTTCATGTGATATGTTATGTGTCAAGATTTTTTCTTTGTATGTAGTTTTTAAAAATCAAGGTATTTCATCGGATTTCAAAATATAATTGGAGGTCAACTTAATGTAATAAAATTTACATTTGTAATAAAAAAATAAAAATAAATAAAAACAACATGAATTTTGCAAATTTTTTGTAAAGTTCTTTCTTTACTTAATTTTATTCCCTTTAGTTTTAGAATTTTATGTTTAGATCCTAAACTTTATTTTTTTTTATATTTCAGTCCATGAGTTTGAGAGAAGAAAACATTTATAGTTAACCATATTCTTGCAACAAAAAGAAAGAAGAAAAGATCTTGGTGTTATTAGGTTCCTCTCGACAAGAATTTTCTTTTGAAACTTTCATCTTATTGAGAAAAGTAAATAACACTCATGAGTTTTTTTTTTGTTTAATTTTGGTATTTTTAATGATTAAAGGGTGTTTGAATTTGCCAAACCAGCATAGATTTGTTGAGGTATTTCTTAGATGTTTTTAATGGAAAAAAATTAAAAATAAGTTTTTGAATTTATCTCGAATTCTTATTTTTTATAATGTATCATCTGTTTTATTAATTTTTTTTTTAAATAGAGTTACCAACATATTATTCACCATATTAAAGATGGAGGGTTGACACCTAGGTTGCTTCTTTGTATTAGGTTAGGTGTGCTGGTCCACACTTCCGATCCTAGGCACCTTGACTTATTTTATACAATTTTTTAGTTTTTTTTTAATTTTTAATTAAAATTCACTATAAATACAATGATTAAAATTATATTTTATTAAATGTCATTCAATTTTGTCTTTATTTTCAAATAAAATTATAGCTTTTTATGGTAATATAAGCAATGATTTCTTTAATTACTATATATGAACCTAACATGCAATTTGTTTTTAAAATTGTGATCATGAATATTTAATGAAAAAAAAAATTATATTTTATTATAAAGTTTTTACGTGATTTTTTTAGATTAATCATTTTTTTTATTTAATTGCATACAAAATTTTTCAGGTTTTGCTTAATCATATTTATAATGAAAATCAAAGTTTTTACATGAATATTTTTTTTGTAATATGTGCAACCTTGCATAGAAATTAAATTGATACAAATTATACGATTCAATTTTTAATTAACTCAATGTTAAAAAATAAAAATAAAAAATAATTTAATTATAAAAAAGAAAAAAAAAACCCGAGTCAATCTGCCAAACCAGTAACTTGGGTCGTGAGACTGTAGAAAGCTAATTAAAATAAATTATAAAATTTAATTCTTAATCAATCAAATGTTATATGATGAAATTGAAAAAAAAATCAATTAAAAATGATAAAAAATGACTTGAGTTAAGCTCAATTAATGCGTCAAACTTGTGATATTGATCATGAAACTGAGATATTCTTATTAAAAAAATAAAAATAAATGATGATATTTAATTTTTAATAAATTCAATGTTAAATGGTGAAATTAAAAAAAAAATAAACAAAACTTTGTGAAAAGATAAAGAGTGAATTCTTCTCCACTTTTATTTTTTTTTTTAATTGTTGAGATCATTGATTCTTTAACTTAAGGTTAAGATTAGTTAATTTTATTGAACGAATGAAAAAACATTACATATTTTTAATACAAGCAAAAGACATTGCATGCTTTTAGAATGTTAAAAATAATACATAATTTAGTAAAAGATTAACGAGATTTATTATAAATTAAAACTCTCCAAGACTAATAAAACTAGTAAGGTTTATTACAAATCTAAATTTTAAAAGATCAAGAACACTGTAATTATAAAAAAACACCTAAAAAATTCTATTTTTATTCATCTCGATTTCACTTACCCTAAACCTATTACAATCCTTTATATAAAAAATAAAAAACCTTAATAATGTTGAATGAAAAATAAAAACAGAAAAAATATTCTTTTTAAAATAAATAAAATAAGATTTCTAAACCAAACAAGAATAAATAAAAATAACTAAAAAAATATTTATATTTTAAAAAAATCTTGCATCGCGCAAACGGTCAACATTTCTATGGACAGAAGATATTTAAATTACCGTATCAATATTTTTTTGTTAAAACGGGAAGAATTCTCTTATTAAACACAAAATGTATTTAAGAAAATAAAAAAAAAATCGACGATATTAAAAAGAAAAAGGAAAACCTCACTTTAGCCCTTATTAATTTATTAACAAAAACCTAAAAGGGATAAAATATTTTAACATTAATATTAACAAAAACCTCAAAGGGGTTAGTATTACACCACAGCATGTGAGAAGAAACATTTTTACACTTTGGTTTCTCAATTTTTATTCTTCTTATTTAATCCTTCTATATTTTTTTGATTTATGATTGATCGTGGTGATTTGTATTCCATGCTTGCGTATAAGTATCTTGGCGTATCAAAGAATTATTCCATCATCGGTATAGTTGATACTTAATTTTACAAAATAAAATTTAATTTCATTGATTTAAAATAATTAGAGTTTAGAGTACTGAATTTAAGGCTTATAAAAATATTCAATCCATTTTTTGAGCTAATGTCAGGGGCTAATTTGTTATGTTAGGGGTGTTGGAAAAACATTTTGTTGCTCGGTTAATACTTAATTTTATAAAATAAACTCAATTTCATTGATTTAAAAGAATTAGAGTTTAGAAGACCAAATTTGAGGTCTAGAAAAATATTCAATCCCTTTTCTTTTTGCTAATATTAGGGACTAATTTGTTCGGTCAGAAAGAGTTTGTAAGGTCTCTTAACTCTTTTTTTATATATATACAATTCATTTACAATAACTTTATTTGATATTTGACCTTGCAGTTTGTTGTGTTTAACTAGATATGAGTTTCTCACAATATCTTAAAAAAAGTTTGGGTCTCGAATGATGCATGACTTGACAAAATAAAATAAAATTGCGATGATGTAAAACTATTAGGCTTTATGGAACCAAAATTGAAACTAAAAAATAAATTGGACTATAGTGAATGAGCAAGCCAACTAAAGTGGCATGTGGATGGTACACACCGACATGTGGAGGAGGCCCTTCGTGATCAAGTGGAGCGTGTGACCTCCTTTTATGCCCAAAACTAGTAATTTATATGTTAGCTGAAGCGTCGCGTCGCGTCGCGTCACTTTCACTTTTTTTTATCGGGGCAACGCGTGTTAGTAGCCAGTTCGTAGTTAGGTGTTGGCAATATTTTTTTTCTTCTCCTCCACCTTTTCTCTTTCTTCCTCCTAATTCGTGTTGGTCTAACTAAAAATTATAGGTGTCCTGTCGTTTTGTATTTATATCAATTTTAGTTCTTATTCTTTTGATTGCTATTTTTTTTTGCTTTGGGTTCTTTTTTAAAATAATTTTTTTAATTTATCCTTTAATATTTAGTTGATTCATAATTGGGTTTTGTGATTTGTTTTAATGTGGGGTGATCTCGGTCTCATGACATAGATCACGATTGTGAAAGGTTAATCCGGGTTGATATTGATCTTTCTTTTAGATTTTTTTTTTACTTTGGTTAGAAATTGAACTTTGTAATTTTCTTTTTCTTTTTTTATGTGGGGTTAACCCGGTCTTATGACCTAAGTCACAGATCTAAGGTTGGCCAAGCTTCACTTGAATTTTTTAAGGTCATAGTTTAAATATGTTTTTGTTGGTTTCGACTTGAAACACTTGGTTGGTTTGTGAAAATTAGGCTTCATGTTTTTTTTTTTATAGATTATCTTGTTCATATAATTCAACTCCTGAACCTTAGCGGACTTGCCAGGCTTGCTGATGTTTTTTTGTTAATTAATTTTTTTGATTTAGGCTTTATGTTTTTTGTTTTAATTTCTATTAGATTATCTCATTTATATAATTCAACTCACGAACCTTAGTGGACTTGCGCGGGCTTACTGAAGTTTTTTTTATTAATTGATTTTTTTCGATTTTATCTTTCTACATTTTGATTGTTGGGAATCGAATCTCAATGTTTTTTTTTCAATGAAGTTGATCAAGTCACGGGTTTGACATGCTATTTCGGGTTGACACGGATCTATTTTTTATTATTTTTTTTAGTTTTATCATTTTATACTAGGTTTTTTAAGAATTGAATTTTGTGATTGTTTTCATCTTGACAAATGTTCTTTTTGTTCATGTTGTTATAATCACATTTTTTATATAAAAAAATTATTCATTTATTGTTATTTATTTTTTTATTATATAATTAAATGAAAATAATTTATTGGATCCAATCGAGAACTCAAGTCACAATTTCTTTTTTTAAATATGTTAATAATTCCTGATTATTGTTTTAGAATTATTTTTTTTAATCTAGCGTAACATTGACGAATGTAAACAACCGATGAAAAGAGGGATAGTGTAGTCTAATATTAATGAGGCAAAATTAATAAAATCAAAATGCTTGAAACTCATGAGGTAATATGTTAAAGGACTAAATTGAGGTTTTTTTTTTTCTTAAAGGGGTATAAGAGTAATTAAGGAGGTGGTAAGGGCAGACCAGAACTGCTTGAATTTGAAGCTTTGGAAGGTCCGAACGGTTACCTACCTTTCACGCTTTCACACCCGCACCCGCACCCGCACCCGCACCCGCACCGCTTTCACGTCTGGCTATAAATAAATCATTCTCGCCCGATTCTCCCCCCTCTCTGTTTCATTAAAATTAAAAGCCAAAAAAAAAAAAAACCTGCTCTCTCTCTGCTAGAGGAAGAAAATAATGGCAAGCAGTGCAGCTGCGAACTTGGAAGATGTTCCATCAGTGAATCTCATGACTGAGCTCCTCCGTCGCATGAAGTGCTCCTCCAAACCCGACAAGCGTCTCATTCTCATCGGTTTGTATCATTTTCTATACTTCTTCGCTCCCCCCCTCTCTCCACACAATACTGTGTTTTGTTTATGTGGCATGAACTGCAATGCCTAAAGTTTTGGTCTTTTTTGGTTTTTAATTTCGTGGGGCATTCAGATCCGGGAATTCTTTTTTTTTTTTTTTGTTAAGATGTTTCAATTTTTCTGTTTGTATTTTTTGCTTGGTTGTTGAGGTAATTGAGGAAAAAGAAAAAAAGAAAAGATCTTTTGTTTCTGTGGCTTTAGTTGAGAAGTGGGTTTTGGTTTTTGCTTGTTCATAGAGCTGGGAATTTGAGAAGAAAGCAAAGGAAATCTACTTCACGGTGGCAATTTTAAACGTGAGAGTGATTGTTGAGGCTTTTGTGCTTTTAGTTATATCGAGATGCAGTGTTTGGAGAATGCACAACTAGAAATTAGTTTTATTAAATTACTTTGTGCCCGCTTTGTTTCGTCAAGCAGGTTTTGGCAATCTTTGACTGCTGTTTTCAAATTTGAATTCAAGGATGATAACGTTACATGATAGGAAGAAAATCCACAGCGTTTAGGGCCATTTGTGTTTTAAACAGTTCATGCTCTGAGACCCACTAGATGGAATTTGACATTTCTTGTTAAAAGGGGGCTGTTTCTAAAAAAGTATATTGAAATACTTCTTTTTGAATTTACAGAGTTCACCAATGCAAAACACACCGAACACAAATATATATGTATTCATTGTATTACCTGACTGTTTACCTTTTAATCAGGTAAAGGAATGATTTCTTGGCTGGAATATTTGGTTTCTGAGTTCAATATGTACGATGGTTTTCACTTTTTATTTTTCGTTTCAGCCCCTTTAGCATGCTACCTCTGCTGTTGCGTTTTGCTAGGATTAATATTCTACCTTGATTTTATGGTTAGACTGATAACTTCAGATCCAAGATGTTTATATTGGAGAATACTGTCGGTACTGCTTAATACCCCTGTAATTGACCACCTAAACACATTCTCATTTTGTAACAAATGCATGTTTGCTTATTCATATTATTTGGTGAAAACTTTCTACTGATTTCAGTGTTTTTGTTAGCAACCAATCAGTCAATTAAACCATAGCTTCTGTCAGAAAGCTTGCATCACTGCAAGTAATCTCATAGTTTTGTGATTGGCAGGCCCTCCTGGATCAGGAAAAGGTACTCAATCACCAATCATTAAGGATGAGTACTGTCTATGCCACTTGGCTACTGGCGACATGTTGCGAGCTGCTGTTGCTGCTAAAACCCCTCTTGGGATTAAGGCTAAGGAGGCAATGGACAAGGTTGAAATTTCATCTATTTTTATATTCCCTGGTTCTTCTTTGGTGTTCTTTCTTTTTCAAAGTTTCTACTGGATTCAGCTAATGGAAGAGTTTCATATGGTTTTCTCAGGGGGAACTTGTTTCCGACGACTTGGTTGTTGGGATCATAGATGAAGCAATGAAGAAACCTTCATGTCAGAAAGGTTTCATTCTAGATGGATTTCCTAGGACCGTGGTCCAAGCAGAGAAGGTGCCAAACTATCAATATCTAATTGTGTGCTTGTATGAATGTGAATAAATATATTCATCAACAATGGGTGTGTTTATATGTTTCTAGCATTGGATATTTTCAATTGATTTTTTTTGTAAATGCTTCTAACCATGCATTGCTTACTTTTTATGTGCAGCTTGATGAAATGCTTCAAAAGCAGGGAGCTAAAATTGACAAGGTGCTTAATTTTGCAATCGATGATGCAATTTTGGAGGAGAGGATCACTGGCCGCTGGATCCATCCTTCCAGTGGCAGAACATACCATACAAAATTTGCGCCTCCCAAGGTTCCTGGTGTTGATGATGTAAGGAAACATGAATGATCCTTCTTTTACATATTTTTGTGATCACATTTTATTTAATTGGATTTTGAAGTGCATATATTGAAGCTGGGAGAATGTAGCAACAAATAAACTGGTTAATGAGTGCACATTTTTTTTTTTATAGAATTGGATATTTTTCAAATATGCTAGTCTGTTACATCAATTTGAACAGTACTTGGTAATTGTGATCTCCTGCACTTGATGTTATTCTTACATATTACCGATTGTCAATACTTGGGCTGAGTGGCAGTGTTCTGGTTGTATATTTGTAGACTCCCATTGGACAGGTTATTCAAAAAAAAAATATTTAAACAACAGAATATTTGAAAATCAACTGCAGCTTTTAGAACTGTTAATTTTCATTCCAAGTTTGATAAGGAGTTGATTATGTTAAGAGGAGGTAATCTAGCCATTGGTTATCCATCTCGACCAAAATTGTGGGATTGGGTACTTTTTGAGAGCCAATTGAAAATTGTTTGCAGGGAAGCTATTTGGCACCACATATTTGGGGTGTGTTGTTTTTGTGGATAGATTATTAATCTACAAACTGTGCTTTCTGCATCACTGCTGTTGCAATATATGTTCATGGACTTGCTTCTTTCTTTTGGTTTCTTGAAGGTAACTGGAGAACCTTTGATTCAACGCAAAGATGATACTGCAGCTGTTCTTAAGTCAAGGCTAGAGGCATTTCACAGGCAAACTGAACCGGTATGCTTTTATCTTTTTATCCATGTGAAAATGATGCATTTCTTGCTAAGGAAGTCCCTGCTTTGGGTAAGGAAAGAATGGCTTGTGGAGATGTAGATTTTTAAAGTAAAACGATTGATTCCTAGCTGATTACAAGAAGCCTAGTCAAAAAGGAATCTATTCCTAACTAGTAAGCTTTATTTCATTACCTTTGGTGACACCACAGTGTTGGATTCAATTATCTAGTCACCCAATGGAAAAATGGACAAGGATCCAACTCCTGTTATAGTATTTAGGTGGTGGCACTACATGTCGGTAGGGGGCAAGAGAAAAATGCCTTTAAGCCATGGACGCGAGAGTACTAGAACCAGGGTTTACTTCTACCTACTTAGGACAACTATCTTCTTGGGCCTTCAGTATTATATTTAATTTATAAGGACAGAAAGGTCTTCTTGGCTGGTCTGTTCACAAGCTATCTTTTATGAACACGATAAAAAATGTTCTCACTCAATTCTATCAAGTGTCAAGTCTCCAGGCATCACATGGTAATATGCCGTTGTGTTTTTCACAGCAACTTGTGCTTGTGGCCATTCATCCCAGGGCCTCCTCTCTTACACATGGTATTGTGATAGTATAAAGTTCTCGTATGGACATGAATCTTGCCATTAGAACTGCTTATATTAAGTCATTGAGTAATGATGATTACCAAGTCTCTGGATGGTTATGGAGCCCACTTGAATCACCTCTTTGGTTTTAGCTTCTAGATTTCTTCTCCATTGTTAATCCTGCCTGTGTCTTGCCGCTCACTGTATATTATTGTCCTCTTAGTCAGTGCCCTACTGAAATCTGATGGTGTTCTGGATGCTTGGAATGCAGGTTATTGGTTATTATAAGAATAAGGGTGCTGTTGCAGAGCTTCATGCAGAGAAATCGCCAAAGGACGTTACAGCTGAGGTTCAGAAAGTGCTTTCCTCATGAAATTGGGGCCCTTTGGACTCGTAACATATTATTTCCCTTGGGAATTCAGCGGATTTTGTTTTCATATGTATCAAACATGTTGTCACATACGCTGATCATTTTGCTTTCCTTTTATTTTATTTGCGAATTGCCGGCTGCCTTTTGTCACTGAGGAAATAACCGAGTACACGTACAAAATAAAAGATGCTACAGGGTTGGCTTATGTTTTTCTCTCCTTTATTGCTGTTGGTTTTATCAGTGGAGATGCTTTTATGCAGCTGGGTTTTTTTTTTGCGGCAAAACAGTGGATTCATCGTTGTCAATTTTGGCCGCCTCTTTTGCTGCCTCCCATTCTCTGAAAACGCCGCCACTTGCCACCACCCTGCTTCCAATCTTTTTGGCCCTATACTTCTCCCAGTATTGTTCAAGCTTTTGTAATCGCCCTTGCCGAAAAGGCTAATAAATACAATTAGTCTTCAGAGTTGGGATGAGTGTTGGGTTTAGGAGGTGAAACCCTAAATTAGTTATTTACCGAGATAAAGCCAAATGGGTTTGCTCAGCCTGAAAGTGCTCCTAAAGCTCCTGCATGATACTTTCCTCTTAAAGCTACCACATGCAGAAGCATACTCTTTCAAATGTTATTCCTGTATCAAAACACACAACGAGTAGATATTCCAATCGTTAACTGAAAGTACGACACCCCTGCCAGTCACAAACATGGGGGGGGGGGGGGGGAACGCAAACTTAACCAGCGATTTATTTATCATTTACTACACATGGAAGTAGACTTTAGCATTTAGGCACAACAGTTATTTTATGAATTTAAAGATGGTAAAGTCCAGCAAAGATGAGGTGCAGTGACCTACATATCTACTGTAATCTTAGCATCCAGATCAGAGAACTCTTGGAAAAATGCCTTGAAATGCTCATAGGAGTGCTTGACATCATCAACAGCACACAT
>Ga0325410_1009805_pt1 | contig 10168 bp, 2 predicted proteins | sample PopdelMetagenome_16_FD_206182 | JGI IMG/M metagenome (GOLD analysis project Ga0325410, IMG submission 206182) | Populus deltoides microbial communities from Bellville, Georgia, United States - Xylem-PdIQD-R3 | ecosystem: Host-associated > Plants > Phyllosphere > Stem > Wood/Secondary xylem...
TAGTAGTAGTAGTAGTAGTAGTAGTAGTAGTAGTAGTAGTAGTAGTAGTAGTAGTAGTTCTAATAATAATAAAGAAGAAGAGGAAGAAATTAATGAGAACTTTGAGATGGAAGATTAATGTAAAGATTAAACAATGATAAAAACAAATGCCAAGGTTAGAGGATCCACTAATAGTATTAGAGATAAGTAAAATATAAACTCTTTATAAATTATCAACATAATCATATTAATCACCTTATTTACGTAACACCATACTTATAAATTTTATCAGGTATTCATGATGCTAACTTATGTTGACAACAAATCAAGTTCCTCTCATGATAACGATGTCGGCCGAAGACTATGAAGGATTAAGTATTTGATGTACCAAGTGTTATACAACACAAATCTAGATTAACCATTTAACAAGCCAAGTATTAAGAATTAATAAGATAAAAATGATAAGACATGTTAATAGCAAACTTTCTTGGATATAAACATTAAAATCCATGTTGAGTTTATATTATACTTATCCTAACACCATTAGTGAAACCTTGTCACCTTGACATAATTAACTTAGCTAGACATTATGAAGAAGAAAAACATAAATAAACAATATAAGAACATAAACATGATATAAGTTAACTAAGTATAGTAAAGGAAATGAAAAGCATGAACAAGAGATTAATGAAAATAAAACTTAAGCATTACAACAATAAAGAGAGAGCAAGAACATGATCTTGATCTTAGAACCAAGATTGCTAAATGAATGGCAAATATCTCCTTTTATAGGCTAAAATTCAGAACTATTCATTTAGTAATTGATTATTGATGTAGTGGCCAACTATTGATTTAGTGGACTTGGTGGACAGCAGCACTCAAGCACTTTGACTGGATGAAATGACATTGATCCATTCAGAATTTGGCACAGTGTTCTTCATGAAAGTTGTTGGCAATCATCTTATCTTTCCACCCAAAAAATTTCAGAGTATTTGGATCACTAGAGCTCGAGATATGGCTAAAATACTGAGTAGTGCTGTTGGTGGACGTGGTGGATAGACCTCAAGCTTTTGTCTGGCTAAAATGTCATTGTTACCATCCGAATTTGAGTAAAGCTTCTGCATGAAAGTTATTGGAAATTGTCTTTTACTTCCACCCACCAAAGTTCACGTCATTTGGCCTTCTAGAACTCCAGATATGGATAAAAGTCTAAGCAGTGTTTGGGCTGGATTACAGGACAGATTCTGACTTCTCTTTTGTGGCCAAACTTTGAATTTGAAAACGGCAGATGTGGGTCTTACACTATTCATGAACATTGTAGGCCTATTTCTTAGCTTTCCATCCATATATATTAAGCTGAAATCCAAGATCTACAGCTCCAGATATGACTCAATAACTGAACAGTGTTCCAATTTGAATTGAATCGGTATCTCCTTTCTAATCTTAACCGTTTCTTTGTCCTTTCACTTTCAATAGTTAATCACATCAATCAATCCTTTGAATTGTGAGATATGCCTGCATTTAAAATGAACATTTACCATAAATTAAAGCTATCTTATATTATCATATCTGTTATTATAAAACATGCTCTAGTTAAGGAGTTATTGATACTTCAAGTGCAAAATGATGATATAAAACCTTGATAAAAATACACTTTTAAGTACTAATCACTCTTCCAGAATTTGTTTTTTACTATTTTCACAACTACTCATACACATCATTTATCCACTACTATAATAAAGTTCATGGATAATCCAATTTTGTTTATTAATTCATTCATTTCCATAATCCCATTGAATTTTTAAGTATTTTATCATCAATTTTTGTAATTCATTTCAATGTCATAACCTTTTGTCTCCCATTTACATAATACAATTCAATGTCCAAGCATTTCATCAATCATTTTCATATTCCAATTCACACTTTTCATCAAAAACATGGTGAGCATCTAATTCAAACCTTTAATTACATACAAAATCTACATACATATATGTGTGTGTGTGTGTGTAAACGCTACAACACATCTCAATTCAATTTACAATCATCATAATCAAGATTATACATACAAATTCATCATCAATTAAAATTTTCAAATCAACAATACAAAAACAATAACACAAAACCATGCCCAAATTAACAATTCTATCATAAATTTATATTCTCAAAACAATAACACAAACCATGCCCAAATTAACAATTCTATCATAAATTTATATTCTTAAATTAATAACAACAAAAAATCATGTTCTAATTAATTAACAATTTTACTCTCAATTCCCAACTAATTCTAACATACCCTTTTTTCTTGCAACTAACTATCATTTTAGGTAGTACCAAGAAAAAAACTATCATTATAAGGCTTTATTTTTTCTTTCACTAATTCAAGGAACAAATTAAGATGAAATCAAAGAATAACATAGCCTTTTACCACATCCAATTAACTCAATTTAATGGGTATTTACAGCAAAATTCAAGAACAAACCTCTTTCTTCATTTCGTTTAAAACTTTTCTCACCCAAACCAAAGATTTCTACACCAAAAACCACTATAACTCTCAATTTCTCTCTAATCTCAAAAGATTATGTTGTTTCTTATAGAATTATAACCTTTTTACTACCAATAATACATGAATTTGGAGAGAAAAATGAATTAATTGTAAGCTCTCTTCATTCCTAAATAGCATCGACCTGTATAGAACAAGGAAAGGAATTTATTTTCGCTTCCCTAATTATAACTTTACCTTTTTGTTTTATACCTCTCATGCTTAATTTTTCCTAAATTACAAATTTACTCTTTATTTTTATACCGATCATGTCTAACTTTCATTAAATCTTTGACTGTAGATATTTTTTGGTATAACTATTTATATTTTATTTTTGGTCAACGTTTTACACCATTAAACGTGGGGTTTACAAAGGCTTTCTTAAATATGTTTGAGGATCTCCCACATGTCTTGACCCATTAATTCCTTAGACCCCTAAAACAAGATGTACCCTAGAAAGCTTTAAAGGTAATCTACTTTGGCCGGGTAACTTAGGATGTCATCTCCTTGTGCTAGCATAACCAGAATTCTCTGGCAATTATCAACAAATCTTTTATTTATTGATGGTTTTCTCCATTTAATTCTACTTTAGATTTCCAAACCTCTCATACAGGTGGAGGAGATAACATAACCAACAAATCCTCTAAAATTTTTCTATAAAATAAAACCTCTATCAAGGGTGATTATTATTTAAAATCAAATAATAAAGTAATTTAACAAGTTTACTGTAACATTCCCATTTTCAAAAAAACCCCAAAACATCTAATGAAGTGATATGAAAGCTCCTTAAATTTTCAATTCTGATTCAAATACACAGAGTTAAGTATTTAGAGTTTTCAGGAACGCGAGAGCAGTTAATATGTTCAGAAACTATCATAAATTGAAAATTTTGAATTGCTAGGCCCGTGAGTAACTTCATATATTGGATCGATTGCCATTTCGAGTTGCTGCATGAATGGTGGCCACTAAACCAGAATAGTTTTTCCTAGTATAACGAACAACCAAAACAGCAGTTCAAATGTTCAGTAGAAAGGGTTGTTTCACTAATGTCGCACTAGAGACAACTATGGTTGTATCCACTATTTTGTCTCTTGGCAATTGGCATTGCCCGGAGTAGTTTTTGAAGGGGTTCTTGATCCCAGGGAGACCCCTTTATTGTTTACGCTGCATGGCTCAAGAAAATATGGTCACGAGAGACGATGTGGAGTAATATTTGGGATTCGGGAATTAGCCTGTGGATTTGACTTGGCTTGATTATACTTTGATAATGATGCATCACCCTGGTTGTATAATTAATATGTATTAATGAAGGGTTGAGTGATTGTAAAATCATTGCATGATAGTAATGCAGTAGTTAACCATAATTGTCAATTTGACCAACCACTAAGTCAATCTTTCTACTGTATTAGTAGGGGTCATAATTTGCGTAGTGGTACGAATATATAAGTATAACAAACTTGCACACATGTTGAGGAGTACGATATAATAGTAGTTTGAGATTACACCAGTGACGGGGTTTTGTCTCTTGTTTTGTTTCTCTCGCGAAATTGAATTTTTTTGAAAAAAAAAATTAGAGTCATAAGAAAGTTACCGAGGAATGACTCGATTTGAAATTTTTTTTGAAAAATAATATAGTTTAATAAATCTGGTATTCAAAATCATGTTTTTTAAAATATTATTGCTATTCTACATTACTAGTTTAGATTATGCATTTTAGTTTTGCATTGAATTTTGGTAAAAAGTTATCGAAACTTGGGATTTTGTTCAATTGAGATCATTTAGTCTTTAATTGATTTAATTAGATATGTTTTCATTGATATTATTAAGGTCAAAGTAATAACAATTAGGGTTTGCATTGGATTGTGAGATAATTTGATTATGATGAAATGAGTATTCTTATTTTACAGAATATTCTTTAATTTTTTTTATGTTATATCATTATGGTAGTACTATTATTTCTAATACGATTAATAATGTCGCTTATATTGATGGATGTATTATGTTCTTGAATGCTATAGAGGCATGTTATTTAAAGATACCAAAAAAGTTATATGCGGAAGACTTGGTTTGAATTATAATGATGTTGAAATAGATATCACTTGAAGGTCTCATGTTGGGGAACATTAATATTTTTTGATATCGATTGCATGTGATGTGGATTTTAAAAATATGATGGAATTGTTCGTCCAAAGTGGAACGAACATGATGAAGTTGTATGTGAGTAGTCAAACTAAACTTAAAAGCTCATATAATGTGGGTATGAGGATACTGATGTATCTATACCCATATCTACTCTGCCACTTGGACAATTATCACATTTAGCTAGTACTTGTACGTCTAGGACATTGAAAAATAGGGTTATGAGAATTTGTGATGAAAATAAAATTAAAACTGTATATTGTTATTAGTGTGGGTATGACTCCTCCAAACCTAGTTATAATAAACATGAGGGTGTCATAGGTTTAGTTGAAATATCGTATGATAATATATGATGATAAGGTAATGAGCCCTCCTATTTCATAATTTGGTCATGATACCAGAGTTGATAACATGGTTTATAATGATTGGTTTGTTTATTGTAGAAAATAATTGGTAGTGGTGATTTGGTAGTTGGAAAAATTATTGCATCAAAATAAACACATATGTAGCAATACACACAAACCTTTTCTTTTATTATGTAGAATTTGGGTAAGATATACTACATATTCTATAAGTTGATATGGCTTCCAGATCTTGTGATCCTATATGTCTTACATGAGGGTTTTTATTACATTACATGTCTTCAACACATAAAGATGGATAATGACTTTCACGACACTTGTCGAGAGATGGAGATGGGAGCCCTCACACATTCCACCTTCATTTAGGGGAGATAACGCCTACATTACAAGACATCGTTATTCTGTTTAGCTTACCTATAGATGGGTGAGCACTTACTATTATGGTTATCCAAAATAAGGTCACTTTATGCGAGCATGCATTCAGACGAGTGCCCTTTCCAGAAATGTTCTAGGGGAGTATAAGATGGCTTTGGAAAGAATTTTCTGCATTACCTGATGATTATGATGACGAGATCTTACGGAGTATGTTAGAGTGTACATACTTTATATATTTGATAATATATTTTTCACGAATCTTAGTGGGATGCTTGTGCCATTGTTGTACCTACCACTGCTAGAGGATCTTGAATCCATTCCACTATATAGTTGGGGTTCATGCATCCTTGGATGTTTGTATAGGCATTTTATATCATGCTAGCTTGGAAAAAGCAAAGCAAGTTAGAGGATGTTTATTGATTTTATATGTAAAATAAATGTAATAAGTTTTTTTTTTAAATTTTGAATGATGCTTTTTATGTTATAGTTGGTTACTAGTTATTGTATGCTTTTTTGTTCACAAAGCTATGGCCATGGGAGCATCTACACTTGGAGCGACCACAAATTAAGTCTAGACGTGTTATGTCTATTCAGGTTTTAGAGGTTGAGCTACAACTTCCATTAGGATACAAGTAATAATGTTATTGATAATACAAATTATGTTATTTAGATTAAGAGTATTTTTCATGGAAACATTATTTAATAAGTTTCATTGCTTATTTACTAGCAGATGGTGTGGGAGTAAATATTTTGAAAATAATTCAACCCATCTTTTGTTATTTTATCACAGCATATTAGATAGACAGCGATCAAATCAAAAATGTTATAATAAATTGCAATGTTGATGTTAAAATTGATGTTGGAAATATTGATAAATGTTAGGAAATAATTGCATAGGTTAATGTTGGTAAATGATGAGAAATAATTGTTTATGTTGATGATGGTAAATGACGAGAAATAATTGTTTGCGTTGATGTTGAAATTTTTTTATATTGATAAATTTTTGGAAATAATTGTTTTATGTTAATGATGATAAATGACGAGAAATAATTGCTAGCGTTGATGTTGAAATTTTTTGATATTAATAAATGTTAGGAAATAATTTCATAGGCTGATGTTGGTAAATGATGAGAAATAATTGCATCGGTTGATATTGGTAAATGAGGGAAAATAATTACATTGTTGATGTTTCAATAAGTTGTGTGGAATCCTTATTCGGTAGATAATATGCAGTTGCTCTTGTTATATGCATATTGACTATGGACTTATGGACATCGGTTATCCCCCTCATATTTTTTGAGCTTATTAAGATGCATAGCTTGTTATATATTTGAGTGATCAGTTGTATTTCATTAGTCGTTTGGGTAGGCACACTGATTATAATTGGATGATCCACCATCTCCAGTATATATCGATGTGGGATGCATGAAGAAATTTTATTTCTAAAGAGGTGCATCCTGTAATTTTTGAGGAGGAATACATGAGTTAGTACCTGAGTATAACAGGCCAAATCATTACACCAAACTTAGTGCAGTTTCCTCCACGTGAGGAGATGGAGTATGAGTCACATGAACGTCGAGTTTAGAATGTTGTAAGTATTTGTTATTTTTTATAGGCTTGAACAAAGTCGTTGCATTTATTTATCGATTAATAATTTATATTTGTTTAATATTATGTTGGACAATTGTTACATGGTGGTCGACAATATTATATATCGATGATGATGATGATGATGATGATGATGATGATGATGGACTTGGTCATTATTATGCATCTCTTTGGTTCAAGACATGCCATACTATATTTGACTTGTTATGAGAGACATTGAGCCTAAATGATATTGTTTTAGAGGATGAGACCATACAGATAGATGGAAGTCGTGCTATTAATGAAGTCGACCTATTCACTCATCGTCGCAGAAGACATAGACAGGCTCAGATGTATTATTATGTTGTATTATTTTTTTAGTTAAAAGTTATTTTTATTTTTATTACTTTTGTAATATTATTTTAGCTAATTATCATATTGATTTTAATGTTGTCTTATATATTATGCATTTTTATACTTATTTTAAATAAGCATGATTTAAAATCATTAATTAACAGGCAAACATTGTGACCATGTTGTTTAAAATTTCAAATCATCCATTTACAAGTTTAAAAAATGCACATTGTTATATTTTGTTATTGCCATTATCAATTATCTTTATAACTAATAAATAAAAACAATGTTTAAAAATAACATGTATTAATTTAAAATTATAATTAACAAACAAAAATAATGTTAAATTATATAGTGGTTTAGGCTTTGTTTTATGTAAGATTTGGGGTTGGGTTTAAGCTAAAATTATGTTATGATAACACAACCTCTATTCATATTAGAGTCTGTGTATTTAATAATTGTTATTGATATTAGTGGTTGTTTAATAAAGACGCTAATGACAATAATGGTCAATAACGATTGTTTTATAAAGACACTAATAACAATAACGGTTGTTTAAAACAACTGTTATTCTTATTAGCGGTATATTAATAAAACTGCAATTCTCATTAGCAGTTGAGTAAAAGTGTGTTATTTTCTCTATACTTTCTGTTCCGTGTAATATTCTCAAATCTTTTACCAAATTGTACTAGTTTGGTAAAATTCACCATGAAATTAGCTTGAGGTTTGAAAAATAAGAACTTGACGCACACTCCACATCAATCACAATTAGTTAATACTAGTTAGGTGGTTCATGATACGCCGTGAGTCAACTTTTTTTTCATAAAAAAAAGTTAAGATCCAGAAGTGTTGGGTCTGTCTGCAAAGCTATTATTGTTGTTGTTGTTATTGTTGTTGTTGTTCTTATTATTATTATTATTATTATTATTATTATAGTTGTAGTAGTAGTAATTATTATTATTATTATTATTTTAAATTTACCCTCCAAGAGATTTGGGTCAGGCATGAGTGAGCGAGTCTGCAGACCCAAACGCTTGTCTGTAGAGGCAAGCGAGTCTGGCCCTAGCGCCTAAAGCATGGCAGTCATACCATGCCCAATGCCTGGGGCCTACAAGCTTACCATGCCCTAGTAAAATTTGAACTGATCATTTTATCCCCAATCATTCTTTTAATGTTAAATACATCCCATAAAAAAGACAACCCCGCCTCTCATTGCATGCTTAGCAAGTTTTTATAGTAAAAATAATTTTACCATTACACCGCTTCAATCTATAATAACCTATGTTTAGATAAATAGGAGGAGGGCCTTTTTAGTATATTGTAAAATATAAGCTGAAGTTGGATTTAAAGGGTCCAGACCTTAAAATTGATTAAAAAACAAAACAAGCTTGATTTGACGCAGAAAATAGTGAATATATTGTCTATTAACATGAAAGTTGTGCAAGGATATTCTACTAGGCGTAGACGTAAACATAAAGATATATTCAAAGTAGTTTTTGTCAGCACTATTTAATTAATGATAAATAGATTTTATTAAACTTGTGGATGCTGCACAATCTGCAGTGAATTGATTGATTCCAAAATATCTTATAGAATAATTAAGATACACCTTTTGCATTTTTTTAATTTTGGCTATGATTCCTCACATATCCGCTCTGCCTTTAATGAAGATTTTGTTGAAAGTTCGAACTTCGGATATGGTAAAAAATTTCACAGAACTGTATCAGTGAGATTTTTAATTACAAACAGAGAAGAAATAAAGTTCATCGCAACGGCAATCATGGTGCTTGCCTCGCCATGAAGATCAATGCTTGCCTTTATCTCAAATCATTCTTGCATGTCTGGTTGACTATTGCTGACTATAGAGCAGATACAAGGCATAAAACATGCCACTATTCGTCATAGTAAAATTGGATTGCATCACCTTTCCAACACTAAATACTAAATTCTATAAGTTATCAAATTAAAATTACTTCATTATCTCTTCTTTAATTTTCAACTTCGGTAAAAACAATAAAAAATAAAAGATTTAAACTCATATCTGCTAATTATTAAATTTTTAATATCATATAAAAACAATATCATAAACCAAACACTTGAACTAGAATGTGAAACATGTTGTTTTTCTAGTTCTAATCATTACTAGATCACACAACTAATATTTATAATAAAACAAATATTAAAATTGGATTGCATCACCTTTCCAATGCTAGATTCCATAAGTTATCAAATTAAGACCATTCTTTGATCTTTCAATTTAAAGCTTTCAATTAAAGAGAGAAAAAAACCCCAACTCATAACTCAAACACTTGAACCATGAAGCGATTCCATAGATAAAATTACTTCAACTCTTTAGGAAATAAAGTTGATTGCGGTTAACGTAAAAGAAATAGTCAGATTTAAAAGAGATCAACAAAAGCTGGCTTCACTTTAAAAAAAAAAAAAAAAGAAACTCCTATCCTAAAAGGGAACATGACTTTAACAGGAATCCATCCATTCCGATCCTAATTAGATATTTTTATAACAATAAATATTTTTTATCCTTTTTTTTAACCTAATATCAAAAAAAGAAATGAACGTATTGATATGATGGGTTCAAGAGTTTAATTTAGATGAAAATTGGCTTTCCTTTTGTTGATGGTCAACTTGTGGATTTGTGTTGATCTCCTGGTTTTGACCCATCAAATGAATGACTGCCCATCGACTGATCAAGACCAATGACTTGTTCAGTTGGTGGGCCGTCCTCAACCCAATTTACATGCGAGGTTGGTGAAAGGCATTATCAACCTTTTATCGTTCTTGGCGTTACCATAACCAATCTATGCCTAAA
>Ga0325410_1009809_pt1 | contig 10165 bp, 6 predicted proteins | sample PopdelMetagenome_16_FD_206182 | JGI IMG/M metagenome (GOLD analysis project Ga0325410, IMG submission 206182) | Populus deltoides microbial communities from Bellville, Georgia, United States - Xylem-PdIQD-R3 | ecosystem: Host-associated > Plants > Phyllosphere > Stem > Wood/Secondary xylem...
ATATCAACTATGAAAGTATATATATTTTTTTTACTTTCCTTTTCATTCTTGTCTCGATTTTTCAAGGTCGATACCGGAAAAGTAAATCTAAAAAAAATGAAAATGAAAAGAAAACTCTCGCAACCTACATAAATATCATATGAAATAAAATTTGTTATATTTATCAACTCATTAATTTAAATTATTCTACTAATTAAGTTTTCAACCTGACATATATGAATTTAATTAAGGGATTAAATCATACCTTCTACAAATACAATGACTAAAAAACTTTCAGTTAAAGATTTTCTTTATAAAAAATACAATACAGGGATCGAAGCAAAAACAAACTAAAAATCAAGGATCAAATTAAATGCACAGAAACATAAATTAATGCTCTAAAAACACGACACGTGTTGATTTTTAATGACAATGTGACAACGAAAATATAATATACACGAATAACATCAAAGTGCAGTGTCCTAGTTAATTTGGAAGTATGGATAGAAGTATGGATATTATCCACTCAAGACGAGATAGGCATGAGTTTACAGGAAGATAATCCTCGAAGGGCTTTGTTGTTTTGTTTTTCCTGCGTGGATTTGAGCCCCACTATTCTCGCATTGAAAACGACGAGAGCCCGAAAGTAAGGAGGCAAGGAGACTGGAAACTTCACTCACTGCTGCAGTCGAAAAGAATTGAATTCCAATAGCTACTAAGTTGCAGGCCCCAAAAACAATAGCTGACCGATAAACCTTCACAAGCCATCCATGGAGTCATGCATATCACACAAAAAATGATGCTCGAGCATTGATGGTCCACAAAAATGTCAAAGCTGCCGTCCAGTTCTCTCGAAGGATAGCTGTTCTCGAAGGAGCCATGTATGATGTGAACATGAAAAGATTCATGGTCTTCTCGAAACTGGTTTCACACGACGGCGGCAAGATTGCCAGTGCAATTTAAAACATGATGTTACATGATTAATTATGCATGCTAGATTACCGATTTTTTTTTTTAATCTTGTTTCGAAAACGTTGGGGAAATTGTCTATATTTAATTATTCAATATTACTAGTTGTAAATCATCATTTTTTTCTATTGATTATTACTAAAAGACATGAGAAATATTAACTAGGCCATTAATTTCATGCTTATTACTAACAGAAGGGGTGGGATATATATATATATATATATATATATATATATATATTAATTTCCTTTCCTTTCCATTTTCTATTTTCTATTTTATGAAGGATCGGAATATCTCATAAGAAATACAAAGAATGAACAGATAATTTCTCTCCAAGCATACACTTCCTCTTTATTATTTATTACACGGGACGGATTTATAAAAATAAAACTTTCAACTACCCCCACCACCACAGCTTCTTTTTTTTTTTTTTTTTTTTCCTTGAAGGAATAACTAAATGCCTATTCAGAACGGCAACGGAAGTGCCTAGGCCTGATCCCATGGCGTAAACCAAGAAGCAAAATTGCGAAAAGCATTGACCAAAAAGCAGTTAAGAAAGGAATATGACTTGATTTTGTAATACAAAAATGGTAGGATATTGTCAACTAAGGCAAGTTGCTTGTCCAGGCTACAGCTCCGCGTGATCTCAGCAAAGAAGAATCAAATCCAAATAATAAATTTAGAAAAATCCAGGGAAAATTAACTCATCCTTGTCACCTTCCCTTAATTATTAACAACCATTATGTAATCATCTTGTATTTATCATCTTTAAAACCAACAACCTCTCACGTTAGGTTTGCACATGACCCTTCACAGTTTTTTTGACAGGTGAATTCAGGTATTAATTTTTACCGCCTGATAAATCTCAATTACAAGTGAATCTAGCAATAATAAGGTTATAAAACTGGGAAAGGGTAATGGCATGCCTGTAGGGTACCAGACACAAGCAAGTCGTTAGGTTTAAAACTATCTAAATATGGCCACGAAACAGTTATAAATATGTTCAAATAGATTCTGAATACAACCCAACACTCCACTTCCGTTCCTTTGTCTGCTTCTGTGATCCTTGTTCGTCTCTTATTCTTTCCTTCTTTACCTGAGGTTTTATAGAACTTTCTTCCTGCTATATATCTTTTAATTATCTTTATCTACCCTGAATTCTCTTACTGTTCCCTTTTCGCTATCTTAATCTTTTTCTCTACATCTATACGTTCTCATCAAAACCCAAGTTTTCATTCGTACAAAATAACAATTCCCTGAGATTTTTCAGCATCAGCTTTCTCTGTCTAAATCATAAACATCCTATCAAGTTTCAGGTTTCTGGGATCCTTCAACGTCATGGTACGTATAGCTCTCCATATGGCAAATCTGTTAATCTCTTGTTTCTTTTGTTTCTGAGAAAGTTTTACCTCTCGATCCTGTTTTTCATATATAGTTGTTTTACTATTTGCCTTTTTCTTCTTCTTTTCTTCTTGGTTTAATATTTTCAGGCACGAGAGATTGGAAATGTCATGTATGATGAGGTTAGATAAGTTCATGTGGCTATATTCATATGTTACTCTCTTTCTTTCTTTTTGAATTATCTTATAGTATTTTATTTTATCAGTTTTTAAACTGTTTTTCCTTTTATAAATTTTTATAGGAGTTTGTATTGAATTCTCGAGGATTGAAGCTTTTCGCATGCAAATGGATTCCCATGAATCAAGAACCAAAAGCCTTGGTCTTTATTTGCCATGGTTATGGCATGGAATGCAGCATCACCATGAACAGTGAGTATCCACAAAAATCTGCTTGTTAAGGCTTTGAAGTTTGCCTTGATGAATATCAAAACGTTATGGAAAATTGGCAATTCAATCCTAAGGTACGTTTCCACTATAATTTTCAGGCACGGCGATTCGGCTTGCAAAGGCAGGTTATGCAGTTTATGGTTTAGATTATGAAGGGCATGGAAAATCAGCTGGTTTACAAGGCTACGTGGAAAACATGGATTACGTTATCAATGATTGCTCTAGTCATTTTACAAGTATATGTGGTAAGATTTTATTTTTCTTCTTGTAACGTGTTTTTTTATGATTGTATATATCAACTGTCTTGAAGCATTTTGTACGTATGGCCAATCATTTCTTCTTCTTCTTTTTGTTTAATTTTAGAGAAGCAAGAGAACAAGGAGAAGATGAGATATTTGTTAGGAGAGTCCATGGGAGGAGCAGTCGCTTTGCTCTTACACAGAAAGAAGCCAGATTTTTGGGATGGTGCGGTATTGGTGGCACCCATGTGTAAGGTATACATCTCTGTTTATTATGTTTTTTCCCCTTTATTCTCTCTCAAATTGCTTTATTTTTTTCAAAAATAAAATGCCTACCCTCCTTTATTATAGTGTTTCGCACGTTTGGTAGCTCTTTTTTTTTTACTTATATATCCATGGTCTGCCTACAAAATTGGATCTAGTTCTTGTTGCTTTCCAGTTGTTAATTTTTATGATATGTTTTTATGCTGGCTAGAATTTTATTCAAATAAAAATATAAAACAACAGAGTGTTTTACCTCTTCAACCACTTTGTTTGAGTCAGTCGTTAGGACAAGCTGTTTCCGAAAACCTTTTTAAGTTGAACACTAGCCAATGGTTGCAGGAAAAAAAAAACAGCTGAAAAGCTCTGTAATTGTCAAATAAACTTGCGCAGAAATTGGTCAGGCAGGCAATATTTCTCGTCATTTTATTGATCTGGTCCTCTATTAGCTGTTTGTACCCATTCAAGCTCAGTAAAAGGCATGAGGATTTACTTGAACTCGATTTTATCTGCAGATTGCAGATGATGTGAAGCCACCTCAATTCGTAATCACTATTCTAAGAAAGCTTTGCAGTATCATTCCAACTTGGAAAATAATCCCAACCAAAGATATCGTGGATATTGCCTTTAAAGTACCTGAAGTAAGACAACAGGTATATTTCTTCTAGCTCCAAATACTTATTTTCCTCCCAACTTGTAATGACTTTTCCCCCCACTAAAATGATATATTAATAATTGATGATTACTTAATTACAGATCAGAGAAAACCCTTACTGCTACAAAGGGAAACCTCGCTTGAAGACCGGGCATGAACTTCTAAGGACTAGCTTGGATCTTGAGCAGAGGCTTCAGGAAGTGTCATTGCCGTTTATAGTTCTGCATGGTGAAGCAGATAGAGTGACAGATAAATCTGTCAGCGAGCAACTCCTCAGGGTGGCTTCAAGTTCAGACAAGACCATTAAGTTGTATCCTGAGATGTGGCATGGTCTACTTTATGGAGAACCAGTAGAAAACAGTGACATTGTTTTTGAAGACATTATCGATTGGTTAGATAACAGGACTGATCGTGGAAATACAAGACTGGAGAGGGAGCAAAAACACAAGCATGATGATTTTTCCAAGTCTAAATAAGAGCAAGAAATTCAGTGGTGATGATCTTCCCCTGGGCAAGATTTAGTTCTTCAATTCGATGAGCGCGAGGTGGAATTTCCATTACAAAAACAGTACATCCCAAATGATGACATGATAACATTCATCAATAATCGAGGGCAGTCGGACTGGACTGTTCTACGTAAAGCCTAAAGTGAGCTTAGAAGTAAGAACTGTGAGATACACAGGGGCATTTAATAACATAAAATGGCTTCGGGAAATTCATTCATTACGCCTGCAAATCCTCTGTAAGAAAAGTTAGTTTTACATAAAGCTTTCTAATTCAACAGTGAGCAACTTCTATCTTGATTTCCAGAAAGTGTTCGCTAGCTAATTTATCACTTCAGTTCTGAAGTAATTGTAGATAACATGTATCGAGTAATTATAGCAACCATCAAATTCACAAAATGGAAGAAACCAAAAGAAGAAGGCTTCTTTAACTGAAGTTTCACAAACTGATCATCGTGAAAACCTTTTAACCAATGAGTGCTAACCTACTAGAGTTGCATATGCACCCAAGCTATACGAGCCTACTATTACGTACAAACTACAAAGTTACTTCGAGAAAGTCAGTGGCAAGCCAACCAGGCGGATAATGACTGCAAGTATCAACCTTCAGCTGTAAATAGGGTTTCACAGCATGCCAAGACCACCCAGACACCATTAGGTGGATAGAAGGCGGTGCACCATGACAAGCAAATCCATTTCCCACTTACCTGTTGAAAAAGTGAAGCTTGATCGCTTGCATTTGCAGGGAGCTAAAGAAAATCACACTCAGGTTACTATACAGGCCCCATGCCAACAAGTCTTGATAGAACCACTGCATGGATAGGAGGGTTGACGTTGAAATCTTCCAGCCTCTCCCTGACGGTCCCAGAAGGTTGGAATCAAACCCTTCCGTAGTGCGCTTCTTTGAGGGTTGCTCAAGCAATCTTCTATGCGATCCAGGCTTCTCAATTTACTGGTTGACATGGCATATGGAATTTGACACTGTCAAAAAAATAAAACAATAAAAATTACCAAATAACCTAAACTTTGAAAATTTAAAGCTGTTGTAAGAAGTGAATTTTATTTTTTTTGGGAACCAAAAGGTTTTAAAAAGTCAAGCAAAGAAATTAGCCATATCACAAGTTAAGTAGAGCACAGAAGCTTTTTTTTTTCCTTGAAAAATCCAGCGAGACAGTTGCAAAGACCCAACCATAAACGTCATATATATATATATAACAGTTGGAGTATACTTTAACTATTAGTATATCTATAGAACAAATGAAAGGGTGAATGGAGCCTTCATCAACAACACTTGCTCATCAAAAAATTAACACAAAACAAGGACTCACCATCTTCTCCTGTAAAATATTTAATTGATTTCGTATACCCATTTGTTATACTCCATAAGGGACGACCTCATAGCCAAACACTTTTCACATCATAGGGTGTTTGATTGTACAAAAGGTTCGTATATAGTTTCAAATCCGAATCCCAAAAAGACTCACACAGACATTATAATGCATTCATGAAAATGAGTCTGTCCCACTCCTGCAATTTCAAAAACAACTGTGTGCATGCATATTGAGCTGCACATAAGGTGATCACAATATTTAAAAGGGGAAAAGAAGCACCTTCAAGTTAATCTTTCCTCAGATGATCTTGTTTCGAACTTCTTCAAGTTTCTTGAGTATCTCCCCAGGAGTTCTGTCCAGCTCATCAGCAATTTTTCTTTGTGCATCAAGGGGCAGAGTTGGGAACTGCTCGCATAGATCCCCATCAATCACATCCTGCAAAATTATCCCAAAGGCTTTAGCATTCTTTTAGAAAATACCAGGTAGCACTATAACTTAGAAAAAAAACAAATAAATTACTGAGACAAATAATTACATGCAATGAATCGTTCCAGTTTGAAACAGCTCAGTGGCTTTAATAGCATTTTAAATTGGTGTTGAGAAACCATAATCAAATGAGACCATCTATATTGACTTACCTTAACAGGAAAATAAGCAGACCTATATGACATATGATCTCTTCCACACAAAGGTGGGTGGTCTTGTCTCAAATGCATCTCCAAGTGTGAAAAGAAGTCAACATCATCTCTAGAGGTGAATGGAAGTAGGGCCCCAACACTCCCCATCACTGTCCCATATATGATGCACTCGCCACCACCTGGAATTAGAGATGCCTTCTGCAAACTGTTAACCACGTCACCGATATGAAACTGCACTATCTCCTCTACCTTGTTTGGAGCTCCATTAAGCTTCCCCTGCTCCCACTTTATCTTTCCACCAGTTGGATCTTCTTCTATCTCATCAGAGACATCCTGTGGCAGCCTCGCAAAGTAGATATTTCCAAACTTGTCTGCACCAGCCATGCTATCAAAATCTACATGGTATGATGATGTAAGCCATCTTGGGACACTATCATCAGCAAAAATATACAGTTGATTTTCATCCCGCCTGTACTTGCAGAAATGAAATGACTGCAAAGCAGACACCAAAAATATACTTCATAATGTCACCAGGAAAAATATGACATAAATATGGGAAAAAGTATATAAAAACAAACAAATATCTAAAAGGAATATATATCCAGATTAAAGGTATTTAGAAAACATACTTCTTGAATGTCACCCACATAAATACGATCACGGTAGGTGTGGATAGAAACGATGGTGTTGGGGAACAGCTTATTCTCACACTTCCTAAGCAACCTCTTTTTCCCCAAGTCATACAATCTCAGCACCGATCCTATTCCAGCAAGTAATCTTCCCTGAAACTGGCATAAAGCAAGTGGAACACCTTCTACTTGAGTCTTATGCAAAAGTTCTAGGCTTTTGCCATCATCCACAAACTTATAAATGTGAATGAACCCAGTAACCAAGCTTCTTTTGGGCCAAAACTGCAGTCCCTTGGCTGTACCAACAGCTAAGAGAGTTCCGTGCTCCTTGTCATGGAAATTTACAGTGCACAAGCTAAATGCAGCTTCATTGTCTTGAAGCTCCAGCAAGCAAGTAGTAGCAGCAGACCTTGGGTCAAGGACTCTAATGCAAGAAACCCACTTGTCTGACTCAGCCTTTGGATAACCATACTGCTCATCAGATAGGGGGTCATCTTTATCATCATCATCACCATTTTCCATCTGCTCAGCACTGGCACTTCCATTTTCCCCCATTCCAGAAGCTTCAAAACACTCCTTTTTTGCTGCTTCACGCTCCTCTGCTGTATATGCTCCTTGATCGCTCTCCATAATCACCAACAATTTCCGCTTAGGTTGAAGCACAAACTTTCTTGGAGTGTATCTTAGAGGTATTGCAGTTTCATTAAATGTTTCTCCCAGTCTTTCAATTGTGAAAATCCTCAATGCATCCCCGGCAACAGAAACAACACCTTCTGCACACTGATCAGATGAGAATGAAGCAGCATATTCAAGAGTCTCGTATGAAAGGGGAGTTAACAGAAAATGCCCTTGGTGAATATAACCAAGCCAGGGTCGACTAGATAAGCACAACATTGCACGTCGACCTCTCACATTAATGGAAAAAAGTTTTGGGGCCCTCAAACCCAAAAATCGGGAACGAGAGTCAGAAAGCTGGCCTGTCACCATGTCCACCACTGTCCTGAATAGAACCCCAGTCTGCAAACCAGCATTAAGGAAAAGACTGGCAGGGTGATCAGCACCATCTTCCCCGCCAATTGATGCCTGAACCTCAAGAAAGAGGAGGGATTCTGGAGGTGCTGAAACACTTTGCACACTCAGAATCTGCATACAGTCATCAGGATCCAAAGACAAGACACGGATGGTGTTATCATACGAACCAACTGCTAGGAATCGAGACCTCTGTCTTCCTTCTGGAACAGGGGCAATGTCCAAACAGGCCACATCTCCTGACATCTCATGCTTCTCCACTTCCATTAGCTGACCAGTCATATCCACCTCAAAATATATAAGCTCCCCTCCACTTAAAGCAATAACCACTTGAAGTCTATTGGAGCCAACTTTCACAATTGTCCTCTTTGCAGGGGTTCTCCACTCATTAATACGCCCATCTTCCCTGATATGTCTTATGCCATTTGGGTGAATTTGCATCAAAGATTCATCGCCAATTAAAGAAACGGCAAGTGAAGGTGTGGTATCAAGAAACCCACTACCACTAACTTCCTCAACTGTTTCTCCAATTGAAAGCACAAGAGTTGCATTGTTAAAAGACACAACAATAAACGCATCAAACTCGTCATAAATATTCTTTTTCACGGTCCAAACTGCACTCGGTACACCAGGAAGCTGTGACACAGCCATCTCACTAATGGCCAAACCAGGCCTCAGTATCCTCAATGATGAACGAGGACCACGCCCACAAAGTGAAAATATCTGTGGGGTTTCTTCGTCAAAAAGATTAGCAACCTTCATGTCCATAATAGGCATCAAGCTCTCAACCTGGTCAATCCTAACAAGATTCTTTAACCCTCGTGGCTGGAAAAACACAGGCTGGAAGCCTTCCTCAGTTTCCATCAAAGTAGCAGATGAGGCCTCCACATCCTCTTCCTCCCCAATGGCCTGAAACTGATACAACGCATGATTCCCAAACTCTGATGCAGCAAACAAAAACCCTGATTTCAACACACACATCGAGGATGTGACTGGGATCGTATCAAAATACTTAATCTTCAATTCCTTCACCTTGTCATTCTCATGATCCAACGTAACCTTAAAAATGTCACCATACTCCGTCTGCAACAAAAAGAAAAACATTGATTTCTGCTTATGAGTAGCCGCAGAGACTATCAAAACCCCACGTTCAGCAGGCAAATCAGCACGCCTGGGAATCACAGCCCTCACATCAGTATGCCCTTGATTCTTATAAATCACAAAATTCTCCACACAAACTAAAACCCCACTTGGACCATCACCACCTCCAGGTACCGTAACAAGCATATTAGCGCCATTATCAACCTGCTCAGACCATTTCCTGGAGACATGATTAAGCCCCAAATCAAGCTCGTAAAACGTCAAATTCTTCTGTGCTTCACTCGCGGATTGCCCTGTCGAATCCTGATCTGCTTCCGAATAATCCAACTCAATGGCAGCAAAAATAGGATTATCAAACCCGCAATCAACACCACATACAGAGTAACATATAGTATGAGACTTATGCGCCTCTAAAGGTGAAGAAATGGTTAACCTGGCAACAGTATCTCTATTCAAAACATAAACTAACTTCTGTTTCTCACAAGCACCAATCATAACAGCTCTTCCCTTCGGATCAACTGCCAAATACTGACCCGGAACAATCCGGCGACAACCGGATTTTCCAAAAGTTTCTTGATGAATTTTGTCAAGGACATTTCTCTCCTTGTTATATTCTAAAATTACAATCCTACCCGAATCAGAACCAACAACAATATAATCTTTTTGAGCACCAGTTAGTCTAAACTGAGCTAATGAGCGAATTGCACCGAAAATTTCAACAGATAGAACTGTTTGGAGCTTACCGTTCTCGTCAGGGCGGAGAAGATCGAGGACTTTGCCGCGAGCGACTACGATTTCTTGTGCTTTGCCGCCGGAGAAGTTGCCGTTTATGGCGGAGATGATTCCAGTGGCTCGTTGGAGAGTGAGGCTGTAGAGGTACATGGTAAAGTTAGGTTTTGAAGTGGGAGAAAATGGTGGGAATCGGGGTTTTAGGGTTTTAAAGAAGAGAGCTAGCTAGAGAGTGACTCTGGATTTCCGAGAAAAATCGGTTCTCGTATGATTATTGAACTGACCACGTGAGATTTATTGGTAATGGACTTTAAG
>Ga0325410_1009814_pt1 | contig 10164 bp, 5 predicted proteins | sample PopdelMetagenome_16_FD_206182 | JGI IMG/M metagenome (GOLD analysis project Ga0325410, IMG submission 206182) | Populus deltoides microbial communities from Bellville, Georgia, United States - Xylem-PdIQD-R3 | ecosystem: Host-associated > Plants > Phyllosphere > Stem > Wood/Secondary xylem...
TCTCCTCTCTTTTTTTTAATTTTTTTTTTCCCTTTTCTTTTCTTAATTACCATGAAAGTTGGTCCTTTGGATAGAAGAGTAGCACATGAACTCAATATGACAAAGCAACCATGCCTTTATCGTCTTTCATCATCGCAGGCTCGAGATACGGTGGAGATGCACTAGAAATAGACGCTAGGAGTTGAAGAATTTAATGGACGGTTAATATATACAAATTAGCTATCGTGTTCTTGTGCGGGTTATAAAAATGTTTTTCAAAATTTTTTTTTTTTTATTCGAGGAAACCTCACCTCCCTGGAAAGCGCACTTTGTGGGCCCAGGTAAGGAAGTAAAACCCCGGCTGTCCCAGGCTCTTACAAGAGGTGCACGCCCTGACTCGAACTCGAGACCTGCTGTGCAGATCTCAAACCCTTTGCCATCACGCTACGCCTCTTGGGGACGTTTTTATTAGATCTCAAACCCTTTGCCATCTAAAAAAATGTTAAATATAGAGACCACTTTGATATGATTTTAATATAAAAAAACTCAAAATATAAATCAAGAAAGTTTTGTAAATATTTAATTAAATAAATCAATAAGTATCTATGTAAATAAATAAATAAAATCATTAATAATAACCAAAAAAGAAATCCAAAAAATTAAGATATGCATGTAGATCAAGATATTTAATAATACAAAATAAAACATTCACCAGAATATGTTCACTGAATTTATTTATTTAAATCAATAAAAGATAAATTCATGTAAAAAAACTCGTGACCTAAAAAATAAATACAAATCAAACTAACCGAATAAACTCACGTCCTAAAAAAAATGTTACGCAAGACCGAACACATTATAAATATTATTTAAAAAGAATATGTTTTATTTTGAAAAATAAAGTTCATTTGTATAAAACAAAAAAAAGCATAAATTAATTAGAATAATATCTTTAAAAATAAAACACAAACAAAACATTTTTTTAAAAAAAACTTATGTTCTACAATGACATGTAAAACTTGTGACTTAGATTTTTGAAAAATAAAGTCAACATGAAAATACTAAGACTTTACCCATGACCCTGATAGTTATGAAAAGAACCCGTGTGAAAAAAAAAAAAAAAGAATACCCCTAAATGTACTCTTTTTGTACATGAATAATGGAAAAACAAAAAGAAAACCAATGTCTACCAACCAAACAATTTCTTGATCGCGGGGTTAAAACAATATTTTTATTATTTAAAAGCTTATGAAAAGTTAAAAAAAAAACTTTTAGTCAATAATTCTAAGTTTTATTAATTTAATTTGGAGGTAAAAAAGTATTTTTATTATAAAAAATAAAAAAAACATAGATACCCCTTAATAATCTTTTAATGATTAGTAAGCCATAAAAAAGACCAAAGCATCTCTAATTTTAAGGTTTTTTTTTTCATTTAAGGGTAAAAAAAATAATTTCACTACAACAATCTACCGTAAATTAATTATATGGCTACGACGAAGAACCCAAACCTTATAATGTTTTAGTTAATTATTGTTTTAGGTTCGGTATTCTAAATTGCCTTTGATATAAATGTACTAGGAAGCCTTTATAAAAACTTTGCATGTGAAAATCTAGGTTCTCAACTGTAGACCTAACACTATTCACACATAAAAAAACATTGTAAGCCTATTGTGTATTTTTTAATAATTCATTTTGGTCTTTAAAATTTATTTTTAAACGATTTAATTTTAATTAAAGGTCGATCACTTTTAATTTCTTAGTCAATAGTAAAATTGGAAGAACAAGGTCTAGTTGTTTTACACCAAATATGGATGGAGTGTCAGAAATTTCAGGAAAGATACACTTTGGTCCTCATGTTTTCAAAATAATATAAATTATATAATTTCGGCACCTTAATATTTTTTCAATTCAATTTTGGTACAAAATTTTATTTTTGTTATATTATAGTCTCTGATTAAAAGAGGAGAGAGAGGTTGCTGGATTCTAATGTAGAGAGAGAAAGATGTCATTGACACTGATTTAAGCCACTAAAATGATCAATATTTATTTCAAATAGTTTCATTTAATGAGGGGGGTTCATATTAGGTGTTTTTTTACCTTTAAAATTTGTGACAAAACATATCTGAGCCTGAGTTGGTTTTAGATTGGTTTTGGTTTTGGAGATGGTTTTTTGGTTTTTTTATGCTACAGTTGAGTTTATCATGGTTCCTAAAGTTTTTTCTAGGAATTTTGAGTTAAAATAAGTTAAAAAATAGGTTTTTGAGTAAAAAAACCTTAAGCCCTGATTCTCCGGCCACCACAATGGCTGGAAACTGGACAAAACTAGACATCATGTCGTTTGATTTTTTTTCAAAAATATTTGGGCGAACAACATTTCATCTGCTCTAGATGAAAAAAAATAACAGCTCAGTTGTGTGGTTTTGCCGGGCAGCCCGCGTGGGGGCTCGAACAAATATGCTAGGCAGGTTAGCCTAACTTGCCAGACCCAGTAGCACTTAACCTTTACTTTTCCTTTCCTTTTTGTTTTAATGTTTTTTTAAATTAATGCTTCTTTTATATGATGTTTTTCCAAAAAAAATTATTTATATTTAGATTAATATCACTTCTTCTTTTTTATTTTGTTTAGAGAGCCTCTTTTAATTGGCGATTATGTTTTTGTTATGCATTTAATTTTTATGAAGTTTTTCTGATTTATCTATAATTTTTTTAAAAAAATTGTATAGATGAACTTTATTTTTTAAAATAAAAAAATATTTTCAGATGATATTTTTAATATGTGCAACCTTACTTAATATTTGTTTCTATTTTATTTTATTCAATCAATATAATGTGTGTGTCTATTTCTTTTATCTTTTGATTGAATAAAAAAACTATTTTTAGTAAACACAATCAGGTAAATATCATATTTTGTGATATCATATTTTGTGAGATTAAATATCTTGATTTACATCTGTCTTTTAATTTTTCTAGTTTTTTTTAGTTATCATTTATGAGTTTTTTTTATTAATACATATAGTTCTCAATTTATTTGAATATATATATATATATATATATGTATAATTTTATTTTTTTTATTTAGAATTTTTTTAACTACAAAAATACATTAAAAAAACCTGTATATAAAATATTTTATTGAAAAAAATATATCTAACCCGTGATGAATTGCAAGTTAAGTATCTAACGTGTGAGTGTGCGTATAAAATGAATATTATATATATAAATCCACGTATCTTATTAGAAACTACATTTGCATCTTTACCGACCACACACATATACACACACATACTCATTTTATACGTCAATAAACAAATTATATTTGTTGATATCTTACGGTATATTTGGTATGATTTAATGTAATATAATGTAATTAAATATATATTAAAATGAAAAAAAATAATTTAATGTAATGGGATGATTTATTACCTTCATTTATTTGGTTACAAAACTTCTAATAATGTAATGGAGGCTTTGACAAAGTTTCATTTTAGTTCCTATAATTTTCAAGAAATTATTTTAGTCCCTATGTTTTATTTTTATTTAAAAATTAGTAATTATTTGAAAATAAATGGTCCTTATATTTTATAGAAATCACAGCTTATTTTTTATGATAATTTTTTTTTAATAATTATGTCTCTACATGATTACTCTTAATAATGTAATTACTTATTAAATATAGCTTATTTTATACAATACTTGTGATGTAAATGTCATTATGCCTATATTAATGACCATTACATGTAATCATCAATCGTTGCCAAAGCAAGTAATAAAATGAACACAGTTAAGTAATTTCTACAAGGGAATGATCAGACGGTGTTCAGATTTGAACAACACGTGTGCTCTTATGATTTGAAAACCTAAGAGGATTAAAAGATTAAACTGATTAAATTGAAAAATTAATTAAAAAACTGAATCAAAGAAAAAATTAAATTAACTAATTAAAAAAACTCAATCCAATTCTGTTTTTATTTTAAAAATATAAAATTAATTGAATTGAATCAAACTAGACCGACTCAATTGGCCTAGAAGTTCAATTGAAAAATAAAAAGAGATATAAATATTACATTTTATTACCATCCTAAATCAAACTCAAAAGCAGATGCCCCCAAGCTTTCTCTATCTCTCATCTCTTCTAGTTCTAACCCAAATCAAAGTCAAAAGTTGCCCGCGAATCTCTCTTTGTTTCTTGTTTATCTCTAGATCTCTCTATCATCGTGATTTGATTGTTTCTATTAAAAAATTATATTAATTCAATAACTTCAGCTATTAATTAAAGATTATTTATATTATTTTTAATATATTTTCTTAAATAAAAATTATTTAAGTTTCAAACTTCTACAAACTTATATTACCTTGTATTGAATTTTTATCAAATAAATAGAATGTGAGATTCAAACTCGTGACCGTTTGATCATTAAAACTCCATTATCATGTTAAAGAATCATCTTAATTTAAAAATTTAAATTATTAATTAAATAAAATCTCAAAATATAATTTATATTATATCCGACACTTTCTGTATCCTTTCCAGGCTGTTCTTGCAAATTTCGTGACTATTTGATTCTAGCAATCAGAATCGGTCTTATAAGCTATACGTGTTGGAACAAATCTGGTTTTTTTCATGTGGGCATTAATTAATTTAGAGGCCTCCAAAATTGTTTTAATGAGTAATAACCCATGTTGATTTGGTTGGTAACATTACTATCAGTAAGTTGTTATAATTCACCGTCGAATTTCATTTGCTTTGCCTAAAGGTTCTGCACTTAAAAGTGACTGAATTTGTTATAATTATGCATATTTTAAGTTATTATGATTAAATCTGATTTTATTTTTATCATTACAAATAATGGTTGTTGTTGTTATTTTTTTTTAATTATGATTAACGTAAGTATTCGGACCAGCTTACGCATATCTTAATTAATCCCACAGGTCATGTTGTTGCTGCTATTCAATTCTTTCTGATTCTTGTTTTTAAACTTTTGTTTTCTTATTTGTAAGATCTCATATTTCTTTACCTCATCAGCTAACCCCTCCTTTTTGTTTCTAGTAGTGACATACCATCCCTTTATCTTCTTGTCTTGGTTTTTGACATACAATGAAACCGAGTTGGCTTGATGCATCAGTTTCTTCGTTTAAGACTATAGTTTTTTTTTGTTGTTGTTATTGTTTGTATTAGTGTGATTGTTCATATGACAAAACTATTAAAAACTTGATAGATTGATGGTATTATCAACATTATTGTGAATAGCCTCTTTAAAAAATTAAAAAGCTCAAGAACTAAAAAAAATGGGCATTTGAAATAGGTTTTTTTTACATCAATTAAAATGCTTTTAAAAACCCATAAAAAGATACAAAAAAAAATCCCAAAAATCCCAATAAAAGAGAAATAGGCATTGTCATTATTTTTACAAAACAAACCAATTCAAAATTAATTTCTAGTTCGATTCAAACCAAAAATAAAGTCAAACCAAAATTGCATGCCCCTGCTGGAGCCATGGCCCCTCCCCGTTCTAATGTGGCTCCGCCATTATGTCAAAAATAAAACAAACACTAAAGGTTATGGGGGAAAACACTATTCCCCACACTCATAAACATTGTAGATTGACAGTGTTTTGTATTTTTTATTTTTGTATTTTTTTTGTGTTTTTATGTTTTTGTATTTTTTTAGTTATTGATTTTTTTAATTTAATCTTTATATTATATGTTTATTAGAATTTAAAGTTAATAATTTTATTTTATTTTTCTTTTATATTGTTATTATGGTATCGGAAAAATATCTCAGTATCAAGTTGGTATTGAAAAAATATCTCAGCATCGCAGTATCATCTATTTTATTTATCATTTATTTAAATAAAAAATAATTTCTTAAAAAACAAGTTATTAAACTTTGTGGAGTCAATGCCCCGAACTACAAGTTTGGCGAGGTAACTTGGGTTGTCCCGGTTCATGGATTTGGCAAGATACTTTTTTTCCCCATAATTTAACTTGATTTTGTGATTGTCTATATTTTTTTTCATATAACTAAAAATATCAATTTCAAAAAAAAAAACAATGTTATTAAACTTTAGAAATTCCATGGAACTATTTGCAGGTTTGGTGGGTTGACCCGATTCTCGGGTTAGCGAGTTTATTTTTTTACAAAAATCATTTTTTATTTAATCATTTAATATTAAGTTGATTGAAAATTAACTTTCATAATTTGTTTCGTTTCACTTTTTATGAGGGTATCACAGTCTAAAAAAAATCTTCTTATTAGCTTGATGCTCAATTTTGCGATCATCTATTTTGTTGTATATAGCTAAATAAAAAATATTTTTTAAAAGAGTTATTAATCTCATTGGATTTCGTGACCTAGTTCATGGATTTAACGTATTGATTTGAGTTACTCGAATCATAGGTTTGACGAGTATACCCACCAAACTGATTTTTTTGGTTCTTTAATTTTTTTAATTGATATTTTTTTATCTTATTTTTTAATATTGGATTAGCTGAGAAATAGACTTCATGATTTACTTTTGTTTGCTTTCTATAGAGTTATCACAATCTCAAACAAACATCAATTCTATTTTAAGGTTGATGCTTGATTTTTCGAGCATCTATTTTTTTATCATATAATTAAATAAAAATAGTATATTAAAAAAATTTATTAAATTTCAGTGGAGTTCATTACTTGAGTTGTAGAGTGGTTGGGGTCAATCCAATCTTGTTTAGTCTCAATATTTTTTTTAAAAGTTGCCACTTGAATTTTTTTTAAAAGCAATACAATGTTTTTATTGGTTATCCATACTGTTTTTGAACCCTTAAAATTGACTGAATCACGTTGGGTTAGCTTCTATATAGTTTAATTGAAAACTCGAGTTAAATAAGAAGCTTAATCGAGAGGTTATAATAGTTATTCACAATATATATTTTTTTTCATTTTGACCCCTTTTTTTTCCTTTGGTTATTGAATTTCTTTTTAACTTAGTCCTTATATGATGTGTTTATGGGGATTTAAAGTTGATAATTTATTTGAATTTATTTTATATAAGGTTATCGTGATATCAAAAAAATATCCTAGCATCGGATTGGTATAAAAAAATATCCCAACACCGTGGTATGATCTGTTTTTTTTTTAAAAAAATTATTTAAATAAAAAATGATTTGGAAAAAATGGGATTATTAAACTTTATGGAGTCAATGACTCGGTATGCAAGTTTGGTGAAGTAACCCCGATTGCCCTGGTTCACAGGTTTAGTGAGTTTTTTTTTTCTAAACAAGTATAAAGCTAAGTAATTGTTTGAGAATACAGTTGAAACGTTGTTCCCCAAAAATTCAAATTTATTTTTGCTCAAAATTATTTTTTTAATATTTTTAGATTGTTTTAATGTGTTGATTTCAAAAATAATTTTTTTTAAATGATTATTTTGATACATTTCTGAGTAAAAAATATTTCAAAAAGCAATCGCCACCACACTTCTAACCCCCCTAAAAAGTACTTTGATAATTTTGATACATTGTTTCCCCACGCTCGTTAACATCATGGATTACAATAATAATCCACAATGTTATTTTTTTTTTTTGCATTTTGAACCCCCTTTTTTTCTTTAGTGATTGATATTTTTAATTGATTTCTTATATAATGTGTTTATGGGGATTTAACGTTAATAAGTTATTTTAATTTATTTTTTATATGGTTAACGTGCTATTAAAAAAAATCATAGTATCGGGTTGATATCAGAAAAATATTTCAATATTGTGGTATGGTCTATTTTCTAAAAAGCTTAGTTAAAGAAAAATTTCTTTGAAAAAAAGTAGATTATTAAACTATGTGAAGTCAATGACTCGGTTTGCGAGTTTGACGAGATAACCCTGGTTGCTTTTATTCACGAGTTTCACGGGTTTAGTAGAATGTCTTTTTTTTTTTAATTGAACTCAATTATGTAATCATTTATTGATTTAATACTATAAAAAAAAAATTTTCTATACACTTAATATTTTATTTAAAATTTAAAAAATAATAATCTAAACCGCATTAGAGCGCGGCCGAATGTAATAATGTCACCTATAAAAGCGAGAGGTTCTCTTCTTCGAAGTCTCTAAGTTAATAATTGAGCGGTCAAGGAGTCTCGAAAGCATTGTGAGGGCGGCAGGCAGCCTTTTGAAATTTTAATCCTTCGATCACTTTTTGACATATTGCTAAGCAAAACTCCCTCTCAAACTCATACTCTCTCACGCATCTGGTTTTTTATATATTTGACTTTCATTATTCACCGCGAGACGATTTATTTTTACATCTTAAAAAATACTTTTTTAAAAAATTATTTTTTATTCTAAATATTTTTTTTGTTCTTTTTAAATTATTTTAGTATACTAATATTAAAAATAAATTTTAAAAAATAAAAAAATATTAATTCAATATGTTTCTAAATAAAAAAATAAAAAAATAATCTATATCGCATTACCAAACAGTCTATTTAACCTGTCAATCGTTACTTTTATAAATTATAGCATTAGTTTTTCATATCCTAACTAAGTCTGCAAACCAGTCATTTGACATGTTCTTTGAAATCCTTACACACAAAAAATACTTTTATTAATTTAAGAGAATTTCATGCTAAACGAGAGAGAGAGATCAAATCATTTGTTTTGATGAAATAGATCCATCCACAAATGTTTGTGGTGGGTTGCTGGGTAGTTTTTTGAGCAGTTTGAAATCGTGTTCTATATATTTTTTTTAATTTTAAATTTGTTTTGGTTAAAATTATTTTTTTATATTTTTAAATTATTTTGATATACTAATATTAAAAATAATTTTTTAAAAATAATATATAGAACACAATCTACGATTATAGAAAACTTATTCCTAGAGACTCGAAAAGATTGTTTATCACCAAGGATATAGTCCAATTCAACCGTGAAACTTGATGGGTTTTTTTGATATGTTATATTGTATATTAATTAATACTCTAAACATGTGAGGAAATTACTTAGCTTTTTTCATATTTTTTCTTGTTTTTTTTTTATGTTTTGTCTTTCTTTCTTTCTTTTTTTTGTCTTTTTTTTCCCCACATTTTGTTTTGTTTTTTTTTCTCTTTTTTTTTGGATTTTGCATGTTTTTTTTTATCTTTTTTTTTTGGATTTTGCATGTTTTTTTTCCAAGACTCTCTTCTTCTTTTTCTTTTTTTTCTTTTGTTTTTTTTTTATTTTTTTTTAATTATTTTTGTCGATTTTTTTTAATATTGAACTAGTTAAGAATTTAGTTTTATAATTTTTTTTTAAAACATTATGGATTATTACAATATTTTCCTGCAAGGTTTTTTTTTTAATGAATTGTTTTTCTTTTTTTTCAAAATGGTCTTGTCGATTTTATTTTTTTCATATTGAGTTAGTTGAGAAATTTGCTTCGTAGTTTTTTTTTTAAAATACTGTAGATTGTTACAATGTTTCCCCACATGGTTTTTGTATTGCTATAGTGTTTCCCCACATATTTGTTTTTTCAAAATTATCTTTGTTGAAATTTTTTTTAATATTAAGTTAGCTAAGAATTTAGCTTTAACTTTCCCCACATGTTTTTTTTTTATTTTTTTGCTTTTTTTTTTCCAAAATTGACTTTTTTTTTTCAGAATTTTTTTTGTTGATTTTATTTTTTTAATAGAGAGCTGATTGAGAATTTAGACTTGTAGTTTTTTTCTTTAAAACATTGTAGATTGCTACAGTGTTTCCCCACATGGTTTTTTTTTTATTTTTTAATGATTTTATTTTATTTTTTTCCCAGAATTGTCTGTCGATTTTTTTTTTCATTGAGTTGGTTGAGAATTTAATTTTGTAGTTTTTTTTAAAATAATATGGATTGCTACAGTATTTCCACATATGATTTTTTTTGTTATGATATTTTTTTAAAATTATCTTTATCAATTTTATTACTTTTAATATTGAGCTGGTTGAGAATTACAACTATAGATTTTCTCATGAAACATTATAGATTGCTACAGTGTTTTCATGTATGGTTTTTTTTTCTTTTTTTGTTATGATTTTTTTCAAAATTTTCTTTGTTGATTTTTTTAAATATTAAACTGGTTAAGAATTTAATTTTGTAGCTTTTTCCTTGAAAATATTATGAATTACATTATTTTTTTTCTATATATATTTTTTATTTTTTTTATAAACCCACGAAAATGTATAAATATGTCATCATAAATCCCT
>Ga0325410_1009815_pt1 | contig 10163 bp, 5 predicted proteins | sample PopdelMetagenome_16_FD_206182 | JGI IMG/M metagenome (GOLD analysis project Ga0325410, IMG submission 206182) | Populus deltoides microbial communities from Bellville, Georgia, United States - Xylem-PdIQD-R3 | ecosystem: Host-associated > Plants > Phyllosphere > Stem > Wood/Secondary xylem...
TTCTAGTAACTAGCTATAACCAGTGTGATTTTAGCTTAATTGAACTTGTTTAGTGATGTACTTTCCTGTGTCGAATTCCAGGCTTATGTGACACAAGAGGATGTGTTATTAGGAACTCTTACAGTCAGAGAAACGATCACTTACTCTGCAAATTTAAGGCTTCCAAATACAATGACCAAAGGGGAGATTGATGATGTCGTAGAAGCAACAATAATGGAAATGGGTCTCCAAGAATGTTCTGATCGGGTGGTCGGAAACTGGCATTTGAGAGGCATAAGTGGTGGTGAAAAGAAGAGATTAAGCATTGCACTAGAAATCCTGACAAGGCCACGTCTCTTGTTTCTTGATGAACCTACAAGTGGTCTTGATAGTGCCTCGGCTTTCTTTGTAATTCAAACACTTAGAAATATAGCTCGCGATGGAAGGACGGTTATATCCTCCATTCACCAGCCAAGTAGTGAAGTTTTTGCGCTCTTTGATGATCTTTTCTTACTCTCCAGTGGTGAAACTGTATATTTTGGGGATGCAAAGATGGCTGTTGAGGTATGGGAAGATTAGAGAAAAGAAACTTACATGCATGATCTTAGAAATACTAAATTAAGCTCATGTTGATTTATTGCAATCTGAATTTTAGTGTCAATCTTCGCAGTTCTTTGCTGAAGCTGGATTTCCATGTCCAAGAAGGAGGAATCCTTCTGATCATTTCCTACGCTGCATAAATTCAGACTTTGATGCCATAACAGCTACACTGAAAGGATCTCAAAGAATTCGTGTATTTATCTCTTCTAACTGAACTTTCTTAGGCGGTATTTTGAGTAGTGCTTCTTTATCACATCACATCACATGTTATAGTAGTGTTGAAGATGCCTGTCAATGTCATTTGAGTAAAAAAAACAAATTTCAGTACACAGGTGTTGAAAATCTTTAGCAAGCTATTTCAGGTTCAAAGATGAACCCTATACTTTCCTCGTAAAAAAAAGAAGAAAAAAATGAAGAGGGAAACAGCACTATTCTGCCTCTGTCCAAACACGAACATGCTCCGATGGATGCCTTCATTCACCTTTTTTGTTTCTTTCAGTCGTGCTATCATGACGACTAATGTGACTGTTCTGTATCTGTATTATCTATAGGATGTCCCAAAATCAGCAGACCCTTTGATTAATTTGGCAACAGCAGAGATCAAAGCAAGACTTGTTGAGAAATATAGGCGCTCGAATATTGCACAAAAGGTCAAAGCAAGGGTTAAGGATATATCAGCTATTGTAAGCAACTGAAATCTCAGATTTTGCATTACCAATCCTTTTTTCCTGTCATTTAATGATGTTAATCTGCAATCTCCAACATCATTACATGATATAACTATTCTGTTCTCTGCTATTATTCGGCGCCTATTACTAACACCAAAACTTGTTCTGTGACGTGCACTCCATTTTTCTATCGAAAGCTGTAAGAAACATTATTCTCCGCTTGAAGTTTTTGGTTATCTGATCTGCTAATAACTTTAATGGACAAGCTAAAAGAAACAATCACTGAGCGGCCTGTTAATAACAAGTTTGATGAGAAACCATTTGGAAGTAACATGCTAAATGCTGCTGCCTGTTAAACATTTCTTGAAGAAGCTCATTTATTGCAGGAAGGACTAGAAGTTGATATTCGAAGTGGAAGTGATGCAAGCTGGTGGAAACAACTTTCGACACTGACCCGAAGATCATTTGTGAACATGTCCAGAGATGTGGGGTATTACTGGGCAAGGATAGTGATCTACATAGTTGTTTCCATCTGTGTTGGTACAATCTATTATGATGTTGGATATGGCTACACTGCAATCTTAGCCAGAGTAGCTTGTGGTGGATTTATAACAGGCTTCATGACTTTTATGTCTATCGGAGGCTTCCCTTCTTTCATTGAAGAAATGAAGGTAATGATCTTGTTTATGTAGGAAAGAAAAAATTATTGAAGAAGAATTAAGAAGTTTGTGCCTGTGAAGATATGATGGCACAGCAGAGTTGTTCTTGGTTTTGTGGTCTTGACTCGTTCTTTGATACTTGACAGGTCTTTTATCGAGAAAAGCTCAATGGCTATTATGGGGTTACAGTGTTTATCCTGTCCAATTACTTATCCTCTTTCCCATTCTTGGTTTCGATCGCGCTCCTCTCCGGGACCATATGTTTTTACTTGGTGAAATTTCGATCGGGATTTAATCATTATGCATTCTTCTGTCTCAATATCTTCGGCTCCATTTCTGTAATAGAGAGCCTGATGATGGTTATCGCTTCACTGGTCCCTAATTTCTTGATGGGACTTATTACAGGGGCCGGAATCATTGTAAGATTAAAATGCTTCAGATCTTCGTTAAGCTTAATTGTTTCTATGTTCACCATCTGATTTATCCGACCACACGCCTCATTTGGTTACTCATGCAGGGAATCATGATGATGACCTCTGGTTTCTTCAGATTGCTGCCTGATCTTCCAAAACCATTCTGGCGCTACCCAGTTTCGTATATCAATTATGGTGCCTGGGGAATTCAGGTAATTCTAACATAAGTTCTGTTCATATCTAGTGGAAATGACTGTGGAGAGGTGTTAGAAGAGAAACGTATCCATGCTTAACGGAATTTCGATAATTCAAGTTTGTTGAACCTCAAGACGAGAATTTATTTCTAATGTGTTTTTCAGAACTAGAAATATTCTCAATACCTGCTTGATGTTTCCTCTGAGGTGCAACAAGAAGCATGTCAACGTCTTATCCTAAATGAGATGCCACAAATCTTAGCAGCAAGATTGAAATAGAAGGATCGATGGCATGCTTACATTGTATATCTTTAATCCATTTCTTTTTGAACTGCAAATACAGGGTGCCTACAAGAATGATTTCCTCGGACTCGAGTTTGATCCTCTAATACCTGGTGATCCAAAAATCCCTGGAGAATTTGTTATCACGCGTATGTTTGGCATTCCCCTGGATTATTCGAAGTGGTGGGATTTATCTGCTATCTATCTTATTCTCGTAGGCTATCGGATTCTTTTCTTCATCGTTCTCAAGCTCAAGGAGAGAGCTTTGCCATTCGTTGAGGATCTTTACTCTAAGAGAACCTTGCACATACTTGAAAAGAGGCCTTCCTTTAGGAAGGCACCATCTTTTTCTTCAAGGAGACATCAACCTCTTCATTCACTGTCTTCCCAGGAGGGCCTTAGCTCTCCTCTCAACTAGAAGCACCAATAATATATTGAGCTGCTAAAATTATCCAAGTTACAATACTATTTCTGAGGCTTAATTTTATTGTAATGTTAAAGTTCTTGCATATACAGAAACAGATGAAGATAGATAGTAGTCCTGTTGAAGGTAAGCAATCATACAGGACTGACTTTATTATTTCTGATGGATATAATAAAAACATGCATGGGAAATCACCCAGCTTGTATGTAATATTTATTGTTTTAATTATGCAAATTTCTTCTCTAGACTTGCCGAATAATCTTTTTTTTTTAAAATACATATTAGAGGTTGTGATTTGCAAGCAATTCAGGATTGGAGAAATAAGAATAGTGGAATACAAAAGAAAATTATCTTAATTGTACATGCAATTCAGAATTAGATTTTATAATTAGTAATTCAGTCAAATAACTCCATCATGTGTTTTACAGATTAATCCAAGTAGATTTAGATCGTTTTATTGTGTCATATATTTTTAGATTGAGGTTTTTTTTTTATGGTTCAATCTTCAACAATAGATTTATTGAGAATTGAACTTTATAAATTTATTTTGATTTGCTTTTTATGAGGTTATTATAGTCTCATGATCTTGATCGCAGGTTTGGTAAATAAATCCGAATTGGTTCAGGTCATTTTTTAATCTACTTTTTATATGGTTATCCTGATCTCTTGACCCGAGTCACGAACTTGACAAGTTAACTCGAGTCAAATGTTTTTGTTATTTTTTAATTGATTTTTTTTAATTTTATTCTTCAACATTAAATTGATTGGAAATTGAGTTTCATAACTTATTTTAATTTGTTTTATATAGGATTATCATGGTCTCATAATCCAGCTTAGGGATTTGACAGGTTAGCCTGAATCAATTTAATATATTGTTGTTTCAATATTATTATTTTTTTAAAAAAATTATCTTGAATTTTTGTGAATCAAATTATATTTTTATCAATTATTTAAATTCCATTTAAACATTGCAAGCATATAATATCAAATCAACCTTCCCTGAAAAAATGATAGCAATACACGAACGGGTTTTCATATATTCAAACAAAATTTAATCTAGCCTCCAGCATATCACAGGCAATAAATGTAGTGATTATCTTAAAGCAAATATTAGAGAAGAAAAAAAGAAAAAGAAAAAGAAAAATATGACTGGGCCTTTTATAGAAAACTGGAGCTAAAAAGAGAAAAGTTGGAAATTTATGTTCAAGTGCAGTATTTCTACATCCAAAAAACTAGTATTTTATTTTATCAAATCTATATTAAGTTTGAAGAACATATTTTAGAGTTTCTTCATGATTTTTTTCTAAACGTTTTTCACTATTTTCAAATGAAAAAAAAAAATAGTTATGAAGAATATAATCTTTTTCATATATACAACAACTTTTTAGCAATATAAACTATTAAAATTATTTTTTTATATTTAGCTAGTATCATAAATTTAATGTTTTTATAGTAAATCTAATATAATTATTTTTTGAGTTAACAACATGACTTTTCATAGTAAGTCTTAATTTGAGTGAAATAAAATTAATATTTTATAATTAAATTATCATAAATAAAAATATTATAATGACCTGTTTTGATTTTAAAAAAAAATATTCGTAATATATTTTTAATAAAGAAATTTGAAATTATCTTCAAATTTCAAAGTGCTATTCGTGTCATTATTTACCCTTCTCAAAGGGAGATGCTAAATGAAGAGCTAAGAACAAAAATCTAGCTCTTCTGCTTGTTTTATATCACAATAATATAAAATTATTTTTAAAATTTTATTTAATAATTTAAATTTTTTAATTAAAATAATTCTATAATATAATATATAAATTTAAATAATAAATAATCATGAATTTGGAGCTCTAATTTTATTATCTCAATTTTAACTAGTTAAATTAATAAAGTTAAATACAAGATTAAAATCAAAGAATCCGGTTTGTAATTTCATTTTTATGGAAGCAACAATTTACGTCGTTTGTTTGAAAATTATGAAGCAGCAATGACTTTGCTTTCAATGCAAAAACCGACTACAGCAGATAATGGAGGCGGTGGTCCCAATAAAAGAACATGGAAAATTAAGTTTGTCTTCCACGTGTCGTCCTAAGATTTCAGGAAAAATGTCAATCACTCTCAATGTTCCACTCCTGAATTAGCACGTGAAAGCATTGATGGCTACTGCTGCTCGAAATCTGGATGATTCATATGGTCCTGGCCAGATCTGAAGTTGATAGAAAACGCTCCTATAATTGCCCAATAAATTTTACTTTGCGAAAATTTGATTTTTTTTCTCATTTTGGCCATTTTTTCCATTTAGTTATTGATTTTTTTAATTTAATCCTTGATGTATTTATAAGAATTTAGAATTAATAACTTATTTTAATTTGTCTTTTATATAGTTATAGTAATATCAAAGATATATTCTAGCATCGGGTTAATATCAGAAAAATATAAAGCTAAAAGAAATGGGAAAAACATTATTTTCCCACACCCATTAGCATTGTGGAATACAATTAAGTATAAAGCTAAAAAGTATGGGGAAAACACTGTTTCCTCATACTCACTACCACTATGAATTACAATAGTCATCCACAATGTTGGTTTTTTTTTTGTGTGTGCATTTGGCCTTTATTTTCCTTGGTTATTGACTTTTTTTAATTTAATCATTGTATGTTGTGTTTATAAGGATTTAGAGTTAATAATTTTTTTTTAATTTTTTTATATAGTTATCATTATCGCGATATCAAAAAAAATCTCAACATCGGGTTAATATCATAAAAATATCATTACATAGCGATATGGTCTATTTAAAAAAAATTAGTTAAATAAAAAATATTTTTTAAAAACTAGGATATTAAACTTTGTGGAGTCAATGACCCAATTTACAAATTTGACAAGGTAACCGTAGTTGTCCTGACTTGCAGGTTTAGCGATGGTTTTTCTTTTTATTATTTGAACTCGATTATGTGATAGTTTATTTTTTTTTGATATAGTTAAGAAAGTAGATTTGAAAAAAAAATATATGTTATTAAATTTTAGAAAGTCCACGGGTGTGTTAACGGGTTTATCAAGTTTAACTCTTTTTTTAAAAAAAAATTATTTTTTTTATTTTATCATTCAATATTGGACTGGTTGATAATTGAGTTTCATAATTTGTTTTGTTTTGCTTTCTATAAGGTTATCATAGTCTTTATAAAACTTCTCGGTAATGGTTTGACGTTCGATTTTACAATCGTTTATTTTTATTATCATATAGTTAAAAAAAGTAGTTTAGAAAAAAAAAGGTTATTAATCTCAATTAAGTCCATTACCTAGTTTGCGGGTTTGATGTATTGACCCAAGTTACCTGATTCACGGGTTTAGCTGGTTTACCCATCAAACCTGATATGTTTGTTTTTTAGTTTGTGGTCCTTTAATTTTTCTAATTGTTTTTTTAATTTCATCCTTATTCAATATTGGATTGGTTGAGAAATGAAATTCATGGTTTTTTTTTTTCTACTTTCTATAGGGCTATCATAATCTCAAATAAACTTTTGTTTTAGGATTGGTGCTTGATTTTGCAAGCATCTAATTTTATTATAAAATTAAATAAAAAAATTATAAAAACAATAAAGTTATTAAACTCATTGAAGTCCATGATCCAGGTTGTAGGGTGACTGAGGTCAATCCAATTTGGTACCATCTTAATATTTTTTTAAAAATTATCGTCTTAAAGTTTTTTTAAAAGCTACGCCGTGTTTTTACCAATCATCAAAGTTGTCTTTGAATTTATTAAATTAAAATATTCACTTTAGATCAGTTCTCACGCGGTTTAAAAGCTATACTTTTAATATATTATTTTCAAGTTTAGAAAAAAAATGGTCCAACTCACCACAGAGCGTGGACGAATGTACTAGTATATAGTTTTATAACATGTCCATGAACAAGAACATTTCTATGGGGAATAAAAACCACATTTTCTTAACAAGAAAAAAATTAATAAATCAATAAATAGTGAAAACATAAGTGTTACCTCGTGCACATGGAAAGCAATCGAAGATTTTTCTTTTGATCAACCCAACTTTACAAGCCTATCATTATGTTTTATTGGTTATTAATTCATATTAAAATTCACTATAAAAACATTAGAAAAAGCTTTTATTTTTTAATATGGGATTGAAAGCCCATTAATATATATATATACTCATAAAAAAAAATTGTGTTTTTTCAATATAGGATAAGATTAAATATATCAATTTAAAATAAAAAGATAGTATCTTTTTGTGAGATAAAAAAACCTTTTAAAATAAATTTTTAAATTTCATTATTTATAACTAACATGTATTATTAAGCTTTTGAGCCACACATTAAAGTATATCATGGGACTCCATTTATCATACATGTAATGCACAACCGTTCGAACAGCTGCTTCAAATAACAAATCAAATTACCAAGATCTATTATAACAATGAACAGATTGATCATCAGGTCAAGCAATACTGAGGTGTCCAGCAATCTAGCTAGTTGCAACTGTTCTTATAAATAAATTAAAAGCACCCATTTAAGACTGAAATGGTACACGTAATATTGTATCCATTGTATGTGGAGGAGTTGGATAACTATCCCCTTACCCGTATGAATGCATGTATAGCTGCTTCAATATGAGTATTTAAAAAGAAAAAATTCGATGTTCGTGCCTTTGTGCATGGCGGCTAATATTTTTATTTATTTATTTTGTTCTCATCTTATTCTCATTGCTCACATTGAAGAATAATTAAGTAAATGTCGCAGGTCCTGCACTATTTTTGCATGTACGTACATGTATCATCATGGATCGATGGCTCATATATATTAGAGATAATTTGCGATCAGTTGCAACTATCAATATTTATGTATTTTCTTTCTACATACAATAAACTTTACTGTTTCTAGATGGTGACGAAACAAGAACGAAAAACAATAGAGGACTGGACTCCATGCTTTAAGATCGTTGAACATATTGCGATACGTACATAGCTAGCTAGAGTAGTAAAAATGATGTTGAAATTTTTTTTTACTAGTTGTTGAAATAGATACGGCTCTCGATCGTTTTCTGTCCTGCACCTTATTAATGAAGCATTGATGCATGGTAGGTTTGGTGATTAGCATTTGCTGCCTAAGTAACTCTATATCACTGCTTTCACCAGTACTGACCAAAGCTATCAGACCATTTCTGTTACACATTCACTCCTCTATTCTGCTTTTCTTTGCTGAGTTTAGACTTTGGAAAGCCATCTCCCCGTTCTCACCAGAAGAAACAAAGAAAGAAACACTACTCCCTTCAAGCCATCCCTTGACCACAAAGACATATCGAAAGGACCACCTTTCTTGATTAGTTTCTTATTACAAATTCTCTCTCTTTTGCTGTCAAATCCCAACTTGAGAGTAGGTGTTGCATGTTATGGAGATAGAGCAGGTTGTAATTAGCAGTGGTGGAGATGGTGGTTCTGGAGGTGGGAATGCGGAGGCAGGTTTATCAGGAGGAAGAGGAGATCATGGAGCAGGGTCTATGTTCTTGGTATGGGAGGATTTAACAGTGGTTCTGCCAAATTTTGGCAATGGACCTACAAGGAGATTGCTTAATGGGCTAAATGGATACGCCGAGCCTGGTAAAATCTTGGCTATTATGGGTCCATCTGGGTCTGGGAAATCTACCCTTCTTGATGCATTAGCAGGTTTTTGCATCTCTCTCCCTCTCTCTCTGGCAATTTTAGTATGGAGTGTAGGATTTCTTTTCTAGATTCATTTCCAGGTACTGATCCAAGGCTAGAAACTTTGTTGCCATGCGCGCGCGCGCGCGCGCACACACTAGGAAAACAGCAGTGAAAGCGTTAGATATGGTATAATTTGATGTTTTCAAACTTCACATAAATATCTTTCATCGATCTTTATTTTAGAACACTGACCAAACGCAACGTAGTTAATAAATGCAAAGAGAATAATAGCACTAGCAAAAGCAGTGAAGGAAATAGATCCAAAGGTGCCCAAGTCAAGCACGAGCATTTATTACTAGCTAGGGGAAATCAAAATCTTAACTATGTTCTGCGAACTTGAAAGTCGTTGTCAATAAGCTTAGATTAGATGATGGCTCGAACATGCCATAGGTTTGCCAATGCCTTAATGGGCATGCCGGCACTCAATCTCTAGGATCCCATACATGCTTTTATGATCCCTACCAGTCCCAACAATAACCTAAAGCAATGGTCAGCACTGTTATATTTTAGTGCGTGTTTGGTTTTTTAAAAGATACAATCTTTAAAGCACGAATCACACCTTAATCACACCTGATTACACCTCGTGTGTGTGTGTGTGTGTGTGTGAATCACATAAAAAAAATCGATCCCAGCTCTGTGCCAAACACGGCCTAGACCCCTGTATAGGGTTTATTACAATAAAACACACGCATATAAATGCTGGTGCCTGAGGCACATGGAGCTCACAAAGCGTGTGATGTATATATATAAACACGCAATTAACGATGTTGCCATTGTTAGCATTCGTATGTATATTTGTATGTATACATGTGTATGCATGCATGTACATTCATAGCAAGGCTAAAGCCTCTATTGATTGGTCCTAGCCATGTAACACCATGCATAGTCGATGTGACATTGTGAGTGAGGTTTAAATGCACTCGGTGAGCTGCTGGAAGCTCTCAAAATAAACGCAAACCTACTTGTTTTGAAGGGAGGTGCTGTCGCTGTCCCATCTTGAAGCGAATACTAGGGTTTAATGCATTTGCACATTAATTACACTTATATTATAAGTAAATAAGAAATAAATATCAACCATTTGTAATTAAATTTTGAAGGCTATTATTTAGCTAACATGATAGTTTTGGTGTAAATTGGTGTTTAAAGCCCTAAATTAAATAAAATGAGGTAGCGTCGATCTATATACAAGATAAAATACAAATTCATAAATAGGTTAGCAAT
>Ga0325410_1009818_pt1 | contig 10161 bp, 2 predicted proteins | sample PopdelMetagenome_16_FD_206182 | JGI IMG/M metagenome (GOLD analysis project Ga0325410, IMG submission 206182) | Populus deltoides microbial communities from Bellville, Georgia, United States - Xylem-PdIQD-R3 | ecosystem: Host-associated > Plants > Phyllosphere > Stem > Wood/Secondary xylem...
ACAACAGAAGATAGAAAAATAAGTTAAAACTCAACAGAAACACCTCAGAAAATTAAGTAACTAGACTGAAAAGTAAAAGAAAGATAGATCGGTAGCTTACAGTTACGATAGAAGGAGACGTGCACCATGCTTGTCGACTGCCGCCTGCGAACTTAGGGTTTAGGGTGGCGATGAACAAGGATGGAACATGTATTTATATCCCCGTATACCCTAACTTAATTGGGCTGGTGTTATAACCAATGGGCTAAAGCCTCAAACCTCTTTCTTTTGTTTTTGTTTTACTGTTTTTCTCAGTATTTAATTCTGGACCGCTTCAAACTAGCTAGCTTTAACTAGGTTAAATTTTTTTCTAAATAAAATAAAAATGTTAATAGTGATTTTAAAGGGGTTAAAAAAATAAGGTTTCAGATAAGATAATTGTTTCAAATAAGTTAAATAATATTAATTAATTTAATAATATAATTATAAAAAATAAATACGTTTTAATATTATAAAATATCCTCTAAATAATCTAGAAAGTCTTGATAATATTATGATAACAAAACAAAAATTAAATGAGAACGGGATAACTTAAAAGAGAATTAAAAAGGTCTTAATTATCAGTAAATTAAATATTAAAAGATGAATTGAAAAGAAAAATTAATTTTAAAAAGGACAAAATATATGACTCAAGTTAGCATGTTGAATTCACGGTCTAATTGTGAGGTTAAGACAACCTTGTACAAAAAATATTGAATAAAACAATGAAAGGTAAAACTGAAATTTTTTTTTTTAAAAAAATATGAGTTAACTTGAGTTAATTTAATTAATCCATGACTTAGAATATGAGATTGGGATAATTTTTTAGGAAAAAAAAAAGCAAAAACAATCACGAAGCTAAAGGCCTAATAACCTAATATTGAATGAGAAAAATGGAAAAAAAATCATTTTTTTAATAAAAAAAAACCTAAAAAGAGACTGAAGTCAAATCAGGTTAATCTTTAAAATTCATGACCGACCGGGTTACCCCATAGAATGCAAACCCGAAAAAATTACAAAACACAATTTCCAGTCATCTAGATTTAAAAAAACAAAATAGATAGCAATCAAAATAATAAGGATCAAATTTGATATAAAAATTAAATTAAATAAAACAATGAGAGATGAAATTAAAAAATAAAATAAATCAAGAAAAGAATAAAAACAAAAAGAATGAAGACCAAATTTGGTATAAATTAAATGAAATAAAGTAATGAGGGATTGGATCAAATCCGGTATAAAAATTAAATGAAATAAAATAATAAGGGATAAAATTGAGAAATAAAATAAATCAAGATAAGGATAGAAAACTGATAAGGATAGAAAACTAAGAAATAACAATCAAGATAATGATGACCAAATATGATAGATGAAAAAATTAAAGGATGATGAAATTCAAAAATAAATTCAATTTTATAAACTATTTTAAATAAAATCAATAGTAATCAAAATAATAAGGATAAGATTTCAATGAAAAAAATTGAAGAGTTGTTTGAGAAATTACAGGGGTAGACATGGAAATTGACAAGGAGAGAGAAAGAAGAAGAAAAAAGATCATTCACGTTAATTTTATGGTTCGTTGACTACACGCGTTGTTCTGGAATAGAGAGGTCACTAAGATAATTCGAACGTTGGCCTATAATCAACTATTTGAGCTCCGTACTAGCCCTTACATGTCGTCTAACTGACTTGGCCTCAACTCATTGTCAACCACCTTTTAAAAAAAACCAATATTTATATTTATTTCATTACTAAAGTGCTCCTTAATCAACTTGTTTATTACAATAAAAAAACATTATGAAAAGACACAAAAACCCTTGAATGTTAGTTCATGTTTTTGTTTTTGTTTTTAAGAGTAAATGGATCATTTTATTATTCTTTAAAAAAATGAAAATACAAAAAAGCTTTTAAAACCAAGTTTTTTTAAAAAAACATCTTTTAAGAATGATTAAGTCATTTTATTACGCTGATAAAATATGAAAACACCTCTCTGTCCTTGTACAATTCAAAAATGACTTGTAGACAATAAAGTAAAGATTGTTCTACTACTAATAGAAAGCTTCCTGATTTTTTTTTAAAGGGTAGAATGTTTATTTCACTATTTTAATCCATGACTTTAGTTTTGATATATAATGAAAAACTAAGCATTTATAGGTTTTTAATAAGCATTATTGTATTTTTATATGAAAATCCCTTTTTATTTTAATAATAAAAATAGTGGAACAAGGATGAAAAGATTGGATTTTTTAATATTTAGAATCTATTTATTCAAATCACAATAAATATTTTTATCCTATCACTAGTAAAAAAAACACATTTTTCTACCAATTCACGTGACAACATCCTTATTAATTATTTATTTTGCTTTTGTTTATAATGTAGCTAACAAAACCCTTTTAAATTGTCATTAGGCTCTATTTTGTGATTCACCGCGTGCTGGATCAAAAGCCAATTACTGCATTAAAAAAGTGAGTTTTATTATTTTTTCTAGCATATGAAATGGTGACTAGTAATGATTTGGTATTTTTTTTTTCCTTTTTTTTTCACCGACATATTTAAGATTTATCAAAATTTCTATCGAAATTTTAGCAGAGTCTTCCTTATACCAGAAAGATCCCAAGTTATCGATAATTTATCTTATACACATTTTATACTCGTTCCGCAATCATAACATATTTATACTGCATCGCAACCACAATCATTACTAGTCATAATCATGATAGCTCACGTATTTATTTTTTCTTCTTATTTAAAAGCGCATACAAAATGGTAGTCAAACATGGATAAACAACATTAATATTACAAGCATAAAATAGTAAGAATATTCAATCTCTATGATTAATATAAAGAGATACTAATACAATTCGAGTCATATAATTACTTAGGGCAAAATACATTGACATTTTTTAGTTCCTAACTCATACAAAAGGAACTAGAAACACTAATTTCCTAACTCATACAAAAGGAATTAGAAACATGAATTCTCTAATTCATATAAAAGAAACTAGAAACACTAATTTCCTAATTTATACAAAAAGAATTAGAAATATGAATTCCCTAATTCATACAAAAAGAATTAGAAACCTAGAACACTACTTTTGACTTGAATGTGACGGACCTGCAATATCAAAATATGAAAATAATTATATTAAAAGTAAAAATACAACAGAGATGAGGGAGAGTCACAAATACATGTATATACATATATAATTGATTACTCGATGGTACACAATCATAGTTGTCCTGGAAACCCACACCTAAAATTTTTCTTTACTACATCTAGAGCCTATCATTCTGTAACCCACTTATGGTTTCTCTTTTTATGATTATTATTCACTATTCTTCACCAGGTACATCTATCTTACTACCCTATCCCAAATTTAGAAAGGTTACTACCGACATTAATAATTTCTATTAGTGTCATTAATTGCCTTTACCAGGACTTACTAATCAAATCCTTAGTAATGGCAGCACCAACTTATCGGTCGATGCCATTAACTATTTCCAACCCAAAATAGTAAATCAATTCTTTCTTGCCTTACCTTGGAGATTTCTCCGGTAATGTTGATGCTAAGATCTTTTGACATCATTAGCTTCCTTCTTGGGGAGCTAATCAAATTATCATGTGTTTGCCGATATCGACATTGTTTGTCGGTATCATTAACTACTCTTAACCCGAATAGTCAATCAAGTTCAACATTCATTATATTTTCATCAAGATCATACTGATGTTAGCAAAACTTGCTAACATTATTAACCACCCATATTTGGGATCGACTAATCAAGTCCAGAGGTGGTTGTTTTAGATTCATCATTATAGTTCTTTATTTGAAATAGAAGTCCATAAGTCCACAACTAAAATCAAATTTCAATCCATGTTCGTTTCATCAAATCTTTCATTTCTTTAACTTTATTCGCAAGTGTTAAATTCTAAAATAAAATAGAATACTAGTTTCACTCTTAACTAAAAAGAGTATAGATGTGAAACACCTACTTGCCACCGATGCTCGATTTGTGTTCCTTTGTTGTTGTACCCCCCTGGTGGTTACTCTTGAATTCATAAGTAAATAACATTAATTCATGTCCAATTTTCATTTTGCAAATGGCAAGACGGCAACAACAACAACATTTACTCTTCACGTTTCATTGTTTTAGATCATTATGCACATCATCAATTTCATTTTCAAATGTGGTTTACCCCCTTCCAGTGTTAAGATTCGATGTTACAAAAATTATAATAGGAAGGAAACCGATTTTTGCCCCTATCACGGATAACATTTTTCATTTTATCAATTCTCACCGAATCTACTAGCAGGGACAACAGTTCAACCTTCCTTCATATATTTACCTATATTCGGAGCTCTAGAGCTCCAAATCGAGCGAGGTTGGATTCATTAGAAAGATAACATCTCAAGCTACAATTTCTATGAGACATGCTTCCTCATTGTGTCATTTTGAGACTCGAATATCCCCTAGAACGGGAGTGATGAATCTGTCCAGGATTCGTCGACGATTCCTAAGTGAGTTTTCTACTATAACTGGTTCATGCATAAAAATACATAACACACCAGAATTCTTCTTCTTTCCCTCCATTTGGCTCTTGGCCGAGCTTAGTCTAAAAGGACTAAGAATTTCCTTTTTCTTTCTAGCTGATTTTTCTTACCTCATTAACCCCTTATCCATATTCTATACATACTATAAGTGTTCATCAACCTAAATTTTAGAATTCCTTTCCTCCCCTATTCCATCCTCACATGGCCGGCCACTCAAGCTTTTGAGTCAATGATTTTTGTTTAACAATCTTGTGTGTTTTTCATGTTCAGAACATCTTCTGTTAACTTAACTAATCTCATTCTAACAATTTCTGCACTTCCCCTAAATTTTCCTTCAAGAACCGTAATTTATAAAATCTAAAATTGGTGCATAATTTCTACTTAATTGTTAATTTATTTTACACCATTAAATCTAGTGTCTTGAAAAATACCATATTCACCTCTATATCCAAATGAATTAGACATTTTTAACTTTTTTTGTTCGAATAAATGGAGTCTTAACTTAGTATGTGTATAATATTATAATAGTTTTTGTGGTTGTAATTTAAAAAAACTAGGTAAAAAAATTTTAAAAATAGGTAAAAATAACATTTTTAGTTGTAATTTTTTAAAAAAATGTTTAATTTAAACTATACATGTAAAATAAATAAAAAATATTTTTTAATCAATAAAAAATATTATTTTAGTTTATATAAAAGTAAGGTTTGAACAAAACTACGAGTGAACCCAATGTAAAAAACAAAAACCTATACTACTAACAAAACTATTCTTTCTAAAGTAGTTTGAAAAAAAAAAAAAATACCGTACCAAACGGTTTCTATTGCGTATCCAAAAATTTTAAGTGGATACGACATCGTTTATCATTCTCTGCTTTGTTCAAGGAGGAGAAACCACCGTCGCCCACTGACAGAGAGTCTTGGAAAGAGAGGAGAAAATTATCTCTCCAAGAAAAGGGCGGACCTCACCTCAAACTCTGGTAAGATGGCTACTCTTAAGACTAAACAGTGTCTAAATCTCGTAACTCGATTCATCAACTCTCGAACTCCACCTTTTCATTACAAAAATACCCGCACTCTCCAAACCCTCGCTTTCGAAGAAATCCAATCGTCACCCAACAAACCCGACGCGCCTACAGCTTTCATTCTCCACGGGCTTTTAGGTTCTGGTCGCAACTGGCGTTCTTTCTCTCGCAATCTCGCTTCCTCTCTTTCTGGTACACTCCATCGCTCTCTTACTTTCTTTGTTCTTTTTCTATATTTTGGATTCTTGATTTTGATTTGGTTATTTACTATAGAGTGGAGGATGGTGCTTGTGGATATGAGGAACCATGGCAAATCTGTTGATATAGAGGGATTAGACCCACCTCATAATATGTTTAATGCGGCTATGGATGTGGCTAATTTGGTGAAGGAGAAAGGTTGGGAATGGCCTGATGTTGTTATTGGTCATTCTATGGGAGGCAAAGTTGCTTTGCAATTTGCTGAGAGCTGCACTCGTGGTGATTATGGTCATTCTGTTTCTTTTCCTAAACAGGTATTCTTTTTCATTGGAAGATTCATTACTATCTTTTTATCAAACTGGTGTAGTCTTCTTTCTCTAGTGGAAATTGAAGTGGGTGTTTTGTCATTCTTGTGAAATGAATTGACGGATTTTTTTTTCTTGCATGTATTTCTCAATAATTGGCTGCACTGTAAGCTATATATCGGTATAAAACTTGAATCAATGTTGATCCTTGAAGGGATCTGATGTTTTCATGGGTTGTTAGGTGAAGTGTGTGTATGTTGAATAATGAGATGAATTATATAGTTTCACTATTTGTTTGTTTTAGCTATCGTATCTGCTGTTTAAGTTGATCATGTGAAGTGATTTTGAATGATGGCATTTCACTTCTGCTCTTGTAGTTATTTTCATCTGTCATTACTGATGAATGTGTGTTCTGTGTGTCTTATACTGGTTAATTAAGTATATAAATCTTTCTGGGTTTGTTTGATAAATTCTTGTTGTGTTTGGGCTTGAGGTCATTTCTGTTCTTTAATGTTTAATTCCTTGTGCAGAACAGCTGTGGGTATTGGATTCTGTGCCTGTAGAAGTAAGTCCTGAATATAGTGATGGAGAAGTTGAAAAAGTTTTGAGGACCTTGCATAGTTTACCCTCACCAATCCCATCACGAAGGTAAATGTTTCTAATCATGTTATTGATCTGACATTTTATTTTTGTTTTTGGTTTTACTTGCATGATTGCTGCATTTTGTGGGCCAAGTATCACCTTATTTAAGAAATATAGATGCAGGCATCGGCATAGTTGTTTGTTTTTTGAACTAGATTACCATTTTGTAATCCAATTTCCAAATGAGGATTAGTTCTCATTTATGATAATTGTTATAGTTATGGTGGAAATTAAAGTTCTTAATCTTCTTCATAGACAGAACCCTGGAATTGGAGCAGATAAATAGGTGCTCATGCTGCACTCATGTATTCACTAATGTGATAGACCATTATTTAAAGCCTGGAATTACTCTACTTTCTGGAGCTCAAATTCATATGGAATCTGTTAATAAAGGGCCCTCATCTCTGATATGATATGAACTCCAGTAGAAGTGCAGGACTGACGACATCAAACAATTGAACAGATGTTTAAATACAAAGTTTGCCATATAAGAAAATATCTATTAAACCAATCACAAAAATTCCAGTTACAATAGCTATTATCTAAAGAGGAATCCTTTTAATATTACTAGCCACTTCCCTCCATGTTAATGAAATGGTCTTGCTACAACATAAACGATCATAAATAATTACGTGATGATATCATTCCAACAAGATGAGAGAACTTTCTCTTATTTAATACTTTCTTCTAGGGATGACAATCTAACTCAAATATGATGGATACTCACTAACCCGAGTGGGTGGGTTTTTTTGGATGGTTATTGTTTCAGATTGAGTATGAATATCTAAATTTTTTTACTCAATGGCTAATAGTTAGGGTATGAATATTGTTAAAGTCAACCCAAAATCTGATCCAAATCCAAACCGAAATATATAAATTGGTATTTTATATATATAATACTCTTTTATTATATATGGATTACTAAATAAGAATCAGGTAACAATTGCCTGAAGCTTGATGAATTGAGTATGGATATTAAAATTTCTTATCTAGTGGGTAATGGATAGAGTTTGGCTATTTGTTTTGGATATAAGAATGAATATGTTAGAAATCCAATCCGTGAGTATCCATTGCCATCCTTATCTTTTCTTTTATTTTATTTAATTAGGCTCCATTCCACGTCTGTCACATTGAATCAAGACCAGGCATAATCTTTGTTTCTGCTTATTTAATTCCCTTCTCCACTCTTTAGCCTAGACAATGTAATGTTGGACATTTAGCATGAAATTGCATGATCAAGTATTGCTTGAAGCTTTCAGCCAAGCCCAAAATCTCCTTATCTTTTATGAATTGTGGATAAAATGCACAAGTTGTGGTATTTCTTGGAATGGAATTTCTATTAGAAAACATCATCTTGGAGAGTAAATCAATTTATATCAATCATGAAGGATGAGCAAGCAGATACAGGAGTATATTATGGTTTAGATTCAGTGTCTCCGTGGCTCCCAGTTTTTTCACGGTATAAAATTAACCCCCCCTCCCCCGGGATGATTATGGTTTCAGCTGGCTTGTGAACCACATGATTCAACTTGGTTTCTCAAAATCATTATCAGAATGGATTGGAAGCAACCTCAAGAAATCTGGAGAGCAAGAGAGTTGGGCCTTTGATCTCAAAGGTGCTATCCAGATGTTCAACTCTTACAGGTTAACCTCTGTTTTTTTTTATCGAATCAATCAAATTTAAATGCCTTCCTTTGTGGAATATAAATAATGACATTGACGGTCTAAATAGTGAATATAAAAATTTTGTAGGGAGACTTCATATTGGTCCCTGCTGGAACATCCACCAAAAGAAATGGAGATAGAGCTAGTAGTTGCAGAGAAGAGTGACCGCTGGGATCCAGATTTAATTCAGCGACTTGAAAGCCTTTCTAGCCGGACCAGGGATGCATCTGAGGGGAAGTTCTCGCTTCATGTTCTTCCAAATTCAGGGCACTGGGTTCATGTGGACAATCCAAAGGGACTTCTTGAGATTGTGACTCCCAGGATGGCTTCCCTTTCGACATAATCGTATGGATTTTAGGTTGTGATTTGAAAGTCAGATTTGCTACAAAAGTATGATCAAATTACCAGTATTCCAGATCATTTGGATAGTACTGTTTTTTTCCACTGTGATGCAACAGGTTGATTTTTTCTAGTCATGCTTGAACAATATGAATAATTGATCTTTTCTTCGCAATTAAATGTTTGGGAATGGTTAAGTGCCTAATAAATTAAAGGAGAAGGGGGGTTTTTACTATACCTTATCTCACACAATACTATTTATTAGAATAATATTTTTTTTTATTTTTTTAATTTCAATTTTAACTTTTCATGTTCTGGACTACATATTTAATATATTAACTTGAATAACTCGAGTTTTTTTTTTTTAATTTTCTTAATGAATATTTTGTCGTTTCAATTATATTTTTTAATATTCAATTGTTTAAAAATTAGATTTCGTGATTTGTCTGAAGTCTATTTTTTATGAGGTTATTCTCATCTTATGACACAGGTTATGAGTTTAGCGGGTTAATCTTAGTTGACTTGAGTTTTTTTCCTGTTTTTTTTAATTGATTTTTTTTCAATTTTATCTTTTAACATTAAGTTAATTGAGATTTAAATTTCATAATTTGTTTTAATTTGATTTTAATTGTTATCCTAGTCTCATGATTTAGATCGTGAGTTTATCAAGTTAACTTGATTTATTTTTTTGATTTTTTTAATTGATTTTTTTTCAGTTTTATCTTTAAAAGTTTTATTATTATTGGGTTTGTTGAAAATTAAATTTTTATAATTTGTTATAATTTATTTTTTATAGAGTTATATAATTGTTCTATTTTTTTATTAATCTATTTTTTCTCAACAAAAAATATGGGTTTTTTTTAGCAATGTACTTATTTCTTCCAACCTTCTTGAGGCTGGTCGTCGTTCCCCTCCCCGTGTTCCTTCTTCCAAGCTTGCAAAAGTGATTGAAAATCGTTGATCAATCTGTTTTTTTTTTCTCCACCTTGTCCTTTTAGGATTTGCAAAGCTCTTCTCCTTCTCTCCATGTTCTCTTATCCTCTCTCTCCTTCTTCTCCTTATATATATAAAAAAAGAATGTCAAAATATTCATATTTTAAATTTGATTTTTAAAATTATCACTTCAACCTCAAGTAACACAAATTTTATAATTATTAAAGATTGATTTTAATTTTAGAATCTCGAGAAATTATTTGAAATACACATAAATTGATCTACATGTAAAAAAAAAAAAGAAAAAAAAGGAAAAAAGTGCCCCTTCAAAAAGCCCATCAATCCTTTAGTTTTATTTTTTCTTGACAATGCATTTAATGCCTATTAGTTTATCACCCCCATCATCCATTAAGCAAACTCCATTAATCCTTTAGTTTTTTTGTGTGAATATTAAATAAATAACTAAATTTATTGTATTTATTGCCCA
>Ga0325410_1009827_pt1 | contig 10155 bp, 3 predicted proteins | sample PopdelMetagenome_16_FD_206182 | JGI IMG/M metagenome (GOLD analysis project Ga0325410, IMG submission 206182) | Populus deltoides microbial communities from Bellville, Georgia, United States - Xylem-PdIQD-R3 | ecosystem: Host-associated > Plants > Phyllosphere > Stem > Wood/Secondary xylem...
TAATTAATAAAACATACAGTATTTATTATAAAGGAAGACAGAATTACAAACAACACGTATAACAAGTAATGTCATCTCAGTGACACTTTAACGTAGTAACAACCTAGTTTCATAGTTATACAGTCATAAACACAGGATCCCTCCCTCAATTACCTTCATTCTTAATTTAGAATTATATCTCATAATACTTTAGCAAACGAGAAACACACACTAAAGCACTGGAAATTTTAAATTCAAGTCCTCAGATCAAACCCAAACCCTAGAAAAGTCGAACACCGTTAATTTCTTGGAATAGCCACAGCGGAGAGAGGTTTCTTCATTTCACATGAAAGTTTCAGCATTTCACTTAGGTCAACTGGGTTACGCATGTCCTGAACCCACTCGAAATGGTGCACCAACTTAGCCACCCAAAGGCTCACTGTCACGAGCCCTAGGTTCTTACCAGGACAAACCCTACGTCCAGCGCCAAATGGTGCAAGCCTGAGGTCACCTCCTCTCACATCCACGTCAGCACCACCCTGACTCTCCATGAATCTTTCTGGCTTAAACACCAAGGCATCCGCCCATACTCTTGGGTCATGGGTTATGGCCCACATATTGACCATTGCAGTGGTGTTGACGGGGACCAACATGCCATTGCTGAGGTGTACATCTGAAGTGGACAACCGTGCCCATGAGAGGAGGGGCCCAGGAGGATGTACACGTAGGGTTTCCTTGATCACAGCCTGAAGGTATGGTAATTCAGCTACGTCAGCATCCGTGACACTCCTGTTTCCAACAATCAAGTTCAGCTCCTTGCTAAGTTTGGCTTGAATCTCCGGGTTCAAAAGCAACTCTGCCATGACCCACTCGGTCAAAAGCGCAGTAGTATCGGTGCCGCGAAATATCATTTCCTGCACATTACGAAGTAAACCCATAACACAGTAAGCACAGAACGCTAAAACAAAGAAGCTGCATTAAAAATTAAAGAAAAATTAGTACACACACACACTAACCCATAAAACGGCAACCATATCATCCTCTTGAAGTTTCTCTTCACCCTCCAAAGAAAGCAAAACATCTACGAAATCAGCATTATCGAAGACATTTTTTGGCTTCTTAATTCTATGCTCTTCAATGATTTGCTTAACCAGTTTCTTGACTCGAGGAACAAGTTGACAACAACGTTCTTTGATGCGAAAAGGGTCATAAAAGTAATTCAGCCACGGCAGATAATCAGACCAATTAAAAGCACCCAAGAGTTCAAACCCTTCAATAACAAGCTCTTGCAATTCTTTAGCCTCCTCATTAAATTGCATTAAGTCATATCTTTTGCCAAAAACAGTACCCATAATGTTATTAAGAGAAGCATTTTGGAGATGTTTACGCAAATAAACAACTCCATGGAGGGATTGATCATCATAAATGCCGCTCAACATTTTAGCACAATCAAGCTGGCGCCATGGCTCATAAGCCGCGATGCGCCTTGGTGCAAATAAATGAGTTGATGCAACTCTTCTCATGAGACGCCAATAAGCCCCATTTGGCGCAAAACCAATGGCTCGGCTAAACATGAGGCTTTTAGCCGATAGCTTGATGGGACGGTCAGCGAAGTGAGGAGAGGTCAAGATTTCACGAGCAATTTGAGGGTCCGATGTCACAATGGCTGGTGTGGAGCCTAAGCTGAAAGCCATGAGCTGAGTGGCGGCTTGGCTCGACGCCATGCATGCGAGGGTGCGATGGGCCAAGCCGTGGCTTAAGCTGAATAGGCTTCCAAAGAAGGGTAAGCCTCTTGGACCAGGGATTGAGACGCTACCCTTATGGTTCCTGCCATTTTTCCATGCTAGGCCACCAGTTGAGAAAGCCCAAGTTAGTAAGGTAATGACCAAGAAAGATGTCAAGACAAAGAGCAAGATTAGAGGGTTTGACAAGTTTTCGGTTTGTAACATTGCAGGGAGTGCAAACATCCACCAGCTGGAGTCGACAGAAGAGGGAACCAATTCCATTGCCAGAAAAACAGAAAGATGGGAGGGAGAGAGAAAAGGTCTGTATGTATGAAGGAGAGACGCTATTGAGGAATGTGTGGATAAAGGCCAACAGGGTTGGTTTAAATATATAGGTGCAGTGTGCTTCTTGTATGGATGCGTGGAGTGGGAGCAACATGGCTTTCATCGTTTGAAAATTTTTTTTGGAGCAGTTAATTAAAGCTTCCATGATTAAGCCACTACAAGATTTAATAGTTTTATCGTCGGAATTTTTTTATCAGTGTAAGATATATATTCTATCAATAATTAATTTACTGATAAAATCACTGATAGAAATGCTCCGTCGATGAATCTTTCATCGGTAATTTTTTATCCGTCGGAAATAAAAAAATAAAATTACCCGCTTCATTTCGTCGGTATATCCTTCGGTAATAATATTTTTTATTACTGACGGATTTACCGACGGAACTCTTTCTAAGGTAATTCCGTCGGTAATTATTTAAAAAAATATAAAAAAAAATCATTTTATAAAATTATAAAATAATTAAATTAACATAAATCAACACTGTATAATATATACTCAAAATGCTTGAAAAAAAGAAGAAAATCAACTCAAACAAATTTGCAACAAATAAATAAAATAAAAAAATAAATTCAACTAAAAAAATTCATATGAAAAAAATGAAGTTGCAATTGCTAAAAATTTAAAAATCCTATAAATAAATCAACTAAAAATTAATCTCATATGAAAAAACAAATCTCACAACAACATTTATACAATTATTAAGAAAAAACAATTAAAAATAAAATAAAAAACAAATATAGTGAAAAAAATCATGAAAAAAAAAGAAAAATCTTACCTTAATGTAGTTACAAGTGAAGCTAAAGAGAGAAAAATATTTTCGTTAAGCATATTAATTAAAAAAAACTAAGAGGATAAAAGAAGAAAGAAGAAGAAGACATACCCAAGCATGGAGAAAAAGAGAAGGAGATGAGGAGAGAAAAGAAGAGAAAGAAATAGATATTGATGTTTTTTACATATAGTGAAGTAGAAGAAGAAGAAATAAGTCTGTCTCTTGTGAAATAAGGGATTCGGGCTTTTTATTGGAGTGAGTTAGCGACGGATTTACCGACGGATAATTGAATATTAATATTTTTTATTTATTCTGTCGGTAATGCCGTCGATAATATTTAATTTAAATTTTCAATTTCTTAAAAAGTTTGTAGAAACCGCCAACAATTACCGACAATTTTTCAGTCCGTCGGTGATTCCATCTGTAATATTTAAATGAAAATTTTAAATCAATTGAATTTTTTCAGAAAACCGCCAAATAACACCGACGACTTTTCAATCCGTCGGTGATTTTGTCCGTAAAGAACAACAATTAACAGTGCAATTGAAAAGTGAATAGTTCTGGAGCTCTCTAGAAAATACCGACGGATTTTGTTCGTCGGTGATTCCCTTTGTAATTGACATAATGAACAATGTAAACAAGTTTACCGATGGATTTACCAACGGAATTTATTCCGTCGGTAAATCCTAACACGTCATCATTTTTTTTGCTTTGTTTTAATTTTTTTATCCCTCCGTAATTCCCTTGGTATATACCGAGGGAATATGTCCGTCGATAAAATCCCTCGAAAATTTACCGACAGAAATATTCGCTCGGTATTTCCATTTGTATTTATCGGTTTTCTGGTAGTGAGCTACCTTTTCAAATATCGCTATAGAAAAATTGTGAGCTTACTCACACGACAGATTGTAAATCAACCAATTACATAAGAATATATCATTCTATTTGAATTAAAAGATACTCAAATTATAATCAAGATCATAGGAAAGAAAGATCTTTTGGTTATCGAGAGGAGCGGAAACGATTATGATTTCTAATATTGACACATAAAATATTTTCTTATATGATTGTTTGGTCAATATTCACATGTATATCACTCCTAATTTTTTACTTCTCGATGAAAATTTGATTTGACTAGCCTAACAGTTGTACTTTATAGTTTTCTTTAGTGAAATAAATTTAAGAGTTTTAGGAGTGATGATGTTACAAAATTCAAGTTGCTTAGTAATAAGGTTTTTGTTTTTGAATAATAGGTTGATTATTTAGTTCTAATAATCTAATTTATTCTCCGTAATTAAGATGTTTGATAGCTTTATAAAGAAAGCTTAAGGGGTTGGTAATTGGTAAGTTAAGGTGGCTAGTAGCTAGTGTTTGGTAAGCTTAGATAATTGACAGCTGATACCTGTAAAAGCTCCATTTGATGGATATGAGAACTCTCAGATGTTTAAGTCAATAACTTTATAGAAAGAGAAAGTGTAATGATATTTTAGAGAGTCAGACTTTAAAAATATATATGCTAAAAAAGCCGAGAATGAAAAAATTATGAACCTTGAACTTGGTGGATTCATGAGATATTTATAGCTCATGAGTATTGTCTTTTTATGGAGAAAAGAGGCTAAATATTCATTTTATCAAGATAGTGTTGGGCTCAAGCGAGTTACTTAAGCTCGTTTGGGGTGAAAAATAGGCTGGGGGTTCTACCTAGGCTAAAGCATGGTGGGTGCAAGTGCATACCCGAACCCATAAGGATACAAAGGTGTATGCCCAGCACCCTGACCGAGTGTGCAATGCCTAACACATAAGATACAACGCAGCACGCCCATCTCTTAGAGTTGGGGATGCCTGAGGTGCTCGACGTGCACCCAACACTTGGTGTTGCCTGAACCTATAGTTGTGAGGCCCAGACCCTGTGTGGGTTTATTTTTGTTGTGCTCGTCCAAAGGATTAAGCCTAATGTTGTGGGCTCGTTTTGAAGGATGAGCCCGTGGGTAGTTAGGCCCAGACATATCGTATGAGCCTATGTTTTTTTAAGTATTTTGGCCTTTTAAAGGGGTTTAGGCTCGTTAAATTTGAGTTTATCAGTAACCCCTTAAGTCTTTATGATATTTATATGTAAAGACTTGTAAAAATGTTTGACACGATGAGTTTATCAAGTTCTCTTCATATGAAAAGAAGGGAGGAAACTTCAGGGTAAGTTACTGGAAAGCCCGTGTGCAGGAACGTGCACCATGTTTGAAAAAATTTCTAAAGAACAAGAAGGAACCAATACATAGAGAATTTTTCTAAGAGGCAAGGGAAATCTCAAAGAGAAAAAGCTTGTACTTAGAAAATTTTCTAAATGGTCGGGGGAACCGAAGAAAGATGAGCATATACTTAAAAGATATTCTAAGAGACTGAGATAACTTATTGAGGGTAAACCTATAATTAGAAAATATTTTAAGAGGTTGAGGAACCCGAGAAGGAGAAACGTACACTTGAAAAAGTTTCTAATTGGCTAAGTAAACCTAATGAGGGTGAACATATACTTAAAAAAAATTCTAAGAGGTTGGGGGTAACCCCCTAAGGGTTGCTCCCTGTGATAGTAAAAGGCTTAGAAGCCTCGTACCGATCTTATATCACACATGAAAGGGAGGTTTATAACCTCTCAGTCAATGGTGTAGGATTTAAAAGCCTCTAGCAAAGAGAGATCATACTATGGAGGGAAGTTTATAGCCTCTTTAACGATGGTGTGACTTAATATCTCACCATTAGTGAAATATATCAATGAAAAGTGGGAAACTTGTGGCCCTCTTAGTGATGGCATATGGTTTGAGAGCCTTTCACTAGAGAGTGGTTACATTAGAGTGGGGAAGACCTCTATAGCGATAGCCTGGGGCGTAAAAGACCCCTACTAACCAGTGATCGCATTGGAGTGTGAGAGGTGTGTGACCCTTCTAGCAATAACATCAAGCTTGAAAGCCCTTTACTAAAGAGTGGTCACATCGAAGGGCGACAAATATGTGGCCTCTCTGGTATTGTCATGAGGAATAAGAGCTCTCTGTTAAAGAGTGGTCTTACTTAAAGAGCGAGAGATCACAAAGCTCAAGATCCTCATTAACAAGTCGTGTTAGTCCAATATTTCACTAAAGAGGAGGTATGTCCAAGATCAATCCCTAGAGACTTTGTGAGGGCTGGGATCCTTACTGAAGAGTCATGTCATTCTGAGAGTACACTAGAGAGACGAGAGATCCAAGATCAATCCCTGGAGATTTCATTAGGTCTAGGAGCCTCATTGAAGATCTGTAGATATTATATGTAGATATTATCAACTTTAATTTAAAATTACCAGTAATTAGACCCAAGAAGGGTTCAGTAGAAAGGAAAATATAAATCAAAGGACTAAAAGAAATAAAAAAAAAATATGGTAACTGGTAAGCTAAGATGTCTAATAGCTTCATGTAGAAAAGCCCAAGGGGTTGGTAACTGGTAAGCTAAGGTGGCTAGTAGCTAGTGTTTAGTAAGCCGAGATGATTGATAGCTGGTACCTAAAAAAGCCCCCTTTGATGGATAGGAGAACTCTTAGATGTTTAAGTCAATAATTTTATAGAAAAAGAAAGTGCAATGATATTTTAGAGAGACAAACTCTAAAAACATATATGCTAAAAAAGCTGAGATCAAAAGATTATAAACCTTGAACTTGGTGGATTCATGAGATATTTATAGCTCATGAGTATTGTCTTTTCATGGAGAAAATGGGGTAAATAGTCATGTTATCAAGGTAGTATTGAGCTCAAGCGAGTTACATGAGCTCGTTAGGGGTGAAAAATAGGCTCAGGGGAGCTACTGGGGCCAAACCATGGTGGACGCAAGTGCGTGCCCAAGGCCATAGGAATACTGAGCTGTATGCCTAGCACCTTGGTCAGGCGTGCGGCGCCCAGCACATATGATATTGGGTAGCATGCCCATCTCTTAGAGCTAGGGATGCTTAAGGTGCTCGACGTGCGCCAAACTCCTGGTGTTGCCTAGACCTATTATTGTTAGGCCCATGCACTGCATGGGTCCATTTTTGTTGGGCTCAGCCAAGGGGTTGAACCTAATATTATGGGCTCATTTTGAAGGATGAGCCTGTGGGTAGTTAGGCCTAGGCATATTGTATGAGCCCAAGTATTTGGGCCTTTTAAAGGGGTTTAGGCTTGTTAAATTTGGGTTTATTAATAACCCTTAAGTCTTTGTGATATTTATATGTAAAGACTTGTAAAAATGTCTGGCACGACAAGTTTATCGAGTTCTCTTCATATGAGAAAAAAAGGGAGGAAGCTTCGGGGTAAGTTAATAGAGAGCCCGTGTGTAAGGGTGTACACCATATATGAAGAAATTTCTAAGGAACAAGAAGGAACCTATACATAGTGATTTTTTCTAAGAGGTAAGAGAAATCCCAAAAAGAATGAGCCATACTTAGAAAAATATATAAGAAGTTGAGAAAACCTAAGAAAGGTGAGCCTATACTTAGAAGATATTCTAAGAGATTGAGATAACTCATTGAGGGTGAGCCTATACTTAGAAAATATTCTAAAAGGTTGAGGTAGGGCCCCAAGATATGATTTATATTATTCTCTAACATACCCTCTCAAGTGAAAGCTCTTTGGGCTTGAAACTTGCATAGACCCACATTACCTTGTGCTTAATTTTTATCAAATAAATGGGGATGACGAGATTCGAACTCGTGACCGCTTGGTCATCAAGGCTCTGATACCATGTCAAAGAACCATCTCAACCCAATAGTTTAAACTGTTAGGTGAGGTTCTAAAATATGATTTATATTATTCTCTAACATATCCTATATAACATTTTTATAATTTCATATCATAAGATTGCGCAAGATATTAAGTAAATCCTCGTGTGAATGGCAGACCACGAAGCTTGCCATTTCTCTGCTCCAAGGAGTGCATGCTTTTGGCACTCTAGCACAATTCAAACTTTAAGCATTGTTACTTGATGCGATCGAAATGTGAACGTCGACTTTGTTCCAACTGGTGAAATTGTCATCGGGCATTTTAGTATCTTATACATCGTCCTTTGCATAGATTTACGAGCTAGCAAATGCAGAGAAACAGGGCTGCTCACTAAGTTGGTCTTATTATGGCAGCAAATGATTGGCGTAACCAGCTTTAGATTGTGTTATAGGCATTATTATAGTTCGTTGTTAGAAATTAGTGAATAAAGAAAGCAACAATTGAAAGTTAATAAACCTTCCAGCAAGGCGTGTATTTACTTTTGCAGTCTCGTCTGGAAAAGAAGAAATATTTTAACCAAGAACCCAGAACTTGTGATCCTACCCCTTGTAGGCAGCAGAAAACTCTTGGTGCTGGAAAGTGAAGAAAAGATTAATCTTTCGAGGGTGGGATCGTGATGCTATTAATTATATTAACTTGTTAGTTTTATACTCAATTAATCAACCTAGACCTAATACTCCATCTCGAACTAATTAAATCTAAAAATATATCTATACAGTTTATAAATTCACCATGAAAACTCAAAGTTTGTGCTCTGCATGGGAGATAAAAACAAGGAAAAAGAAGCTTGGGTGTTTTTCCCGGGAGGTTGAAAAAATTGAGAAAATTCAGACATTCACAACTACTAATGAAGGATTTTTCATAAAGCAAAGGATTAGTAATTCTCTTTAGAGATCGAATGAATTTGGGTAGCGGGAATCAAACCTGCATCCTTAACTTGGAAGAATAAGGTTTATAGTTGACGTTGATTCATTATTTTTGTTAGAGAGTTTCGGCGAATTAGCACATGCTATAAATATTTTGAAAAATAAAATGGATATATCTTATCCTGTTTCTTTTTGTATTTTAAAAATAATTATATTTATAAATAAAAAATATTTTAAAAAACAATTACTATCATATTTCTAAAAACACTTTTATATAAAAAGGTTAGAGTTTTTTAAAATACCACAGGTGAGAACTGCAGTAGTTTTACAGACAATAACCCCATACTCTAAGCTTTAAGAGCTACTCAACTCTAACTTTAACTATTTCCCAAATCCCATAGCAATCCAGATAAATTAGTGTGAACTCCAAGTGCAAATCAATTTAGATGAATTAGAGTTAGTGTTTTGGGTTTACAATTGAGGTTTGGAATCATTGATAGATATAGGTAAAGTCAGAAAATATTTGAGAGTATGGTAAATGTTGTTTTTTAAAATATTTTTTATTTGGATATAAATTAAAATAATATTTTTTTATTTTTTAAAAATTATTTTTGATATCAATACATCAAAACAATTTAAAAATTTATAAAAATAATAATAAAAAAATAATTTTAAAATAAAAAATAAATATAATATTAATTTTTTAAAATACCGCAGTTCTCAGCTGCGGTATTTTACAAAACCATATTTAAAACTACAGTATTTCCTTGACTATCCTATTCCCTGGAATATTTTTAAGTCAATGCTAGCTTGTCAATTTCTGTAAAACTGTGCAGGAGCAGTTTTTTAAATCTTGTGTGGACTATGAAATAGAGGTAATAAAGTAGAGAACCTGAATTTGACTGGTGTTTTCAGTCCTCATTTAGGATGGAGAATTGAAAGGGACAATATACAAGATTTTTTAAGTATACATACGTGATCATAAGACTGGCCACGAGTTCATTTCAGTCATAGGTTTATGGAAATCTGCAGAAGAACTACATAGAAGTTTGAGCCTACAAACTTTGAAAGTTTCTAACTTTAATTACCCATAAAGCCTATAATTTTTTTTACAGCGATTATATTTTTCTCCCTGGCATTGTTTATTATCCCATGAATCATTCTTTTATTTTATTCTCAAATTTATCCTCTTAGTCTTAGTCTTTGGTAAGGGTCCATATTTGCTCTGAAAGTTCCAGTTCCATGATCTCTCTTCCTAGAGATTTGAATGCAATATATGGGCAAGTGGTCCTTTACTTGCGATGCTGTTAAGACAAACATAAAGGACGCCGCAATAGTTTTCGAATTTCATCAATGCGTGTGCTTATTCAATATCCTAAAGCTATAAGATCGAATGTGTGTCATGTGAAAAGCTAGAACACGATCAACTTGATTGGCCTGGTTTTCATCAATCCAAGAAAGCACGGTATTCTCAACACCATAAAACTCGAAGATCAAAGACTAATATTAATGATAATTATCGCACCACCACGATTAACCAAGCTTAGTTTATAATTCGCAGAGTTCATTGTTGATGCCTGTAGTTCAGGTCAATCAACCTTGTGTATTCATTAATTGAATACGATCCTAGAGGTAATCACGCAAAGATTTGCCCCACGCTTTGATAGTATGTAGCAAATGATATTTTACACTGAGTAGG
>Ga0325410_1009831_pt1 | contig 10152 bp, 6 predicted proteins | sample PopdelMetagenome_16_FD_206182 | JGI IMG/M metagenome (GOLD analysis project Ga0325410, IMG submission 206182) | Populus deltoides microbial communities from Bellville, Georgia, United States - Xylem-PdIQD-R3 | ecosystem: Host-associated > Plants > Phyllosphere > Stem > Wood/Secondary xylem...
TTTTTTATTTTTATTATTTATATATTTATTTTTTTTTTTTTTTTTTTTATATATATATATATATATATATATATATATATATATATATATATATATATAAAAGTATGTATGTTGGTGTTGAATTATTAATTATATTAGGTAAGGGCAGGGGGCCTTGAGATTCCTTGCTTTTCTCTTATCTTCCATAAATTATTTGGTGGCCATAATTTACCTTATCTTGTCCTTAATTTATGGTTTGTGGTAATATTATAGAGCTGAGTAGGTGAGGGTTTAGCTGCTTAATGATGCACATTTTGGCCTAATTAATGGGGAAGGTGTGAGCTCTTGGCGTTTGTTCTTGGACATGATAGGGAGATGTTTGGCTATAGAAGTCAATCTATCCCTATGTTGGATTGTTTTGAGTTGCTATTGATGTCACTTCCATCTCCTATTCCTTATCTTAATACAACATAAATAAATTTAAAGAATACAAATTATAAAGGTAAATAAATAAATAAATAAATAAGGTGTAAATAAGTTATATTCCATTTCTCAAGTATATTCCATACAACTAAGAGATATTCCACCAAAAGCATATTTAGATGCTGCGTGGTGTCACTTTGATTCTTACTTTCTTTGGGAAAAAATGTATAGAATATTAAGAAAATTTTTATATGGGAGTGTCTCCAAACATATATGAAAAAAAAAACATATAAAATTTTATATAAATCGGATCAATTTTATATATTAAAATTAAATTTTTTAGATTATATTTTAACGAGGCCATCTATATTTGATACTTTAAGAAAAAATATATAATTTTTTTTGTAGGATTTGGATCTTAAATAAAAATAGAAACTCTAATTTTCTTGATATTTGAACATGATAATATTTTATTTAAATATTTTTTTCATTTGATTTTATAATTTGTATTATTTATTTATTTTTATGTACCCATTAGTTATCTCTTACCATAAAAAATAAAAAATAAAAAAAAACAATTTGTTTTATGACGAGGAATAAGAGATGAAGTCACATCAATAGCACCTCAAACACAATCCTACCTGAAGATATTCCACTAAAAGCATATTTAGATGCTGCATGATGTCATTTCCATGTACTATCGTGTTTGCAAAAAAAAAAATCTAATATAAAAAAGATTGTTAAATGGGGTGTCTCAAAATAAATATGAAAAAAAAATAAACATTTTTTTATGATGTGTTATAATATTAATTTCAGTATATTAAAATTAAAATATTTTTTAATCAAATTTTAAGCAGATCATTAACATATTTGAAATGGTGCATTTAAAAAAAAAAAAAAACCTTTTATAGGCTTTGAGTTTAAGATTAAAAAAAACAAATTAAAGAATACATATATTTTATTAACCAGACTAAATCTCCAAATATAGCATAATGATTTAAATCCTTGGATCTTTAGAAATCAATATTTTTGAAAATTATAAAAAAATAATTAATAACCAACTAAAAAATATAAAAATATATGGGTCTTTGACTAGGAGAAAAAACACATTTAACTTGGTTTTCAAAAAAGTATTTTTCTTTTATTTTGGACAGAATACACATTCTAGAAGTTGCAAAAAATTCAAAAACATCATGTTATATCATATCAAATTTGATTTTTAATATTTTGATTGCTATTTATTTTATTTAAAATAATTTATGAAATTAAAAATTTATTTTTTAATCTCGTCATTTTTTAACTTTTTTATATGTCAAATTTGATTCCCGTTCATTTGATTGCCATTTGTTTTATATAAAATAGATTTTTTTTCAATATCATCCTCCTTTAACATTTTTATTTCTTAGATTTGATTTTTATTCTTTTAATAAACTTGAAAAAGATCAAAACACTAATAAGTTATTTTTCAGTTTATTTCTCATGAGATAACCAAATAGTAGAAAGTATTTTCTAACTTATTTTTATAATACTGTCAAACATAAAAAAAAAATTACTTTTTAAGAATTTTCTTTCCATGAAAACTATTTTTCAAAAAAAAATATTTTCCAACAAAATAAATAGAAATTTCAGTGAAAGATTTTAAATTGACAAGTGGATAAACATCTTTCATCAATGAAATCAATGGTGGTTTAAGGATGCTCAAGTTTTTATAAAGACAACCTAAACCTAAAACTGAAAATTTCAAATAATTTAATTTACAATCCAGACAGTTCAAATTAATAAAAGGAACAGTTGTTAATTGAAAGATATTTTAATATTTGTATTATAATCAAACTCATCTTCAAATTTTGAATATAAAAAATAAAATAAAAAAACCTATTCATTAACTACCATTCAAATTTTGAATATAAAAAATATATTTTGTGATTGTAGTTTTAAAAATAGATTTACAAAAAATATTTGTAGTTGTGATTTAAAAAAATATATATTTGATTAAAATTATTGCGAGATATATTTTTAGTTCTTCATGAATGAAAAGTAAATTATTTTAGTCTTTATAAAATCAAGATTTAAAATGTAATTATATATAAAGTTCAATGCAAGAAATAAAAAAATTTGACTGACCAAACAATTTTTCTATATGATTCGGTAAAAAAACAGAAGCTGCCACAATAATAAAATCTCTAACTCGTTACGAGTTTAGTATGATGATACGGGTGCTTTTCAAAAATATTTTTCAATTGAAAATGTATTAAAATAATATTTTTTTAGTTTTTTTTATTTTTTATATTGACACATCAAAACTATCCCAAACCATCTAAAAACATTAATTTAATGTTTTTTTTCAGCCAAAAATAATATAAAAAGCTATAAAAATAAAAGTTTATACTAAATATTTTTCAGACAAGACACTGAAGCAGCTAATTTGAAAGGGGAACAAGGATCTTGTGCAGATGGTAAACGGGCCTGTTTTATTTATATTGGTTTATTGCAGGGGCGTGCAAGTTGGGTGGGAGAGAGGGAGATGACAGAGGTCACGATCATCCCCACGAGATGTAAAGAAGGGAAAAAATGGAATTTTGAAATAGGATATAATACCAAGGAATAAAAAGCATGAATGGCCATGACCTAATTTATTAGGGGGGGAGCGAGAGAGAGAGAGAGAGAGAGCATTGATTTAAGCCCTAGCATGCTCACCGTCCTCTGCAATAATGTTATGCTCACCGTCCTCTGCAATAATGTTAAGGGCAGGTGACACCGGCTACTGTTATTATTAGTTCTTACTCAACATCAAATGCATGCTTGTAGCCTTAGCCTTTGCTGATCCTCCAAGCTAAGAAAGACCCCATGTTTCCATTATCCTCACCTTTTCAGCACTCAAGCAACAAAACACAAAAAAAGGTTAAAAAAAAAAACCTTGACAAATTTATAGGATGATTAAATAACAAGTCTTTATGTTCATATAATGCGTGTACTTGGGAGGGATGTAATTACTTGTAGTAATTAAACAGGTTTACATGTGATGATCGCTTGAGTATTTAAATAAACTGACTTCCCATTCCCTTTCCTACTCTCTTGACCTCCTTGTATTAAAAGGCACTAAGTAAAGCTAGAAGAAACATGAATTTTTGACAAATTCATTAACAATGGATGAAATGGAAAGAAAAAGGTTTGGAACAATCACAAATCATTTCGTTCCCTCCTTTCTAGCATTAGTCTCTATCACTGATAATTCAATACCAAGCAACAACCCCCTCACAACACAACACGACCTTATAAATGTCAGTTCAAAGCACACTACTCAACTAGAGGCTAGAACTCCTTCACTTTCGACTCAGAATTGGATACTCAAAGCAAACAAAACAAAACAGAATGGCTCTCATACCTTCTTTCTTTCTCTTCTTCTCCTCCTCTTTAACCCTTGTATTCTTCACCGGAGCGGGAGCACAAGGGAGAGCTCCTCATGGCCTTGTTTATGAGAACCCTGTGGCTTTATCACCATCCGCAGTTGAATTCTTCCATCCCAAAACACATGAACCGAATGTGAAGAGCCCATGTGCTGCTTCATCTAGTTGCTCACCATTGCCTCTTGCAGCTCAATTAGAGGCTACTGATCAAGCACAAGAAAGGGAAATATCAACATCCCAGAAAGGAGGGAATCGACTGAGAGCTGGTGGCATGGCTGGCATTGTACTTGGTGTGGCATTTGCAGTGCTTTTGACAATGGGTGTCTACCATGTAATGGTCACACGCAAAGCCAACTTAAATCGAGCCAATTCTGTTCAAACTAATGCTTGATGTGGTCATCCAATAAGTCTAAATGACTCTCACCAACTCCCTCTGTTACTGCTCTGTCTCTCTCTTAGATTTTGGGCATCGAGTTTATTTAGTGTCATTAGTTAGTATTGCGTGGTATTTTACAATTATGACTACTCATCAGGTTGTTAATCATTTCAGTCTTTTAGAATATATAAACAAAAAAATGTTCCTTTTCTTTTCCAAATTCAGAGCATATTAGTAGTTTTAGCAAGATAAACATCCAATCTAAGCTGTAAAAAGGTGCGCACCCACAGGATCCAGAAGTGAACACAGTTAGATTGGAGAGAAGCAATTCAGATTACACTAAAGCACGAAGGAAACCATGAAAACACCTTAAAGAAAACAAAGTATACTGCTATCACAACCATTGGGATAGCAAAAAAAAAATTCATGAAACCACAGCCCACGGGAATGGTTACTTGTATTGTTCGTGGATCTGTTACCATCCAGAGTCCAAGGGAAAAAAAAAAAAAAACTTAAGATCTCCCTATTGATCATTCCTCCTAATGGTTAAACAAGGTTACCCACATATAAGCTAACGATTTCTATACAATTTTATTTTTCTTGTTTAAAATTAAAAAGAGAAGGAAAGAAAACATGCACTAACAATTTTATGTTTTAATTATATTGCATCTAATTTCATTACCATGTACTGAACATTAGCTAGAATAGAAATAGATGTGAAACAGCTGATCTGATGAACAACTTATTTTGGGGGACATGAACTATCACACACATTTGGCTTCTTTCATTTATTTGTGATGAAGAGACTGGTTCAGCATTATAAATCAAGAACCATTATGTCTATATAGCACCATTACCTACTACATTTCTTTGCAGAATATGAAGATCCATTTAGGTGTAATAAGTTAACAGGACAGCACAGAAATGTTTTGGGAGGAAACCCAGCTACATAAACTCAAACACATGATACCCAGTTGATCGCGAGAAAGAATGCAGAGTCCTATAATTTGTAATTTAAAACATTTATTAGCACTGTTTTTGTAGAGAAAGCCCTGGGACACATGTGGCTATTCAGTGTAAAGCTTAAATTCTTGGAAGTGAAGTCTCCAAGAACAGAATCTGTGAATTCACAGCCATGAGGTCTTGTAGATCCACAGCCAAGAACAGAACTAGGAAAGCAGTTCTATCAAATTTGAAATATTTATCACAATGAATGATTCGCTTAAATGATATAACATGAGGCTAGATCTAAGCTTAGAGATAAGAGTAATTCCTATGAAACTAGATCTTATGGAGAAGTACTAGATTTGCTCCAGTAGCCTCCCATATTAGGGGACATCCAGATTTTGAAGGTGAATGGGGTGCTGGGAAAGGTTTTACCATTCGGCCAAGGTCTAAAAACAAAATCTGGTGGACTTTGATATTAAAAACTAGTTCTAAAAAAGGCCTGCTAAAAATCATACGACTCCCTATGTATCTGTTAGGCACTTGATATATAGCAATGAATGAAATCAATATGAAAAAGGATCATAAAGGACTTAGGTTAAGATCCTAGAGCAAATCAGATGGTTCAGATAACAAAGAAGATAAACAGAAAATAAGCTATGTCATACAGCTTTTTATAAATTCCAAAATACTCCAAGTGCAGGTAATATATTATTTGACTTTCAATCATAGCCCATCTCAGTTCAAGTCCCATAAAATGACTTCGAAATCTTGCATGTACATGGCACAAAACTTGATAGAAATGTTCAACTGATAGAAACGAAACTAATCCAAAGTTCTATTGCCTACATGAATTAAGAGAAGCAACCACAGGTGCTTGGTCCACAGCTTTGTTCCAAAGAAGTTTGAACTATGAACAAAATTGCTTGCCAAATATAGGCTCTCTCAACTGTCAGAAATTCAAAGTTAAGACAATTAAAAGTTCATGAACACAAAGGTTTGACTTGTCAAAGAAAATCTAGTTGTATTGAGCATTTATGATAGCTAATGTAGTTAATGGTCAATAGTTTTCCACTTTCATGAGAAGGAAGATCACAACAGAAATGAAAGCACAGTGTCTACGCCAGTTTGAAACATATGAAAGCACAGACCTCTACTCTAGTGAAATTTCCAAACACGGAAGTTAAGTAAAAACCTGTCAAATGACAAGTGTATTGTAGCATGAGCTAAAGAAAGATGGTGGAGAAAACATCTTGAATAAATGGCTATGCGTACAAATGGTGTCTATTGATGATGAAAGAGGGAGGGAGTATAAATGCTTTCAAACACCATATGTCGCAGAAAGGCTAGATTTTAATGTCAACAACCTGAATCCCCCAGTATCTCACTTGACAAGGAGCGAAACACCATACACACAGAAGCATAGTTATCTTATCAGGTCATACAATATCCATCCTGTATCTAAACGAGTAAGAACAACCCTTGGCCGCCCAGCAGCGCACTAAAGTACCAACCAAAGGGGACCATATTACAAGTCTTGTGCATCATAAAACTGAAACTCAGAATTTTGATCACAACAATATGTTTTATAATAGAAATGCAGTTGTAACAGATCATTACGATCTAACTTATCGACTACATGCTACAAGTTTCTTTGAAAGAAACATTCTGTAATCCAATCCAATCGGAAGTCTCTTTTTGGCTTTGGTATTGTATTACCAAGCAAGCAACTTTGTGATATCAGCATTAGACAAATCTAGAGGGTGGTCTAATAACAAGAAATTGCATGCCTAACCTCTTCTATTCTTAGCCTTAGGTAACTCTCTCGTTTTTTGCAAATGTAACCTATTCGTTGAAAAATAGATAAAGAAATAGATAGATAGATAGACGGGTTTCATCTTTCCTTGTTTTGAGGTGAAATGGGTTGATAGATGCTTTTTCGTAGCTCAAAAACAAGGAAACCCGCAAATGCAGCCCCCAATATGGCACCCAGCAGACGCTCCTGCAATTTCCCATCAACAACACCAAGCAACATATCAGTAGCGTGTATAAATTAATTTATAATCAATTTGTAATCCAATCCAACAAAAAACAAAGAAAGAAAGAGTTGGGAGATTGCTCGTGCAAGGATACTGATCATGGTTTGGTGCTGCTCCATTGTATTGTTTTGTATTGAAGTAGCGATCTGTGAGATAGATAAATAGATTTGGAGGAGGAGGAGGAGGAAGCAGAAATAATGAATGAATGAGGTGGACCCCATCTCTTCTTAAAAAACCTTGTCAAAATAGCCTTTCTAATTTCAGAATCTGGTTCTGGGTTTGAAGCTGGTGTTGATGCCTGCAAAATTGATGCTAGCGACTAGAGATATTTGTTGTATTCTTGATTGTTTCTCTAAGTTTCCCATCATTCTTCTAAGCTTCAACAATGTATGAGATAGATAGGTCTAAAAGTTCGGATAAGGCAAATGAGTTTTTTTATATAAAAAAATTTATAACTTTTTATTTATTTGATCAGGTTAACACTACCCGATGTTAAGACTATGTTTAAATTAAACCTGGTTGTTCATGTTTTTAGATTTTCATTATTTTTTAAAGTTATTTCTGCATTCATTTCTTACTTAGATTTTAGAATTTTATTTGATTTGTGTTTTATTAAATAAATCGATTTGGCTGCTATTTAAACAATTTCAAAGGTTATTTTTCAGAATAATTAAGAATTCTTCACATCAAAATTTATTTTAGCTACTATTTAGAGTCATTAAAACCCTAATAATTTCTATTTTTCCATCATGCAATGGTCACACTCCTTTTAAGAAATAATTATGGCTTTTTTTATGTCTAAGAATCTCATCTAGACTCCAAGACAATCTCTTCACCAACTAAAAATATTCTACTTGTAAGGTGAATTCACTTTCTCCATATAGGTGATATCTAGGCATTTAGTCCTCAGCCATCAAGTGCATACTACAGTAGTTTAGTGATAACAAAGTTTTAGCTAAGATAATTGAAATAGAGTTATTCTTGGTTCGTTCATATACTCAATGAAGACACTAGCTATTTCGACACCGATTATCCTAATATCTTATGAAGGAAACAAGACTAACCTAAATATAGCAAAAACAATTGTCTGGTATTTCTCTTCTCCTAGTTTTCCTTCATTTTAATGTGTTTTAACTTTGTCTTAATAGGTTTCAACTTAAACCCCCATTGGTTGTCCTGTATTGATCAACTAGGTCTAAGTGTAGTAATTTGGTGACTTTGGTAGTCGTATCCCTAATTCTTTGTCTAAAATACATCTTATGAGTGTCGTTTGGGAGTTTAGGATTTAAGCATACTCCTTAATGGTGGGGGTCATGTCAACATGCCTGAAAGTGAAACTTCTGTAACCTGGATCCTAGAAATGTAATAATGTCTTCATTATATAAATATGTACTAAAAGCCTTACTAGATCTTCTATCGAACAGAGTCTTATTGATATAATCCACTGGTATAAGCTTTTTCATATTATTTATAAAGCAATATACTATGGTCATGCACGATAATTCCTCATCCTTGGTTCTTAAGCAATCCCCATCAACTAACTACATCATTTCAGATTTTTTCCCGTACTAAAAAAAAATCATGGAAGTCATGGTCTAATTGAATAATTATGGATTTGTTATGTTCCTAAAGGAAGCATAATATGACTTTAACATTAGTTATTATAATAAGTTATCAAAATGTGTCCATGGAGAAATAAGAAGAAGTTAGGAGATAAGCAAGTCGCCATGGAGTTCAGTAAGATTATTACATCATCCTTTTCTCAGTCTGGATATCATCTTATAGATTATGTGACCATCTAGTTGTTATTTTATTATTGAAAGAGTTGCTACAATTTCCATACATCTTTGGTCACGTACGAGGTTGAGTTTTTGTTGGGGTTTTTTTTATATATTGTCTGGTTTAAGGAAGACTCATATAATGTTTAATAGTATTTTTAGGATTGAAACCATTCAAAATTGAGTCAAATGATTAGGTTTATGTTTTTTCGTGCCTTGCACACTAGGTGTCTAATAAAGGTTTTGAAAGAAATTAGCCTTTATTTCTTTTAGATGAGTTTGATGTTTGGTTTATGTTAAGTTGTTTAGCTTTTTTTTATTATTTTAAAAGGGCATTTTATGCTTGTGTTACCGTTGTTGATGATTGGAACCATGTAGTTCTAGTGAGTTTGGGATATGAAACAAATTAACTTGTTTGCTTTAAATTATGTATTATAGTTGTTTGACAAGTGTGTTAAAAGCACTCTGTCTTTTTTACTTGAAATGTTTTGTCTGGATTTCATGTTTGGTTTATGTTCAATTGTTTAGTCTTTTTTTGATTAATATTGCTTTTGTATTAAGTGATGTGGATTGGATTCTTTTAGGTAGAGCCATTGGTTAGACAAGTTATGATAGATGGTTGGTGCTCTTTTTTTTTTCATTGAACTGGTGAGGCTACTACTTTGAGTTCTTCTATATATATATATATATATATATTGGTTGTTGCTAAATGGGTTGATTATTTGCTTCATGAGTTGTTATTAAGTGAGTTCATAACCTTTTTTGTAACACGATTATTGAAATTAATGGATTTTTTTTTTGCCTTTTTTTTCCTTTCTCTCTCTCACCCTATATTAACAAAAAAAAAACTAAAAAAGGAGATATTTTTAACGTGAATATAGACATATTACATTGTGAATTCACACATTAAATAAGCTTTTTTTTTCCTCTTTCATTATACCCAAGAGCCACTTGCTACTTTTTTTTTTGGCTCTTTTCTATATGGCTTTATATAAACCATGTTTCTCCTATTTTCTCCTTTTTCTCTTCTCCTAATAATCACCAAACTATTATTTTCATTTTTCATGTTTTTTTTATGCACTCCTCTATTCTCTTACTTTTATGTTTTTCTACTTACCCTATCTAAACTTTTCTTTGTTCATATTATGGCACTTTATTTAGTCGAATCATTATGTTATTGTTTGTTTCTCCAGCTTGCATTCGTT
>Ga0325410_1009833_pt1 | contig 10151 bp, 1 predicted proteins | sample PopdelMetagenome_16_FD_206182 | JGI IMG/M metagenome (GOLD analysis project Ga0325410, IMG submission 206182) | Populus deltoides microbial communities from Bellville, Georgia, United States - Xylem-PdIQD-R3 | ecosystem: Host-associated > Plants > Phyllosphere > Stem > Wood/Secondary xylem...
AAAAATCTAAGATGTGTAGGAGTAATGTTTATGTAATAGATAATTAGTTAATTTCTTGATTTTAATAATTTAATTTATTTTTTATAGTCAGACTGGTTGATGACTGGTGCATAGCAAGTCAATATGATTGATATATAGCGCATGAAAAGGTATCATTTTGATAAAATATGCTAAAGAATTTTTTTTTATAAAAAAAATACAATGATATTTTAGATAAATTAATAACCTCTTGAGATATATATGTTAGAAATATTGAGAATAAAGAATTTGTGAACTTGAAGTTTGAAAGATTCATGAGTATTTATATAGCCCACATGTCTTTTTTTTTTGTGAAGAGAATAAGTTAAAGAGTCATTTTATCCATGTGATATTTTGAGTTGTATTTTACTCAAAATAATATATGTTGAATCAATATAAAATACTGAAAGACTCATATAGAGTTTTGAAAAAAATTCTCCAAATAGTGTTGGACATGAGAAATATTTTTGAACCCATTACTAGTAAAAAATGAGTCAAGACATGCTGTCAAAGCTCAAGTATATTAGGCTTGGACATGGTAATTCAGATCCATATAGATGTTGCGGTTTATACCCAACATCAATGGCGCTAGACAACATATTCATCATGAACTCGAGTTGTTATGCCCGAGCCTATACATCTTGAAAGAAATTAGGCTCGGGCATGGTTGCCTAAATTCACAGAGATGTTTTACGAGTTTTTTTTATCAGTTAAATTTAAATTTATCAATAACCTTCCAGTTTTTGTAATATAAATATATATAAAAAAAACTTATAAAAATATGATTATTATGACGAAAATTTCGTATAAATTGGAAAATTAGGCATTTATAGTTAGGCTTAAAAAGTAAATTATTTTATTTTTTTTTTCCTTCAATAGTGGAGGTCCTCTGGAAGTCGGAAAGAGAAGGTACTTCTCTTAATCACATCTAGTGGTAAACTTTTCGTCCCATCGACGGTGATTTGCTGCAGTTGAAGAAGACATAACGAACGACCATGCTGAACGGAAGAACACATGGAGTTGTTTGACTCTACTTTTTAATAAATGAATGGGATGTCTTTCACAAATACATGCAACCAAGCTAAGCCTCACAATCTCAAAACTGTACTTACCAAAACTTTCTATTTGTCCATTCCGCGTGATTCCCCATTTTGGGCCAGCATTCGCAAGCCTCCGTTGACACTTCTAGTATTTTATTTTTGATATTTTAATAGGTAATATTTTTTAAAATATTTGTAGTTAAAAAATACATTAAAATAATAATTTTTTATATTGCAATTATAAAAGCTACATGATACCAAAAACATTCTAAAAATATGTTCGTTTGTGCGGAAGACTATAAGGCGCATTTTCACTTCAACAATTAACCATGTTAAGATTAGTCATTCATAGCCATAATTGGACTGATATAAGAAATATATTTTCCTTCACTCTAATTAACTAATACACTAAAACACGTGGGGGAAAGTATTGTAATTTTATTTACATGTTTTTTTTATTCATTCTTTTTTTATCTTTTTTTTTCTCCCTCACATTTGTATTTTGTTTTTTTTTTGGGTTTTACATGTATATTTTTTCCCAAGATTGTCTTCTTCCTTTTTTTTTTCTTTTTTATATTTGGTTTTTTTAAAATTATCTTTGTCAATTTTTTTTAAATATCGAGCTTATTGAAAATATAGTTCTGTAATTTTTTTCTTTAAAACATTATGTAATACTACAATGTTTCCCTACATGGTTTTTTTATAAATTTTTTTCTCTTTTTTTTTTCAAAATGGTCTTTGTTGATTTTTTTCATATTAAGCTGGTTGAGAATTTTGCTTCGTAGTTTTTTTTAAACACTGTGGATTGTTACAATGTTTCCCCACATGGTTTTTATTTTGCTATAGTGCTTCCCTATATGTTTTTTTTCAAAATTATCTTTATCGAATTTGTTTTTTAATATTGAGCTGGTTGAGAATTCAGCTTTTAACTTTTCCCACGTGTTTTTTTTTTTTTTTTTTCTTTTTTTTACAAAATTGTATTCTTATTTTTTTCTTCTTTTTTTGTGTTTTTTTTTCAGAATTGTTTTTATTGATTTTTTTTAATATGGAGCTGGTTGAGAATTTAGCTTTGTAGTTTTTTTCTTTAAAACACCGTTTATTGCTACAGTGTTTCCCCACATGGTTTTTTTATGATTTTTTTTTTCAGAATTATCTTTGTCGATTTTTTTTTTCATATTGACCTGGTTGAGAATTTAGTGTCATAGTTTTTTTAAAAGAACACCGTGGATTGCTACAATGTCCCCCCGCATGAATTTTTTTTAATGATTTTTTTCAAAATTATCTTTATTGATTTTATTATTTTTAATATTGAGCTCGTTAAAAATTACAATTATAGATTTTTTTTCATAAAACACTATAGATTGCTACAGTGTTTCCCTGCATAGTTTTTTTTCCTTTTGTTTTTTTTTTGTTATGATTTTTTTCAAAATTTTCTTTATTGATTTTATTTTTTTAATATTAAGCTAGATAAAAATTTAGCCTTATAGTTTTTTTTAAAAAACATTATGAATTAAAACAATTTTTCTTCATATATATTTTTTTATCAAACCCACAACAACACAAAAGCATACAATAAGTTCGTAGCATCTCGCGATCATGACATGTAGTTAACATCTATATAGCCTCGTTATATTACTGGGCTTTAGGTACATGTCGCATCATACTCTGGTTCTTGTTCGAAACAAGATTTCCTCGTAGAGCCGAGATTGCCTTTGGTTTTGATTTAGAAATTGTATTCTGAAATTCCAACGCGTATTATCATCCTTGAACCAAATAATACCATTTACTGTACAATAAATGGCAAGGGATTCTGGCCCATTCCGATTTCTAAACGAAAAGGCTGGGGGCGGCTTACAGAATGGGATGAGGATGTTAGCCAAATCTCACTATTCAGGACTCTCTAGTTGGTTTCCTTTCACCCGATTAGCTGGGCGTGCTGCTATCAAACTCATCTTGGCCTCACAATGTATGAAAACAAGATAACCATTCATTTAATAACTCCAACGAAAAACGGAGGAATATACGAATATATCATCACAAATGAAAGGAAATATTAGCAATTATCATTCCACATCATGGATGCTTACATGGTAGCTTTACTCGTAATAATGTCACTGACATTAACAAGCTGATAGCTTAAAATCATGGCATCGCAATCAATGGATTTAAATAACCATGTTCTCTATATATCCACCTGAGTAAGGGCTGTCCAGTTCAGCCTCAAGTATTCAAACTATTTCTCATTTCCCTTGGCTCACCGTATCTCATGCCATATCTGAACCATTCTAGGTCCTAGTAGTATATCTATATTTAGAGTTGAATTAATCTTAGACAATCAAACAACTAGAGAAGAAAAGAAAAGACAAGAGCAAATCCCCTGATAATACGGTTCATTAGACAAAGAAAATCATTTACAACCATAATATTTCAGCTACATTTCTGCAGGAAAGCACAAAGATGGAAGTGGAATTCTTAACAAATGAACTTCTCAATAAAACGAAGAAGTTATCTGCCACAGTTACATCAAAAGGAAAAATAAGTTATGCAAGCATCCCCGTGCTTTCATTCTGGATCAGGGGAACCACCAGGAACCAGCTGTATTGCAAACTAAAATTAGAAAATCCACACATCCAGAGAACTACAAATTTCAACAAAGTAAAACACAATCTAGACCTCTCCAATTCACATTGTGTCCTTTTTCAAGGATCTCGAGAGAGCAAGGGTAGCTCACCAATAAAATAACAAGACACAAGTAAAAAGAAATCCCAAATACTGGAACGCTGAACACAGCTGTAATTTAATGGGCTTGGACTAGAATTAAAATAAGCCACAGGCAATCATACTTACAATGGCAATGTTATTTCCATTCAGCAATATCTGATCAAGCTTGGTTATGCGTCGCCCTTCAGCTGTAATTTCACTACAACATTGATAAAGAAGCAGATTAAAGCAAATTCAAAAACAAGCAGTCTTTCAGCAATGTATCACATAAGATGATGTTTTACTGAATATATGGGATGGAAAGTACTCTAATCTCCATGCAAAGTCACTCGCTAATGGCTTGCAAGAAAGGGAAGTCGCAGACAAAATGTGCAGCCACAACGCACAGACCAACCATAAGACTCCATCACTCGATCAGCATCAAGCAGAAAGCATTACCGAAGTATAACATCAATTCCTTCGTATGATCACTGACCACCATGATTACAATTTTACTTCAATTTGGAAAAAATAAAAGCACAGTAAAATTTTACAACCAAGCCTTACACCAGTCACATACAAATACAGCTCAGTATAGCAATCAAAGACAATGATGCCAGCAATCGCAAAGACCGTAATCCATGAACCTGTCCTTATGAAAGGCAGCAATTTATTCAAGATACCCAAAATTCTTGCCGATCATTATCATTCTAAAAAAAAAAAAAAGCCATGACATTAAACACCAAAATTACCAGAGTAAAGAAACATTAAGTGAAAAAAAAAAACCTTCACATTTCAACAAAAAGTGGAGTTTTGCATATATTTATTAAAACCCTAAAAGAAAAGGGAAAGAAAGGAAAATCAGAGAAAGAGAGTTCATTATGACTTACTATTCAGTAACGTCTTCAAGGACCATGTTGACATAGACGTCAAAACCCCTGAGAGTACCAACAAGCTCCTTGTCTCCTTTCATTATGACCCATATTTTCGACCCTATGCACCTGTCTATTAGCTCTGTTTTTTAAGAAAAGAAAAAAAAATCCAAAATAACTTTTGTTACTAATGATTTTTTCAAGAAAATTAAAAAAGAGTGCAAAACTCGTAAAGAAGAAACAAAAATGGAGCTGACCTGACGGAAGGAGCTGTGAGGGATTGGTATTGGCCATTATTTCAGCTTCAGCATAAACAGCGAGCGCGATTAAAAGGTAGGGCACATCATCTATTGAAAGCAGTATTTACTTTTTATTTTTCGCTAAAGAAAGACGACACGTCGTTTGTGTTACGAAAAAACGACATACAGAGTATATGTTTGTTTTGGAAAGAAGGGTTCTGAAAAATTGAAACAACTTATACGGGCCTGCGCTTCAGCAATGGAATAAATAAGAATAGATATATATGAAAAACCAACAATCCTTAGCAGGTTTTCCCACAAGAGAAACTAGAGTTTTTTTATTTTCTTGAGATATTTAAGATTAATTGACTATCTGTGAGTTTCTTCAGCCATTCGTCGAGATGGAATGCCAAAGGATCCCATGCTTGACAGTAAATAAAGCACCTGAAATTTTTGAAAAGAAATTTCAAAGGAAAAAAAAAATTCACCCCCGCTGAATTGTTACACTTTTATACAGCTGAAGTGCTGGAAAGAGGATTGATATCTACTGCATGTTTGTTTTTTAAAAAGTAATTTTTAAAAAATTATTTTTAAAACTTTTTTGTGTTTATTTGTCATTATAAAAGTTGGTTAATCAAAAAAACTTTTCAGTCAAAAAAAAATTGATTTGCTTTTCAGGAAAGTATTTTTCCTTTTACCTGTGTTTGTTTTCCGGAAAGTGATTTCCAGGAAACTACTTTCCAAACTTTTCTGTGTTTATTTGTCATTAGACAAATTGATCAACGGAAAACACTTTCTAATCAAAGAAAAATTTGGCTTGGTTTTCAGCAAAGTGTTTTCCTAAAAAATTTAAGTGGAAAACACTTTCTGGAAGTTGTAAAAAATTTAGAAATGTTATTATTTGCTAATTATATCAAATTTGATCCTGAAATTTTTGATTGCTATATATAATTTGTTTTGAATATTTAATTTTCAATTTCATCTCTTAAAATTTAATTTTTATATTAATTTTGGTCCTTATTTTTATAATTGCTATTTGCTTTTTTCTTATATTTTTTTATTGAAATTTTTTGTTTATCAAATTTGGTCCCTATTCTTTTGATTGTTACTTATTTTATTTGAAATAATTTATGAAATGTTAAATATTATTATTATTTTAATTTCTTCATCTTTCATCTTTTTTAATTTTTTAGATTTGATCTCTATTATTTTGATTATTATTTATTTTATTTGAGATAATTTATAAAATTATATTTTTTTTCAATTTTATTCTCATTCAACTTTTTAATCTGTAAGATTTCTTTCGTATTATTTTAATAAACTTGAGAAAAATAAAACATCAATAAATTATTTTCCAGCTCATTTTTCATGACATAATAAATACTGGAAAAGTGTTTTCCAGCTTATTTTTCATTATACTATCAAATATAGAAAATACTTTCATAAAATTTATTTTTTCTAGAATTTACTTTTCAAAAAAACTATTTTTTAGTAAATAAATAGGAATAAGGTGAAGTTTACTTGAAGAGTGGGGGAGTTTCACCCGTTTAACTCGACTTTTATGCTTCTTGTCGTTTGTATTTTAATGGAAAGGATGTTCCTAGGAGGTTTGAACTAAAGTAGGAAATAGAAGGAGAACAGTAGAGAGTCTAGAGACTAAACAACCAATGATCCTAAAAATTTACATTTACAGTACTCGAACCGTGATCTTTAGTATTAATTCACTGCAATTTTAAGGTTTTGAGTTAGCGCAAAAAAAAAGGTCCAGGCAGAGGGAGAGGGTTTTGACTTTTGATGGTTTAAGAGGAGGATTTGTGAGCCCTTATATTGATATGGACTCGTTCTTGTACCTGTACGTGGGCCTACATAACTTTTTTTCTTCTCGGGCTTTTGGAGCAAAGTTGGGCTGAATGATATATTTTGTTTTGATTTATTGTTATTATTATTTTGCTTTTACGGCCAAGAAAATCCCAGTGCAGCGTTCCTACTTCGAATTTGATATTAATTTCATCTTTCCAGATTGTTCAAAAACTTACTATTTATATTGAAATTAAAATATTCCTGAAAATTTTACTTAAATATTTAAAAAGTAAATTAAAATGAAATTAATGAAATATCTTATAATTAATAGTATACCACTAGTATTGGTATCCGTGTTTTGCCACAGTGTTGAATTATTATTTTTTCAAAAAATAATGTTAAGTGTCAAAATAAAATTTAAAAAATAATATAAATATATGTTATGACAAACTTATAACCTAAATAATCAGTATTGAGTCAACTTGAAATATTCTATTAAATCGGTGGTTTGAATCATAAAATTTAAATAACTCAATAAATAAATAAATAAATAGAATTATAAAACTCTTCTTCTTTTATTAAAAAAAATATGCCCCGACTCATTAGACTTGAAATACCTAATATGGAAAAAAAATCAAATTTTTTGAAGGATTAGATAAATAAAAAATTTAATTATTCAAAAGAATTTTAAAAACAGCAAAAAAAATAAGAATAAAAATACAAAATGAATCTTATAACTTCATCTATTATTTATTTTTTTAATAATGAAAATAAAATCACTTATTAGATGTATAAATTATCAATTTATTTTTATTTCTTCAAAACTCGTTTGCAGTGACTTAAACATCGAAATTTATATATATAAAAAAAAACCAAATGTGGATCCACGACTAGCACGGACCTAGTCTAGTAAATAAACAAAGCCGTGCCACGTGCCAGTTGCAATTGCCGATCCAACCAAAAAAGATGGTTCTTTTTAGCTTGCAGTGGAACTAGTTACCCCCCTGAAAGATTTCCTCGAGCCTCCATTGTTACTGCTTGTTGTGATTATCGTAGTAAAAGGTGCAGTTACTGCAGTAAAAATAATTCTATTAATTACTAAAGTTATTATTATATGTGTTTCCAAAAGCTACTAGAGATTTATATATCCATCTATACCAATCTTATTTATATTCTTTATACAATAGTAAAATACAAACAATTCATGAGAAGAGATATGACGTGGACACATGGACCTAGCCATGCATATAATGTTAGTAGTTATTAACACGTGGATCAACCCCTGTAATAAAAATTTATTAAATTAAACTCTCAACTAGTAAAATTACCATGCTAGAGCAGTGTAGGGGGAAGTAATTATGACTCTGGCACTAGCAGGTAGCTTAGGCACGAGAAAAACAGTCCATAAAGAGTTGTCATTGTTACGTTTTATCAACTCCGCGTTCACATCAACTTCAACTTAACTTCTAAGTTTAACCTTTTGATCCTTGGTCAGCAAACACGCTATTTTCTATTTGATGTTGGGGGATAATATGTTTTTAAAAGTATTTTATATTTTAAAATATATTAAATACTTTTTATAGATTTTTTGGTATTGATATATTAAAAAACTGAAAAATATTAAACAGTGAACAATCTTGATTGTCTTTATTAGCTTTTTGTTTTACTAGGTACTTTTGTTTCTCGTTAGAAAAACTATAGTTATTTGTAAATTAACATTTGGTAAATAATGAAATAATGTTTGAAATAATAATGAATACATGAAGCAATATAATATTAAAAAAATAATAAAAATATAACATAAAAATAAAGATACAAGCCCATGATTGCAGTAGTTATTCATGATTTTTTTTTTATTTTTAAATTACATTTCACATTAAATTCTAGGATTGAGTTTGATATCTTATTTTGGTTGGGTTTTTATGATGTCAAGAATGAATTTCTACTCCAAAATTATTGCTAGATTTTACAAAATAAAATTTATTTTTTTAAATTCAAACAAATTAACATTTTAAGATCCAATTTCAATTTTAAACCAAAAAAATATTTCCTGTGATCAATATTTTTATCTTCTTATTCCCAACTCAATTTTTAATTGGAATGAATAAATTGATAACATTTATTAATTAGCATAACTCTTAATTTATTTTATTAAAGATATGTGTGAACTTTTCAACCAGTAGTTAAAACTTATCTGATGGTTAGAATAACCATTAACAACATTTACATTATTTTTTTACGTTGAGAAAAAAGAAGAAGAAGCTCGTCTCGTAATACAAGAAATCAAACTAGCTAGTATAACTGAAATGAAGTTACAAAGTTCAGGAAAACACAAAAGCATACAATTTTATATTTATGATCATCAAAGATAAATTATAAGCACAAAAGTGGAGTTTCTACATGCCAAATTCATCTTCTTTCTAGTTACAAGAATCAAATCCGAATGTTTAAGTTACATTTTTGTATTTTAAAAATACTTTTAAAAAAATTTGAATTTTTTTTTACTTTAAAATAAATATTTATTTGTGTTTTCAGATTATTTTAATATTCTAATATTAAAAATAATTTTAAAAAATAAAATAAAAATATTATTTTAATATATTTTTAAATAAAAAAATATTTTAAAAAATCAACTGATTGACTCTGATTCAGGAAGTACAGTTTACATCAACTCGAAACCCACTGAGTGTGGATATGTGAGTTTGAACGAGCGAAAACATTTTTAGTATTTCCTTTCACAAGCAATGAAAGACCGCTAAATAGTTATCGAAACCAATTAGAGAGAAGAGAAATTTTCGAGTGGTTTACACTCAATCGTGTTCTCATTGCACCCATCAAATCCCAGGTGCATGGAATCACTCATGCAACCTTGCTGTCCCTACTCATGATTATCACATCACAAGCATCAGAAGCATAAAAATAAAAAAGGGAAGGGTCCACACAAAATCTTGAGGACTGTTGTGGACCAATAGACCCGTTAATCAATTGCTAACAATGTACTACACCGTACAATACTGTGGGCCCTTATACGTTCTTTTCCTTTCTTTAAAGTTTAAACCCTAACCACATATAGAAAGTTAGAAACTGTAAACGTGCCATAGAAATTAAATAATACTCTTCACACACATAATAAATCTTAATAAATCAAAATATTAAATGCCAACAAACCAGACCACTTTTATAGACGGGGAGAGAGATTAGTTTTGTTGCTTGGAGAGAAAGAATAGGAAGAATTTACCGAGTGAGGCTGAGGCTTGAGGGTTGAGACTTGAGAGAGTAAGCAAAGCCCAAGGCAACCATATAAAAGCTCTCTGCCTTTTCAAGGACCCTTCTCTCATCTGTGACGGCCTTACCAAAAAAAAAAAAAAAAACTTTCAAATTAAGTCTTTACTTTCCATCAAAATTTTGTTTCAATGGCACTGGACTTGGAGAAACAACAATCTGTGAGAACGAGGAAACGCAAAAGAAACGAAATAAAGCTT
>Ga0325410_1009836_pt1 | contig 10150 bp, 7 predicted proteins | sample PopdelMetagenome_16_FD_206182 | JGI IMG/M metagenome (GOLD analysis project Ga0325410, IMG submission 206182) | Populus deltoides microbial communities from Bellville, Georgia, United States - Xylem-PdIQD-R3 | ecosystem: Host-associated > Plants > Phyllosphere > Stem > Wood/Secondary xylem...
GAGGGAAAGTGATATTTTTCCGGTAAAGGTTGCACCTTTTCGATACCTGTGGGCAAAGGATGTACTTTTTTGTTTTTTGTGAGTGATGTAAATCTGGTGCCCTTAAAGTATCCTATGGTAGGGCACATACATGATTCTCCACCGACAAGATGGTGTTGTTCTTGAAAATGGTTCCTTTCTCGGATCAAGTATCTTGAGGTCATTTACTTTGACCTTAAAAAAGCAGTCTGTTGTTTGTAGCCTGAATCTTCGCTTTTAGTTAACGATCTAAAACACACACAAGCTTTAAGTTAGCAATCAGAAGAAAAAAATAAATAAAATACAATTTTTCCCCCCTATTCTGAACATCACACAATTAGAATTCAAATGATTCATCCTCGTACGTCGCACCCACTAATAAAGAAACATATTTTAGACTTAACATTAAATTTAGTATGAATACCAAAATTTGTATGAACACAAGGAAACACAACCAAAACCTGTGAGAAAGTTTTAACTCTTTTCCAATCCATACTTTCTCGGGTGATCTGTGTTTCAAAGGAACCGATGGTCCACGATTGATCGAGTGAATAGCAGCCTAAATTGCAGCCTAAAATGCAACCTCATGTTTGGCCTGTTCATTAATGGTTTTTTTTGTTCATGCGCTCAACAACACTATTCTATTCTATTGTGGCGTGGTGGAATGGTTTTTCTCCATCCAAATACCATTAGCAGCACTTCTTAAAACCTCCATCAATATACTCTCCTCTGTTATCAAACCTCAAGCATTTCTCCTTCTAGTCTATTTTGGTCTCTATCATGGCCTTCCATTTTTTGTTAGACTGGTCGTTTGGCGGGGACATATCTTTTCTTGAGCAAGCTCTGTTCCGCTTGTTCATACACGAGACCGTTAAATTACATGCAAGATCCAATTATGGAAGATCCACAGAACTATCATCTTCTTCAAACCCGTCTCCATCAACTTTAAACATCAAGAATCAAAGCGTCATGTACCTCCTTAATAGTAGTAGCCTTTGACTTCAATTTCTAAGTATTTCGATAAAAATCTCACCATCTCCACATCATTGCAGGCCTTGCAAATGAAAGAACTCTGGTGGGATATTGATTCAAGCCTTTGGTGACCAAAATGAAATTCTGTAAAACCACAGTTCAAAATCTCTCAACGAACAAACATGGATTCACTCTCAATTTATGAGCTATTATTTCACTTGGTCTCTTGAACATTGGCTACCGAGTCCAGCTGAGCTCTGGACTGATGTACCTGGTCAACTCACGCAAGCGATGTTTTTCAAGTCTCAACAAAACCCCACAAAGCAGAACTACCAAAAACAAACAAAATATACCTTCACAGAGTCCAGACGACTCAACCAGGCAATCATGAACCAAAAGACGTCCGAAATCTCCAATGGGCAATCTGCCCTATCATATGCATCAAAAGTCATTCCGAAAGTTCATTCAAGCTATTTTACATTCTTTTATGAAAAGGATAAAATAATGGCAATTCCATATTTTCACTCCATCTTCTCTCCTGATTGTCAACAGAGCTAGAGAGATTCATTGTTGGTTGAGCTAGTATCGGCATCGAAACCAAAGAGCAATGAATCGTGACCTGTATGTTCCTTCCCTGTTTAAGAAAAAATTAAAAAAGACTGAAGTACAATCACTTTGCTGTGGTGTTTGCAGCTTGGTTTAAAATATTTAAACATTCTGCTTTATATAAATAAAATTCTCCGAGGGAAATAATGAGATAAAAAAAATATAATAATATTATAATGATTATGATGCTTTGTGTAAAAGCTTCAAAGGAAATAATTATATAAAAGATGTAAGTGGTGGTGATGAAGGTTGTGGTAGCAGAATAACAATAATGGTTAAAATTATTGGAAGATATTGTGAGAAAATTAATATATTTAAAATAATTTTTAGAATTCTATAAGGTAAAATTATTTTTTATAAATAAATTAAATTAAGTTTAATGATTGACTATAAAACAAATACATAAAAATCACAAAAATATTTTTCAGTAAGTTTTTTACACATAACAAACTGTTTCTTTTTTAAAAAAAAAATCAAAGTAAAAAATGAACCTTATTATCTGCATAGCTTACACAATTATAAAGGAGGGCCTTTTCTTACTTTTCATAACCATTTATTTAAAGGTTAATTAATAGTGTGTTTGATGTGGGTTAAAATATTATTTGTTAAAGATTAAAATTTATTTTTATTTAAAAATAAATTTTTAATATTTTTAGATTATTTTAAATTTTTAATGTATTAATATAAAAAATAAATTTTAAAAAATAAAAAATTATTATTTTAATATAATTCTAAACAAAAAAAAAACACTTTGTGAAACCACGTATCTAAGTCTTTAGATCTCTGAGGGGATTATTTAACTACAAATAACAAATCTATGAAACTACAAAAAGACACAACATTCAAAAACTAAACAAATAACTAGAGATTTTCCAGAATGGGGATGTAGCTCAGATGGTAGAGCGCTCGCTTAGCATGCGAGAGGTACGGGGATCGATACCCCGCATCTCCATCCTTTGTTTTTCTAAAAAAAAGATAACATGAAGAAAACTAACCTAGATGATGTCAACTTTATCTCTCAATTTTGACTTCTAGGCTTCCAAAACAAGCACAAGTTTGGTGGCTTACCCGCCTACATACCTTCCTTTTTAGTCCATTTGTTCCTCGCCATTTTGCTTAAAGTACAGTAGGCAACCAAGTTCAACTACCATTCCATTACACACCCTCCAAAAAAATAATAATAATTTGTACTACTTCTTATAGCTAGCTATTAGATTTGTTCTACCAATTAGAGAGCGGTTTTTATCTTTTCAAGTTGTAATGGCAATCTTAGCTTTGTCAAAACTAAAATTCCTTGCCTTCACTCTAATTTTCATGGCCAGATTGTGCTGCTACACAGGTTATACCAATCACAATCACTTAAACATTCATTTTTTCTCTCTCCCAATTCTCATGTGGTCCTCTTCTTGACATTCTTTATGCTTTCTTGGATTCAACACTAAGCAGGATATGCTCAGGTTGTCCCCGGACAGATGGTTGCTAAAGCATTGTTGTGTTTGAATAACAAGATTGTAAGTAACTAGCTCATTTCCATCCCTGGTTGTGTTTTTTTTTTTTTAATTGTTGTTGTTTACAAGTTGGGCTAGATGGCATGCAGATTTATTCAGGATGTGACGAGGCATATAGATTAACACAGAGTGGGAATCTTAATGTACCTCCTGAAGCAACTGAACTATTCTGTAATGGACCTTGCTTAGCTGAGACAAGATTAGCGCTGAGTTGCATTAATGATGTGATATCAGATTTTCTTTTCTATAATAAGGCTACTGTAAGAGACATAACTTATGCGCTGAGTGCTGGTTGCAGCTCCACTAGGCAAAGAGGTAATAGCACTGCTGTTCTCTTTTTGTTTCACAGTAATTTTGTTTCACGGTACTTATGGACTAACCCCTCGTTTAACTTCTGAGTTCGATCCTTAGGACACCATCTAGGAGAATTTATTCTTCTGAATTTCCTTGACGATATGCGGGGTGGGGCTTTAAGATCGCTTGAGGAGGGGACTTATGCACTGTTTGACAATGGCACAAGAATATAATATGTTCTTGTTTACTGTAGGTGACTTCAATGTGGCAAGGTACATCAATGGTGAAACAAGTAGTGCATCAAGCTTGCCCAACTTGATTGGATTCTATGCCTTGGCTTTGTTCATTTGGTGGTGGCTATTGCTCTTGTAATGTAACTCGTCAAATTGCAAGAATATACTACAGGACTTGTAATAAACATGCCATTCAAGTTCTAAAATGAGAGAATTTATGAAGGGATTACAGTTATTTATGGAATCTATATATGTTTTGTGAACTTTTTTTTCTTTTCTTTTGTTTCTGATTATTTTTTCCTTACCTTTTCTGCAATTGATCCAAGAGGATGATTCATCAATCGATAACTAAAGCAAAGTTAAGGAATAGATCTAAATGAGCTAAGCGAGCGAGCGCGTGCGCGCACCTATGCAACATCAGATCAGAAGTCTATTCTTTCAATGGTTGAACTCCAGACATCACCTATATATTTGGATACAGTGAGTTAACCATCAGAACAAGAGGCTTATGTAATGAGCCATGCAAGTCCTTGCAGGAGGAATATTTTTAGCTTGTGGAGAGATTGTTTGTTAGAATCTGGATGAGATTCCTAGACATCGAATGGCCATCACTATTTCTTATGGGCTACATACTAGATACGAGGCCTTTTCCTAAGAAAATACACTGGCCTGATCTCAAGCATTAAAGAGGATATTCCTCAGCTTGTAAAGCACAGATATAAAGTAAAAGGGTGTCACTATTCAGTAAAAAGAAAACGTACGGTTGCCATTAAAGTGGAGATGAAATTGAGGAATGAATAGAAACAAATTGACTGGTAGAGATAATCAAGCATGCCATTAACTGGAAATTTTGAAACGTTTTTGTTCTTAATTATTCCATAACAGCTAGCCTTCATTAGGATCTATAATCAAGCAATTATCATTAACATTCTAGTTTTCTAACTAGAAAAGCCAATGAGATCCTTTTCTTACGAGAAACTGAAGCCATTTTACTGCCTAAAACGTTACACTCCTTAATTGGATACAGCCTATAAATTGCTCAACATCCCATGTCACTTCTTCATCACTACCAAATTAAGCAACCTTTCTTTTTACATTGTAAGCAAAGATTTCAGCAAACTAAGTTGAAGATATGGCGTGCCAGTGTACCTCCTCATCAAAGAGTGCCTTCAGTGTAGAGGTTCCAAAGGAGGAAGTCACTACTCAGCCTGAAAATGTGGTGGTTCAAGAGGTTGCAACTCCTGCTGTTGCTCCTCAGGAGGTGAAGACTGAGGAGAAGGAAGACAAGGATGCTTCCAGTGACAAGAAAGAGGAGCCTGTCAAGGCTGAAGTTGGTAGTAGTAATTAGAATAAAGGATGAATGTTTGAGTTAGAGTCAATAAAGAGGGAAGGAGGGTTTCAATGTTTTTGCTCCCTTGTTTAGGTCAATTTTAGTACTGGTAGGTTTTTAGTGTTGTTTCTTGTTTTTGCTGTATCCACTTAGTATTTTTTCTTTCATATGTTTATGTTGAAATCTTACCTTTTCAGAGTCATTCAAAATAAAAAGAAATGAGGTAGGGTAAATTCTATGGTTATAAACGCCTCACTTGACTCGATGAGTAAATCTAATGACCTTAAATCTTTTCTAAGTTGAGTTTCACTTTAAATTAAGTTTTTTTACTACCAAATGTTATTTTAAATTTTTTTTCTTAAGAATTATTAAAACCCAAGTTGACCCACTAGAGCATGTTAGGAATACTGAAATTAATGTTTTTTAATGTTTTTGGATCGTTTTGATGCGTTGATATCAAAAATTATTTTTAAAAAATAAAAAAATATCATCTTGATATATTTTTAAGCGAAAAACAATTTAAATCATAACCGTTACCACAATCCAAACAGGTCCTAAAAATATCAGATCCATGTTGGACTTACAAGGATGGTAAATTCAATAGCTTAATTTGTAAAGCTCGAAGAATTTATGTTTTTTTATAACTTCAAAACATACAATATTTTCAGAAGATTAATGATTAGTTTCCATTAAATGATTAATACTTTCACCCTTACGTACAGAAAGAACACCGGGCATCTTCCCACCTGATAATTCCTCTGCTAGCAAGGAAACGTGCTGAGACTACCATGAAGACATCAATTTTTGGAGGTGCATGACTCTTCCAAAGGATATGAGGAAAAGAATGCTCACCTGGAAACAAAATATATACAATCAAAAAAATTGGTGCCTGATATTGAAGAATTTATATTTTTTTATAACTTCAAAACATACAATATTTTCAGAAGATTAAGGATTAGTTTCCATTAAAAAGATAATTTGTTTAAACAAAACTAACATTCACTAAAAATTATGGTAATTGTGAAAAATTAAGCATTCCATTAACTAAGAAATTGAAAACATTTGCTGCACTGAAAGGGTGCATTGCACTAATTAACCTGAATGATGCACACACTTTGATGACTCAAGGGTTTCAAACATCAATGCATGTCAACATAAAACGAGAGGTCACGCTTTAATTAAATGAAGAAAAACAGGAAGTCTTATATAGTCCTCTATATATAGCATTCCTTCATCGTTGTTTTATCTACCACCACATTAAAAAGATATAGAAGTTTTTCTGGCAAAGTTTAAGCAATGGAGAGAGAGAGCAGCTATTCTTCAGAAAGAAGCTATGCAAGGCCTGTGTTTGCTACACCAAAGGAGGAAGTCAAGACAGTGAATGTTAAGTTGGAAACTTCAGTAGAGAATAAACCATGGTATGCTGTTCCTTCTGTCAGTGTGAAAGCTGAAAAAAAACCTACTGTTTCTGTTGAGAAACAACCTGTTAATTTCTATGCCCGTTGTAATGGTGGATAAACATTGAATGTCGGCAAATTAATAAGAGGGAAGTGGGATGTTTTACACAGTGCTTTTTGTTTGTTAATATGGCCATTTAGGGTTTCCTGTTTCTCAGTTCCTATTGGTCTTGGTTTGTGTCCCATTTTGTTATTGCTTCTGATGAAGAAATTTGGTTTGTGTATGGCTTCCCTTATGAATAAATAATTCCTTGTTTCATGACCCTTTCTCTTTCTATAACGTAATATGTGTCTTCGGTTTAACAATCTTCACAAAACAGATGGGAATTAAACATAAAGAAGGATAAAATCAGCTGTTTGAGCATCATTTTATGAACATATATAGAAGTGTTAAAATCATCCAATGACAGTTGCCCTGCGCTAGCCTTTCTACATCTTACAGCTAAACAAAGCTTTCAAACTTATATTCCACTGCCTTTCGTTGGTGTTTCCATAATTCCACGGCAACCATGACCCCATACACAATTAATCTTCTATGCAGCACAAACATACACACATGGAAGCTTGTGGAACTAATATTTATGCTTTTAATAGATTTGACAAGTGCTAGCTCCCAAGTTTAATTTCTTTTAACAATAAAATTAAAGGGACCATTTATGTCATAGAAATTAGGGGTTGCAAAGGGTACCCTCTAGATTTGATTGTCTTCAAAATACATCGGCCAAAATTGTAGTGTCCGCCGTCCCCAAACTTCCTTACTAGGTTTTTCTGCTACTTTCACAAAATAGTAGTGCAAATCCTCCCCTCCTTGCACCGTAATCAGCATTCGCACAGCTTTGGTTGCTGAAACTCCTTTGATCTTTTGCTGGGTGTTAAAAGGTTGCTAGCTAGATGCTTCATTCATTCTTGAATTGCAATAACTAAAGCAAATTTAAGGAATATATCAAAATGAGCTAGCTAAGCATACAAACATTCGCACGCACGCAAAAAAAAAGATCAGAAATCTTTTCTTTCAGTAGTTGAACCTCGGACGTCATCACCTATTTGGATACAGTGAGTTAACCATCAGAACAAGAGACTTTTGTAATGAACCTTGCAAGTGCATGCAGGAGGAACATTTCTAGATTGTGGGAAGATTGTTTGGTGGACTCTGGATGAGATTCGTAGACATCAAATGGCCATCACTATTTCTTATGGCTACTTGCCAGATAAGGCCGGGGCCTTAATTTTCCTAAGAAAATACACTGGCCTGATCTCAAGCACTAATGCAGATAATCCTCAGCTTGTAAAACATGGATAGAAAGAAAGAGGGTGTCACTAATCAGTTAAAAAAAGAAAAAATCAATGGCTGCCATTAAAATGGAGATAAATTTGAGGAAATAAATAGAAACAGATAAGTAGAGATAATCAAGCAAACCATTAACTGAAAATTTTGAAACGTTTTTGTTCTTAATTATTCCATGACAGCTAGGCTTCATTAGTCTATAATCAAGCAATTATCGGTAACATTCTAGTTTTCTAACAAGAAAAGCCATTGAGATCCTTTTCTTACGAGAAACTGAAGCCATTTTACTGCCTAAAACGTTACACTCCTTAATTGGATACAGCCTATAAATTGCTCAACATCCCATGTCACTTCTTCATCACTACCAAATTAAGCAACCTTTCTTTTTACATTGTAAGCAAAGATTTCAGCAAACTAAGTTGAAGATATGGCGTGCCAGTGTACCTCCTCATCAAAGAGTGCCTTCAGTGTAGAGGTGCCAAAGGAGGAAGTCACTACTCAGCCTGAAACTGTGGTGGTGCAAGAGGTTGCATCTCCTGCTGTTGCTCCTCAGGAGGTGAAGACTGAGGAGAAGGAAGACGAGGATGCTTCTGGTAACAAGAAAGAGGAGCCTGTCAAGGCTGAAGTTGGTAGCAGTAATTAAACAAGGGGTGCATGTTTGAGTTAGAATAAATAAAGAGGAAAAGAAGGTTTGCATGTTGTAGCTACCTTGTTTTTGGTCAATTGTTTTAGTAATGGTACGTAGTTTAATTTGTGTTTGAAATATCAAAATAAATGATTCCTACCTCTTCTTTGAGCTAAGTTAACTAACTGACTTTGAGCTAAGTTTTATTTTGAAATAGTTTTTTTTATCAAATATTGTTTCATGTTTCATGTGTTTTTCCTAAATAAAAAATAAAGTTGACCTGTTGATCAATGAATCAATCCACCCAACCAGCAATCCTTGTTTTAGGCTCAGTCAAACCCTAAGTTCGTCGTTATAAACATGCATGGTAGATTCAACCGCTTAAATTAAAACATTTGCATACAATATATTTGTTTACGACTTTAAAACGTCTATTCAATATGGCCAGAAGATTAATGATTGTTTCCCATAAAAAGATAATTGGTTTTACCAAAACTAACATTCACTAAAAATTCATGGTAATTGTGAGACATTATTGAATTCATTAACTAAGAAATTGAAAACAGTGGCTGCACGTAAAAGGTGCATTGCACCAACCTGAATACTTCGATGACTAGAGGTTTCAAATATTAATGCATGTCAACATAAAACGAGAGGTCACACTTCGATTAAATGAAGAAAACAGGAAGTCTCATAGAGTCCTCTATTTATAACATTCCATCATTTTTGTTTTTTCGACCACCACACTAGAAAGTTACTACTGAAGTTTTTCTGGCAAAATTTAAGCAATGGATCAGAGAGAGAGCAGCTTTTCTTCAGAAAGTAGCTATGCAAGGCCTGTGTTTGCTACACCAAAGGAGGAAGTCGAGACAGGGAATGTGAAGTTGGAAACTTCAGTAGAGAATAAACCACGGGATGCTGTTCCTTCTGTCAGTGTGAAAGCTGAAGAAAAGCCTACTGTTTCTGTTAAGAAACAACCTGTTAATTTGTGGGAGAGATACGGAGACGATTCTTCAATCCATTTGAATTTCAATCCGGATTTATGGATTGAAACAGGATCGTCTAGTAGAACCGATAGAAATCCGGTGAACGAACTCTCCAACATTGCGGCCGAGAACTTGCCTGCGGCCCATGGTGTCTCAACCGCTGGGAGCTCCCAATCAGTATCGAGCATCCAGTATCAGGAGCTCGTGGCCTTGAAACAACACACGGCTCATCTCACCAAAAAATACGAGCGACTCTTGACAGTTTATAAACAACACATGACTCATTTCACCGAAATAAACGAGCAACTCTCGATGAATTATGAACAACTCCGGGCGAATTACATGCAACTCCGAACAAATTATGAACAACTTCGGGCGAATTATATGCAACACTTAACAAATTATGAACAACTCTGGGCAAATTTTGAACAGCTCTGTCAAATGATCATGAACACCTCACATAAGAATGCTTCTAGTAACAAGAAAGAGGAGCCTGTCAAGGCTGAAGTTGGTAGCAGTAATTAAACAAGGGGTGCATGTTTGAGTCAATAAAGAGGGAAAGAAGGTTTGAATGTTTTAGCTACCTTGTTTTGGTCAATTTTTTTAGTACTGGTACGTAGTTTTGAAGTATTGTTCATTGTTTCCTTTGTGCTTTTGAGTCCTAGAAGTGGATCTGTTTTTGGTCAATTGTTTTAGTATTGGTACGTACTTAGATTTGTGTTAGAAAACTTTTTCCTATCAAAATAAAACTGTTTCTTTTTTTTTTTTATCAAATATTGTTTCAAGTGTTTGTTCTAAATAAAAAATTAAGTTTACTCGCTAAGTAATGAGTGCAA
>Ga0325410_1009841_pt1 | contig 10147 bp, 4 predicted proteins | sample PopdelMetagenome_16_FD_206182 | JGI IMG/M metagenome (GOLD analysis project Ga0325410, IMG submission 206182) | Populus deltoides microbial communities from Bellville, Georgia, United States - Xylem-PdIQD-R3 | ecosystem: Host-associated > Plants > Phyllosphere > Stem > Wood/Secondary xylem...
AATAATTACTAACATGATAAATTATCATTTAATAATTACTCATCGGAAACTTGAATAAAGTTTACTAGTACCAACAAAACAAATGAATAAAGTTGAGTGTTTATCAAATCACACATGGGTTTAGTTTCTTAACAAAACTAAATCACATTAGAAGGTGCAGATAAAAACAAAATCCAAGTAAAAAAATAATAAAGCAACGGTGATTAGTCAATAAAAAAAATGGAAGAGCCCGTTATTCATCAATAGGGTTCACGTTATCTTTGATTAATTTAGTTTTGATTAGGTCATATTGTGCCCTAGATTAAGGACCATGCATGGTGCAGGTGGGTCAAATTACAATGCCTAGATCTCCATTCTCCATGATGACTTGTACTCAGCCTCTACTACACCCAACTACAATAATTTTGGGTCTGGATAAAGCTGCCTCCACAAGTTCCCATGGAGTTCATAACCTATTCGCATACTTGAATAGGTTATGAACTCAATATATTTTATTTCTGGTCCTTTAGCATATGCTTTGTTAATAGAAGAAAATGAAACAATCAGCTAATCATAATTTAAGTGTTATTCACGCATTCCCCATTATTATTATTTTTTATTATTATCGTGGGGTGTCCGGGCCAGCTTGCGTGCACCACGACTATTCCCCACGGCCCACTGAACATCCTGCAAGCCCAGTGAGCAGGTAAGGCATCGCGGGGGTGACAGGCGTGCACATAGAGGATCGAATTCGGAACAAGGGCGGAACAAGTCACACGATTGACCACTGAGCTAGACTCTAAAGTGCATTCCCTATTATTATTATCTTAGGTTCGATCGGATCCACCAATTAATTGTGAGAAAAAAATTTATAGATGCTTTTTTTTTATCAGTTGTTATTGAAACTCAAATGAATAAGATTATCTTATATAGAGTCATTAAATTATGTTTAATAGCATCATTAAATTATCATCATTATCTTATATAATGATGATAAATATAAAAAATATACTAATAGAGTATAAGAATTATATACATGTTTATTTTTCAGCTGTAATGCAATGTGTTTTTTAAAAGTATTTTTCAAATTAAAAATATTTTAAAATGATATTTTTTTTATATTAGCATATCTATCAAAAAAACACATAAAAATATTAATTTGGTTGTAATATTTATATTTCTATTTTTAATTTTATTCTTAACCCAAATTTTTATATATAATTAATCTATAATATTTATATTTCTAGATGTACGTTTAAAATAATTTGTGTAGGTTTTTTCTATATATATATATATATATATATATATATATATATGTTAAACGAAGATCTACCTCTAATAAAAACGAATGCAAAAGATTGAAATTTGCCTCAGACTTCCATGAAAACGGAGATGGACTCCATACCTCAATTTTAATTCATAATCAAGAGACATCTATATGCTAGAAACTATTATGTATAACAAAATAAAAACAATTGATATATAAAATTAATGCGTTGTCGCTACGAAGCACTGGCCAAATTCTAGCCCGTCCGATTCTCTCTGTTGCATCGTGTAAAAAGTATGGTTGAGGTGCAGGCCACGTTTCAAAGGAATCTAGAAGACCTATATGCATGGAAACAAAGCCATAAAAAAAGAATAATATTTTTTTAATTAGTTTTTAATGTTTTGTTGTATGATAGAAACTATTTGTATAATAAGATTAAATCAACTAATACGTAAAATAAAAAATAAAAAAACAATACTATTTTTAACTATCTAATGGGCTCTCTAGGCCTTTTTGTTCGGCCTGGTTTCTCTTTGATCACAGGTTGATTCCAGTAAGCCCATCTCAATTGGCAGACCTCATGTTCTTACGCTATTGACATGGCCACAGAGGACAAATGCAGCCCACTAACACAACTAGATTGGAACTGAAAGCATAAAATCTCGCTAGCTGAACCATGCTCAAGACAAATGCTAATGAACGAGGTTAACAAAGATAATATTACATTACAAACTGCCTGTCTTTGTCAGAACTTGTCACGGTCAAGTCTTTCAGTATCTGCTCTAATGGCAGATATTACGGCAAACATGAACTGAGTGATCCAAGGATCAACTTTGCTTCTTTCCATGGCAACGATTGCGTGAGTTTCGGTTGTCCGGAATAAGCATTGAAAAGAGTAAACAAATGTATACTGCTAACCTTGATGATTGTAGCCAAAAACAAGGAAATGAGGACGAACCAAACAGAGTTGAAAACCACAGCATCAACTAGAAGAAGCAATGGTGTGCAGAAAAAGAAAGTAAAGAAATTCTTATGTAAAAAAAAAAAAAAAAAAAAAACAACATTCAATCAACGAAAAAGGAATGGTCCCAAGTAGTTCTTCATCCTGTACATGTTCCAGGTAGACTTGTAGCTGCAATTAAGGCAGCATTTCGGCACAGTTAAAACTGTTTTCTCCAGATTTATGCAGGATTTCAATATTACACTCATCCAACAATGAAATAGATTACATTTAGTACAGTTGACAATGTCTTAGAGATGAGTTCACTAAACATCGATTAGTCTTACAAACACCAGTCGATGATGGGGATCTATAGTGTGTGCATGTGAAGTGATTAAAATTAGCAAATATAATATTGCAGGAAGTAAGAATACCTAAATTACCTGCTCCATGGATGCAACAGTCAGGAATCTCAACAACGGCATCCTTTAACCTGGAGATTCTTGTCAGAAAGTACCACAACAACGTCGTGACATCCTCGTTGAATTGTAGCAACCCTTGTGAGTCCTTCCCATTTATGTATACATAGGAAGCTTGTGTGTGCAGTTTTGAAAAGCTCATCATTGTCTCAATTCTCCATTCCAGAAGAGAAGCATTGATTGCATTTCCAATGGACTATTTTATGGCCACAAATTTTGCAGAAGCTTTGCAGAGGATCAAGTTCATGTTTCATACAGGGATCGGATACGAGCAGCATCTGCCTTACCTGCCACTCCTAATAAAATACAAAAAAACTAGAACCTTCTCTCAAAACTGCAAAGCATCATTCAGAAGGACAGTCGACAGTATATCAACAAATTCAATTTCTGATTGTTGATGGAAAAAGGTAAGAAATACTCTCAATGTGAAGACAGGGAGAAACCATACAAGTTTCTCCACCCATGATATCTGCTGGATTAACTATCTGCTAAGCTCTCACATTTTTCACGTTCACTTAGTGGTTAAAATCTACATCTTTTGGAGTAAGGTCTATCGAAATGCAATTGTTGACCAATAACCCAATAAAACAAACATATCAACTTCCATGGCTGAAAATTCAAGCCTGCCTTAATAATTTGGGGACAAAAATCCATAATGACAGCACAAATAAAAGAATCCACAATAAATGATGATTGAATGTTCTCATCAGCATCATAAGGAGCCATAAGCCATCAAATTAAACACCAGCAAGCAGAGCTCCTATGTAAAAAGGTAAATCTCACATCTTAAAAGTTTGGCATACATGTGTATTAGCCTATCAGGTTTCCTTTTCCCTATCCCTTTTTTCTTTGCAAGTGCCTAGGTTCAATCATAGGGTGTTCCGTATCTGGAACAACCAGTACACTGGCACCATTGCCAACCCCAAACAATGCATATCAGTATTGTTAGCACCTCTAATTTTTAAATACATACAGGTTTCCAGCAACGATAGCTTAAACTACAAATTATACAGATTCCTCTGGATATAATTGCTTGGCCATCTTATTAAAAGTGGCGGACAAGAGGGGACAACTACTGGTGCTTAAATTCACCGAAGAGAATAAGCAAGTTGCTTACATGAATTGAAAAAAACCTGACAAAAGTTACTAGGATAGCCTTATTGCTGAAAACATGGGCCGTGTTCAAAAAGCCTAATCAAGTGCTTATGGCATTTCCAATACTCATTGTTGAAGCAAACATGAAGTGGGGTCGCCATCTTGTTGTTGCAAATCTATAGTGACCATAGAACATTATGATATTAGCAATGGATTCGTAGGCCATACCAGTATAAACAGGAGCAGGTGAAACAAAATTCAACTCATTTCATTTAATGAAGACATTTTGCTTTACAACTATAACGATATCATCCATAAACAATAATCTAAGAAATACACTGTTGCTCATTAAGACCAGTTTCGGACATTAAAGCTTACCGAACCTTCTGATGTGACTTGGACTTGAAAGGGAACCGTGTGGGAGGTGAGGGAGAAAATTCAGATGGTAATTGAGGCACATGTGACTCTCCGGTGAGCATCCCCACAACCTCCTTCATTGAAGGACGATGAGCAGGTGACTTTTGTAAACAAAGAAGAGCAATAGTGATGCATAATGTAGCTTGTTCCCGATCCAAAGACTGTACAGACTTATCAACCAAATCAAGAAGTTTGCCAGAACGGGCAAGATTACGAGCCCAATGCATTAGGTTAGCACGCTGAAACTCAGACACTGGTAAGGTAGTAACCTGAAGTGGACGCCTCCCAGCAATAAGAACTAACAATAACACCCCAAAGCTATACACATCAGATTTCTCTGATAAATTCCCCCCACCACCATACTCAGGGGCGGCATAACAAACGGTTCCTCTCATACTTGGTGTGCTACTGATTCCACCACTCTCCGGTATCTCTCCACTCAAAGAATCATGGCTATTCCGGTTACCTCTAAATAGCTCACCACTAAACCATTCAACACTGCCTAAGCTGCCTCTGCTCTTACTTCTCTTCTTCTTTCTCTCAACATACAATTCCTCATCTCTTGGCCACCAATCTTCTCCACCATTATTATCATCACTAGTCATCTCCATTTCTCTCTTCTTCTTCTTTTTCTTATTTTTTTTCTCCAACTCTTCGCAATACTCCTCCTTCCACCATTCCCTTGCCGGCCTTCTCTTCTCCTTCTTCAAAACCTTCTCATCCTTATCATCATCTAACGAAACCCACCAATCCAATCTCTTCCGATTCTTCTTCTTAACTATCTTCCCAACAGATTGACTATTCGATGACGATGAAGCTCCAATCCAATCACTTTTCGGTCTCCCCTTATTTATCTCAGTTCCAAGCCAATCCATCACATAATCCTTCACTCCCCCATTCTCCGTGGTGCCACCTTTTTCTTGCTTCAACCACCAATCCTTTCGAGACTCGCTCTGTATCCCTCCCCCGTTATTTTTCTCCCCATTAACCAATTCTTTCACGCCCTCTATACTACCCACATCCAAATTCCCCTCGAGCAAAACCCCCACAGCACCAGTCTCTGGAGAAGCACTCACAGCCTCCAAAGTTTCGGGCGATGTCATACAAACCGGCAACTGATCCACCACCAAATTAAACTCATCAAACCCGGTAGTCACACTGTCAGTCTCATCCACCACAGATCCATAATCCTCACCCCCGTTATTACTCTCCAATTCAACCTTTTTCAACTCCACCCCACCATTTATTTTATCACTCTCTTCCACCTTAACCTCACACTGACCCTGATTGCACTGATTCTGGTCATTCTGATTGCTATTATCAATTTTTAACCAAGCCAATCCAAAATCAGCAACTTTCGCATTAAAACACTGATCAAGCAAAATATTACTAGGCTTAATATCTCCATGAATAACAGGAGGATCCAAACTATGAAGATACTCGATCCCTTTAGCAATATCAACGGCAATGCTAAATCTTTTCTTCCAATCAACCAACTCCACACATTTTCTATGAAGCAATGCATCCTGCAAGTTCCCATTTTGCATAAGCTCATACACTATCAACAAACTACGATGCTTCCTATCATAGGAAAAACCAAGGGCTGTAACAATATAACAAGAATCAAGCTTTGAAGCAAAAAGCAACTCATTTTGGAACTCTCTTTCCCCTTGGAGAGAGCCCGAGTCCATAACTTTAACAGCAACGTTGAGCTCATTAGGAAGAGTCCCATGATAAACTGAGCCAAACCCGCCTTGGCCTAAGCGAAGAGAAGGGGAGAACTTGTTGGTGGCGCGGCGGAGAGTGGTGTAGGAGAAACGGTGAGGGGGTTTGGAGAAGTCAGTGGGGACAGTGCGCTTACGAGTGAGTTTGCGGAAGCAGATGACGAAGAGGAGGAGGAAAGAGAAGGCAGCAGTGGAGGCGGAGGCTAGGGGAGGGATGAGGCTGGAAGAGCGTTGGTGGTAGGGGAGAGGAGAAGGTTGGGGTGGAAGGAAAGGAGGGGCTGGGCGTGATGGCATGGTTGCAGTGATCAGAAAAGGACTAGAAAGATTTGGTGACGAAGAAGAAGGAAAGTTTTGTCATTGGAAGATAATGGGAAGCCTTTCCTGGCTTCTGGTTTCTTTCTATCTGCTCCATAGATTTTGTTTTCGTTTCTTTGATCTTCTCTGTTCACTTTGGAGATTGGGTGCACGAGCGTGTGGGCGCTCGAAGACTTTAATTTGGGAGGAAGGAACTCAAATTTGACTTGTAACGTTCAGTACATGACTGTTCGAAGGTTCTAACGTTGGAGAAATCAAACTATTTTTAATTTTAATAAAAATGAGTATAATTTTTAATTTGATTATTGAATTTTATTGGAATTTTACAAGAATGTTTTATAAACTTAGTTCCCTGTGAGATCAATAGCGCAAGCCAAGGTCCTTTATATGCCAAAATTCATCATAAAAGTTCTTGTTTAGGATTTCTTTTTCTTGTTATTTTTAGATTTTGTTTTTTAATTAGAATCAATTTAGCTTACTATTTAAGTGATTTTACATATGTTTTGCATTAGAATTTATTAAAATTAATTAAATTTGAGTTTTTTCTACGTTTCAACTATAATTTTAAGGTTTGTAAAATAATAATTTCTTCTTTCCGCTACGCGCAGCATTAAAATTTTATTTTATAAAAAATGATAAATCTTATTTGTTTTTGTAGCATAAACATTGTTTTTAAAAAATTAATTTTTTTTGTTTAAAATTATTTTTGAGTATTTTTGAATTAATACATTAATGTCAATATATATATATAAATGGACAATTTCCTTTTCAATGCATAATAATATGAAACTAATGACAAATTCTTGGAGCTTGGTCTACTCACTAGCTAGGGCATGTAAGAATGAATACGAGAGAGAGGGATTAACACATAATGGAGTAGATAATCTCTAAGCTTAGAATCCAACCCTAGTTAAGGGTGGCAGTGATGTATGAATTGAGCTCTAGTTCTTGAGTTTGATCTCTTTGCTGTGGTTAGATGTTACATCAATGTGTATGAGTGTTCATCTGTACCTTTTGATTATAAGAGCTTTTGTTGGGTTTGCTATCATTTTCTACCCTTTTCTTTTTGGTAGATAAAGTTTCACTTTATCATGTTTTCTGATATTATATTATTATGGTATAAAGTATTTTTCAAAATATTTTTTAATAAAAAATATATTAAAATAATTTTTTTAATTTTTTTATTTCTTAAATAAAAACTTTAAAAATTATAAAAAAAAATATTAATTTAATATTTGTTTTCAAGCTATCAAGCTAAACGCATCAAAATACAATTCAAAATACAAAAATAAAAGGTATTACAGTGTTTATATATAGGGGGTGTTTGGAAGTATGGTAATTATTATTTTTTAAAATATTTTTTATTTAAAAATATATTAAAATAATATTTTTTTTATTTTTAATATTAGTATATCAAAATGATTTAAAAATATCTAAAAACAAAATATCAATTTAAAGTGAAAATAATAATAATAATAAAATTTAATTTTTTAAAAAATTGTTTTTAAAATAAAAAATAAACGGACAAAAGATAGACGAGATTAGGGGTTTGTGAGTGTCGTCCTGTTGTGTTAATCCACTATTTAATCCTTAATTGCCGTTCACTTTCCTAATTATTAGATGGCTTTCTAAGTGGAAATGTGAACTATGAAGCTGAAGGTCTGATATGAATCGGTAGTGGGAGTGCTTCTATTTATAATAGTTTTTATGTGATAATATTAAAAATTAAAAAAAAAATCAAACAAAATATATTTTAATATATTTTTAAATAAAAATTTATTTTAAAATCACAATAATTTTAAGTACAGATAAACTTTTAGAATCGCGTTTCATAAAAATTTAATTTTTTTTTGTTAAAAAATAATATTTTTTTATGCTTTGGATTATTTTGATGTACTGATTTCAAAAATAATTTTTAAAATATAAAAAAAATATTATTTTAATACATTTTACCATAAAAAATACTGTAAAAAACAATCACAACCACACTTTTAAGCAATCACTTAAACTTCAAACCTAACCTTAAAGTGAATGCCTCTTTGCTTTGTGCTTGTTTTGTCGAGTTTGATTATGGATTAGGGATTGAAATCCACTCAATACTAGATGGTGGAAAAAGATGGGAGAATTAAAAAAATGGGGGAATTGCTTAAATTGTGTAATTAGTCGTTGAACTATATATATATATATATATATATATATATATATATATATATATATAAAATTTGTTTAATTAAATTGAGGTTGGTTTGGTTGTAATTTCAATATCATATTTAGAAAATCCATGTTTTTGTATACGACATCCTTTTTTTAAAAATAAAATCCTAGAAAATAATATCATTTTAAAATTAAAAAAAAAAAGAACTTGAGATCTGGGTGAAGCTGAATCGAGCTTCAAATCATATATGTAACTACCATAGAAATTATGATATTTAAAAGGCTGAAAGAGGAGATTAATAATAAGACATGGAGGCTATTTTGCAGAACAAAACTAAGGGGGGATGAAAAAACTAAACAATTAAAGGTAATTTTGGTGCAAGAAGCCATGTTTAGGTCATCCATTCGAGAAACTAAAAGGCAATAATGAAAGTGGAGTAGGTGATTTTTGTTGTTTTTTCTTTGTTTTGCCTGTTCCATTTTCAAACACCTGTGCTTCTTTCTTCCACACGGTTTAGCCCCACACGAGAGTAGAATTCCTTGAGCCATTCCCCTTTTGTTTTCTCCTGTTAGGATTGTTATGTGATCGGACTTTCAAGTAGGTGTGATTATTTTTGAATTTGGTTTTTATTAAAAAATACAAGTAAATAAATTTTATATTTTAAAAAAATCAAAACCAAATTAAAACCGGTTTAAACTAACACGTTTTGAACCGAGCCTTGTTAGAAGGAGCCCAGCCTTGCACGTTTTGAAATCTTTCATTGTTAGCAGCTTTTTGGTGCAACAATCTATATCTAAATTGTTTTTCAAAGGAAGAAAATATTATCGTTCTCTACAGTTTGTTTGTTTTTTTTTTTTAATCTAGACAGCACCTGACCCACAACGAGTGGAAAATTAGGGTTCATGGTGAGGCAATCAATTCGGGTGAGCATTGAATAAAAAAAAACAGCCAGCAAATTTGAAGATGGGAAAACGGAAGTGGATTGTTTTGACTAATTTGTTTTGATTTTTCAACATTCAATTTATTCTTTCTTTATGGTCAAAAAAACCGAAACTGAAAAGGAATTGGTCATTTGCGCAATGATACCAGCTAAAAAACGGAGGGCAGCCATCCCTTTGGGAATTAGAGAGAAGGAGATGGAGAATACAATTTAATTTCACTTTGAAATTTAAAAAAAAAACATTTTTATCCTTTTTATAGCTATAATTTTATCCTTGCAAATTTGGAAAACTTTCACTTTGCTCCTATAGTTTTAGATTTCTTAATGTCACCCTATACTTTCCAAAAGTTTCAGTATCACCCCCCATCTACTAACAAGCTAACAAATTCCAGTGATGATCTCACGTTTTGGATTATTTTTTTTCTGCTTTTGTTTCTATATATTTTTCGAAGTATTTCATAAGATATTGATTGGTCGTATATATGAGAATTTAAGAAAAACTACAAAAAAATGTTAAAGAAAAGGGTGAAAGCATGATTCCTATAATAGGAGAATATTGAATATTTTTAAAGTATAAGTATAGGATTGGAACATTAGTAAGACTACAGTGGCAATTTTATACTTTACCCAAAAGGACGAAAATGAAAAAAAAGAAGAAAAAAGGGTTGACTTTTCAATTCGATTAAAGTATAAATCACGTGGAGACCAGTGGGATTATTACTCCTTGCAAAATGCAACGTACTTTGCTCACGTGATAAACCACATCGCAATTTTGGCCGACTCTCAAAAGGATAATGATGATTAATCACAACATTCATTTCACACTAAAATATTAT
>Ga0325410_1009842_pt1 | contig 10147 bp, 6 predicted proteins | sample PopdelMetagenome_16_FD_206182 | JGI IMG/M metagenome (GOLD analysis project Ga0325410, IMG submission 206182) | Populus deltoides microbial communities from Bellville, Georgia, United States - Xylem-PdIQD-R3 | ecosystem: Host-associated > Plants > Phyllosphere > Stem > Wood/Secondary xylem...
ACACACCAAGAAAACAAAACTGAGAGGGCAGCAACAGGAGCCCAAGCAGCAAGAAAGAATGCAGGGAAAACCACTAAGAATTTTTTTTTGTTATGTATACCCCAACTGATGTGAAAGTATGAAAGAAGTCAAGGACACAGGCTGAGCAAAAAAAACCAAAAAAAAAAAGCGCACACAGGGCATAATGAAATGACAACAGAAGCACAAAAGCCACTAAAGCCAAACCAAGAAAAGAAATCGAATGAAAAAAAAAAAAAAAAACAGTGATGTGGAACAATGAATAATAAAATTAAAACAAAAATAGAAAGAAGCTTCACAAATGAAAGAAGCTGAAAAAGAAAAGAAAGAGAATTGAAGATATGTAAAGTCTGTAAATTTTTTATTAATCATCAAAACTGTCTTTCAAAATGACAGAAGAACATATAAATAGTAAACCTTAAAACATCCCATTATTGGGCTCGGCCTATCAAATCAAACTGTTTAACATAAATAATAAAATAACAATGAGCAGGCCCAAATGGGCTAAATAAATAAAATAACAATGAAATGGGCCCAAATGGGCTTAGTCTCCTAACCAAAGCATGACAGGCTGGGCCATCCTACGTCGTCTCCGTCCATATACTCGTGTAGTTTGTGGTGTGGGTCTGGTGTCCCCACCAACTCTCCCGAGGTTAGAGAAACTCGACCCCGTCGAGTGTAATACTGGCCGACTCTGATAGTACTTCCAAAGATCTGGGTCAAGCTACTGCAAAGTATCTCTAGTAATCCAAGTGCAATCTGAGTCAGGTCGACCCATCCAACAAACTAGAAACCGTTGAACCTCACCATTCCTGTTAAAAACAACTTGTTCATCCAGAATAGCATCAATATTATCCTTTTGTGCTGATGTCAAGGTGAAAGGGATAGAGGTTTCATTAGGATCATCAGAAGGGAAGTTAAGTGGTATCTCAAATGGATCATCTGGAATAGGAAGTGGTTTGTGGTATGCAACTAGATCCTCAATATTAAATGTAGAGCTAATGCCAAAATCATGTGGTAAATCAAGAACATAAGCATCTGGACCAACCCGTTGTAGCATTTTGAAAGGTCTGGCACTACGTGCATGTAATTTTCGATTAGGTCCCGAAGGAAACCGCTCGGGTCTAATCCATATCATAACATAGTCTCCCGCATTAAACTCATTATGTCGTCTATGTAAATCAGCTTGAAGTTTATATTGCGCATTACTTGCTTGAATCTGTTTAGTGATCTCAATATGCAAATCCTGAATTCTACGTGCAAAAGACTCGGCTGACTCATACACTCTAGCATGAAGGGACATGAAAAGAAGGTCTAAAGGTTTCCTAGGCTTGTAACCATGTACAACTTCAAAGGGACTCATGCCTATTGACCTATTGATAGAGCTATTATAGGCAAACTGGGCCGTAGGAAGAATCATATCCTAATTCCGATTATGATCACTCACTAGACACCTTAAAAGGTTGCCCAAACTCTTGTTAACCACCTCAGTTTGACCATCAGTTTGGGGGTGGTAAGCAGTAGAAAAATTCAATTTGGTTCCCACCATATGCCAAAGGGTTTTCCAGAAATAACTTGTGAATCTAACATCCTTAGCCGAAACTATGGTTTGGGGAAGACCATACAACTTGACAATCTCATCAAAATAGAGTTTTGCAACTTTGGAAGCATCTGTGGTCTTAGTACAAGGAATAAAATGGGCCATTTTAGAGAAGCAGTTGACAACCACAAAAATAGAATCATGTTTCTTTGCAGTACATGGAAGCCCAAACACAAAATCCATGCTCACATCTTGCCAAGGGCAAGTAGGAATGAGCAATGGGGTGTAAAGACCAGTATTTTGTTTTCTATGCTTAGCTAGTTGGCAAGTTCGACATTGACCTACCAATTTAACGACATCTCTTTTCAAACTAGACCAAAAGAACTGGCGTTCCACTTCTTCGATGGTTTTATTCTTTCCAAAATGTCCTGAGAGACCTCTAGCTTAAATCTCCCATATCAAAAAATCACGCACGGATGTTTTCGGGATACAAAGCTTATTATCCCAAAATAAGTATCCATCTTGGAGGTGATAACCATTTATAACACGGTGATTCTCATCCTTCAATGTCAAGTATATTTCTCCAAATTCTGAGCAAGATTCATACTCCTCTTTGAGTCTCTCAAATCCTGTGACTTCAACACTCATTACAGATAACAGCGTTACCCGACGACTCAAAGCATCTGCAGCCTTATTCTCTATTCCAGATTTATGTTTCAAAACAAATGAGTATGCTTGCAAATATTCAACCCAATGACCATGCCTATGATTAAGCTTCTTTTGGGAGTTAAGATAGCGGAGGGCCTCATGGTCGGAGTAAAGAACAAACTCTTGTGGTAACAAGTAATGGCGCCAATAACGCAAGGCCTGAACCACTGCATAAAACTCCTTATCATAAGTTGAGTACTTTTGTTTTGCCTCATTAAGTTTCTCACTAAAGTAGGCTACAGGGTGACGTTCCTGACTAAGTACTCCACCTATACCGACTCCCGAAGCATCACATTCTACTTCAAACACTTTAGTAAAATCAGGTAGCCGCATTACTGGGGCCTCCGTCATTTTCTTCTTAACCTCCTCAAATGCCCTATTAGCTCTTTTACTCCACTTAAACTCACCTTGTTTCAAACAATCTGTAATAGGCGACATGATGGTGCTAAATCCCTTAATAAAACGACGATAGAAAGTCGCAAGCCCATGAAAACTACGAACCTCATGAATAGTCTTAGGTTCAGGCCAATCTACTATCGCTTGGACTTTCTGGGGGTCAACAGAGACTCCTTTCCATGACACTATAAACCTTAAAAAGACCACTTGATCTGTAAAGAAGGAACACTTTTTGACATTTGCAAACAAACTTGCCTTTCTTAGGGTGGTACAAACTTGAATAAGATGATCGAAATGCTCTTTCTTGGTTTTACTATAAATAAGAATATCATCAAAGTATACCACCAAGAATTTTCCCATAAATGGTCGAAGCATTTGTGTCATTACTCTCATAAAAGTGCTTGGTGCATTAGAAAGGCCGAAAGGCATGACTAGCCATTCATCTAAACCATCTTTAGTCTTAAATGTTGTTTTCCACTCATCTCCCGGACGGATCCTAATCTGATGATATCCACTCCTCAAGTCAATCTTAGAGAAGATTTGGGCTCCTGCCATCATATGTAGCATGTCATCCAATCGAGGAATTGGAAAACGATACTTGATTGTAATTCTATTGATGGCTCGACTGTCGACACACATTCTCCATGATCCATCTTTCTTGGGTGTTAATAGTGCAGGTACTGCACAAGGGCTCAAACTCTCTCTTATAAATCCCTTTTGTAACAACTCACATACTTGCCTTTGCAATTCAGCATGTTCACTCGGGTTCATCCTATAGTGAGGCAAGTTTGGTAATGTAGCCCCAGGGACAAAATCTATGGCGTGTTGAACATTACGCATAGGGGGTAAAGCATCAGGTAGTTCAGAAGGGAAAACATCTAGAAATTCTCTCAACACTTCTTTTACCTCTTCAGGTGGCTCATCTAAAAAGTCTTCTACAATCTCTTTAGCCACTACAACAAACACAACAGACTCCTCACAAAGCTCCTTATCAAACTCCCTAGGACTTATTATGTTAAGCCCTCCATCTTTCACTTTATTCTTCTTTTGACTATTATCATTAAACCTTGGGGGTAATCCAATAAGTTGGATTTTTTTACCTTGAAAAGTGAATGAACAAGAATTTTATCATCTAAAGATTGTAACGTCCAAATCATATAACCAAGGCCTACCCAAAATGACGTGCCCTACATCCATGGGAATGACATCACACCAAATTTCATCATGATAGTCAAAAATCTTAATGGGAAAAAAACATCTCTTTTTGACCGCTATAGATGTATCATTAACCCAAGACATATTATAGGGTTTAGGGTGTGGAACAAACTTTAAGCATAAGCGGGATACACTACCCAAGGAAACTGCATTGATACAACTACCACTGTTTATGATGATCTTACACCCTTTATCTTCACATTTAATGTAAGTGTAAAAAATAGCAGTCCTTCTCCAATCCTCAGTTCCTTTAGATTGTGTTAAAGCACATGTAACCACACCTAACCTGGTTGTCTTGATTTGAGTGGATATAGACCTAACACATCCTAGCAAATTAGACTCATCATCCTCATCATTTAGATCTTGAAAATCATCGGGATTGGGTTCATATACCTTATCATCACAAGTATCTTCTTCATCCATATCCTCTTGCCCATTGATGAACAAAGCCTTATTAGGACAGCTAGAGGAAATATGACAAAACCCTGACACTTAAAACACTGAATTCTTGAAATTTTAGGTGCTTCATGAAAAATACCCTTACCCTTGTCTTCTCTAGGTATCTGGGAAATCAAAGGATTGGGTTTACGAGGTGGGGCACCTAATATGGAGTTATTACTACCAGGTTGAGATCTAGAAGGGGTATTACGAGTGTCCTGATGTCTTGTCCACTGGCTATTTGTGACCAAGTCATAATTTTGTACTAGGGTATAAGCTTCATCAAGGGTGGAAACACCCCTAAGCACAACCTCTCTTCTAAGGTCATCGTTTAAGCCTTTTTGAAATCTACATAGGGTTATCACTTCATCCTCCCTAACTGCACACCTCATCCTATACTCATCAAATTGTGCCACATATTCATTGGCAGACTTGCCTCCTTGCCTCAAGTTATTCCATTGGTCTAAAAGATTTCCTATATAAGAACGAGGCAAGTACTTTTCTTCTAACTTAGTCTTCATTTCAACCCAGTCAGTAATAGGGGGTTGACCTCTCCTAATCAAAGACTCTTCTACACTTTCCCAATAGAGCTGAGCAGTTCCACTAAGTTTCATCTTTGCAAATCTTACCCTTCTATTCTTAGATAGATTATACCAGCCAAAGAATTGATCCATGTCACGGATCCATCTATCAAAAATCCACGGGTCAAGTTGACCCTCAAAAGTTTGGCCTTCTACCTTGATATGCCTCATGACTCGCTCGTCAGGGTCATCATAGTTGTGATGGCCTTGATTGCAGTTGTATTGACGGTTCTTAGGATGATCTGGTTTGTGACGGTAATCATTGGAATGCTCACTATCATGAGGGTCATCAAAGTCATTGTGACCCTGGTGTTAGTTATGGTGGTAGTTCCTACGAGGAACTGGTCTTTGAGGATTCCTATGATTGTCACTAAAATGCTCACTTTCACTAGACTGTTTTATTTGCAAAGTTTTTATGGACTCCATCCTCCTAGAAAGGTTGTTCATTTGATTGGACATGTTGCTCATTTTCGTTCACATAAGTTGTAATTGTTCTTGAATATCTCTAAGAACATTACTAGAGTTCGGGTCCATGGTAGCTATGACTTCTAGATTGTGTGCTAGACGACCACTACGTAAATGCATGCAAAACTAATCCTGAGACTAAGATCACAAAATAACACTTGCAAGTAAAACGCAAAATAAAATTATAGCTAATAAAAAAAATAAAAAAATAGAAATAAAGAAAATAATTTTTAAAAATTTTTTTTAATTATCTTGGAGACTGAGTAATGACAGATTAAACCAGGAAAATGCGCAAGCAAGCAATGCAAGTCCTCTAAATGCACACAAGTAATCCAAACACAATGTTTTAGTTTTCCCACTAATTTAACCAAGCTCCACAATTAATTAAGAGGATCAGATCTTCAATGCTAAATAAGCTCAAAATTAAGGTAATTCAATGTAAAGACGGGCTATGTTTTAGTTACGAGCAAGCATAAAAAAATAATATTAATGTTAAATATTGGTTAACAAGTGTAAAAACGTACCAGGAATGATGATTTTCAATGGGTAAAAATTCTGACCGTATGATGTGGCAGTGGAGGATTGCGTGGCAGCTAACATGGCAGGATATGCTGATGAGGCAGATGATGTGGGGCGCTGACGTGGCAGAACTGATGACAAGGCAGGTGACGTGGCAGAACTGATGACGTGGCAGATGCCACGGATGCTCTAACGTAGTGCTGAGGTGGCTAGGTTAATTATGTTTGCAGCTTCTGTTTTCTTGCTTCCCTAGCTTTTGTGAACTGTTGCCGCTGCTGTCGGTGACGGCGCATGAAGCGAGGCTTCGTGACTCTATTTGGGCCCGGCGGTGCGAGGAAAGAGGCGGTGGTGTCTGTGGTGTCGTTGCTAGACGGGGGCCTGTTGATCCGTTGTCGCTACTGAAGGTGAGGGCACTGTGGATGGTGGCGTTGCGGTTGGTGCTGCTGCTGGGGTGCTGTTGGCGCTGATGGTTAGCAAATTTGGAACCGAAGACAAAGAGCCGTTGTGGCGGCGGCGCTGCAGGTTGTTGAAGGCAGTAAATCGGCGTGGACTTGTGACCATTGGTTGTGATCGTTGGCTGTGACGGGCGTTGATGTAGAATGGTCAATCGTTCAGTGGGACTGATGTGCAGGTCTTCTTGGTGGTGGGTTTGTCGTTGTGATTGCTTGAGGTGCCGCTGATGGCGGGGCGCCGCTGCTGAAGATCGACGATGAACAGTTTTTTTTTTGTAATCAGAACAGTATGCTTTTCTCTCTCTCTTTTAGATCAATCTAGGGTTAAACATAAACATGTGGATCGTTTAATTGTAAAAACAATTAAAAGCCATGTTCTGATATCAAATTTGATGCGGAAAATAAATAATAAAATTAAAGCAAGAACAGAAAGAAGCTTTAGAAAAGAAAGAAGCTGAAGAAGAGAAAAAAGGGAATTGGAGATATGCAAAGTCTGTAAATTTTTCATTAATCATCAAAACTGTCTCTCAAAATGACAGAAAAATATATAAACAGTAAACACTAAAACATCCTGTTATTGGGCTCGGCCTATCAAATCAAACTGTTTAACATAAATAATAAAATAACAATGAGTAGGCCTAAATGGGCTAAATAAATAAAATAACAATGAAATGGGCTCAAATGGGCTTAGTCTCCCAACCAAAGCGTGACAGGTTGGGCCATCCTCCGTCGTCTCCGTCCATATGCTCGTGTAGTTTGTGGTGTGGGTCTGGTGTCCCCACCAAACAGAACCTGGTTACATCAAGACATGGGCATAAATTAAGCAAGAGAGATCAATAAACTAGCAAGGCAGATTGAAAAGTGCCATGTGTTGAACAGAGGGCCAACGTAGGTGAAAGTAGGCTGTGTATTAAATGCACAATGATGGTGTTCTCTCAAACCTGGGAAAAAGCAGCCCCCACCCTAGCTCCATCCAAACCAGTCCTCACTAGTCATACTAGAGCCACCAACAGAACTAATCAACCGATCAACACGAAGCCCATCCAACAGCAAAGACTGATAGAACCAAGCAATAAACACAGAGCACCCAACACCAACCCATGAGCCGAGAGCCACATCTCATGCTCTAAAAGAATCCAAACCCTCTAATAACCCACCCCAACCATACCAAGCAGAAGGAACTAGCGACCAAATGAAGAGAACTCAAAGAACTATTACAATATACAGTGATATCAGTATAGATGAACAATTCTTTTGCTATGCTACTTAGTTTTTTTGTTAATGACTTCAGTCACCATTTTTTGATGCTTTCTAATAATGGGTTTGGTTTAGCACACATGAACTTTTCAGGCATATAGGAATCAAAGAAAAAAATACACTACTAACAATTTTGATTCTCGATGTTGATAATAAGTCAAAATTACTAGAAACATGTGAGGATTAATGTGGGAAATGCAATGGAAATTATTGCAATTAGTTGCAACTTACAACTAGGCTTTAAAGTTGTTTGCGTGATCCCAATTATCCATTTCCATTGCAAAGAACTCTCGTGGAAGCTGCCAAGTTATTTTTTAATTTTTGTGTTGGAGAGTGCGAGTTTATAGAAAAGATAAACTTTTTTGTTTTTTTCCATAAGAATCTTTATTGTTGTTGTTGTTTATTCTTTTTATGGGAGAGGGAGTGTTTTGGTGATTATTTGTGGTTTTTTCCCTCTCCCTCTCTGTTGAGATTCCTTATCATTTTATAGGCAAAATTTTTTGTCTCTTCTTTCCTAATTGCTTGGTGACCAAAAATCAAATTCATTTTATTTCTCAATTTTTTTCCTTGCACTATTGATCTTTTTTTTGTATATTTTTATTTTTAACTTTTTTTATTTTTTATATTTTGATATTTTTAAAAAAATACAACTTCAGTGTCAATTTAATATCAAGAATTAATCAATAATTTTCAAATATGTGTGTTAATTGCTAAATACGTTGAAAATAAATTTTCAAATTTTTTTTTGAAATAATGCTGAAAATGACACAAATATATCAAGAACATATATTTTTTACTTTTTGTATTTTGAGAATATTTAGATAAAAAAATAAGGGTAAAAAATTGGATTATGACAACAGGTAGTATGAGTTGGCATTTTATTGGAGCAAGCTAGATAAACAGTATGCTATCCAAGTATTTTTTTAGTTATTTTTTAAATAAAAAAACTTGACTTCACCAAATTGTATTTGTTTAGTATCTAAGAAACTTCTATTTTAAAGGTAATGAAAGATTAGAGGTTTATCTAGCTATTTGCACTATCAGAATGGATACATAGACATAAGTAATCTTGTTGATATTGTCGAGCAATATTTCCCATATCAGGTAACGTGTCAGTTCAGCAACGGACAACACATTCCAAATGATATCGATACGAGTGAAGCTTTGTATGCTATAACTAGTTGGAGTAAAAATGATGATTATAATTAGTTAAGTTGCATTGAAGTTTATATATCATAGTGGGATTCATGAAGGAATGAAATATTTATAGATATTCATCTTGTGATTACAAATAAGAAGTATTTGATTTGGCACATGAATATTACACATCAAGTCATTATTCCGAATCTCTAGCATGTTCCCGAAAATATCTAGCAGTTTCAAAATATCATAAGTAATCTAATATATTATAATCAATATATGTTAAACATTGGTTTTTATATATTGATCTTTTAATTTAAAATTAATTTTTTATAAATATTAGGTTGACTTTATGCTACAAGAGGGTTAAGGGACCGTATTTGTGCTTTGTAATATTGACAAAGAAAATGAAATTTACATCTATGAATCATAATGGTTAAATGTTTGTCGCACTAAACTTGAAACCTTTGAAAATAGATTAACTCTTGATGATGTCATGACAGAGAATGAGGCCATTCAGGCAAGTATAAAAAGCTGGATCCAGTTATGCTATTAATGAGCTCAGATCATCTAGTAGATGTCGTAGACGTAGATAAATAGACGAGTTATATTTATATATTTTAGGATTTCATCAATTGCTTGAATGTTGTATTATTTAAGTAATTGAAATTCATTTTTCATGTATATATGTTTTTTTATTTGCATTCGTGGGCTACTTATGATTATGAAATATGAGATTTTGTTGAGTTTGGTAAAAGTTTGTTGAGTTTGGTTATTATAATTTTTTAAAGGTTTTTTTTTAAGTGAGACAAAGTTTTAGATATAGTTCTTATATAGGAAAAACATTATCCAAATCTTGTTAAAAATATAAATTTTTTAACTCCCTAAAATCATTAACTAAATTAAATGTTATATTAACAAAATAAATAATAAATCTCATAATTTTTTTTGTTAAATTTAGATGTGGCAGAAACCTCACTACCTATCCTTCAACTCAACTGGTTGGTCAATTGAGATAGTTGTATGAACCGATCAAGAAAATTGTATAAATCTGTTAATCGGTTCACACAAAAACTATGATTTTATAAAATATTTCTTCAAAATATGTTTTATGAGTTAAAATGTACATCTTTTTCTAACTTGTAGACTCAAGAATAGATTTTAATTAAAATCTTAAGAACTTATTATTCACATAGTAGTTTATTTCTGTTTTTCAGTGTCAACCGATAATTTAATTAATGCAGCAATCATAAACTACACTATTAATTATAATTTTATCATGTTTAGAATGACAATAAAATTATAAATGATATCCCAATTTAATTAAATATTTTATTTATTTAATTAATTAAATATCACCTCTTTAAACTGTGACATACATAAAATATTTTATTTCTTTAAAATTTGTTGTTGCCGTG
>Ga0325410_1009843_pt1 | contig 10147 bp, 6 predicted proteins | sample PopdelMetagenome_16_FD_206182 | JGI IMG/M metagenome (GOLD analysis project Ga0325410, IMG submission 206182) | Populus deltoides microbial communities from Bellville, Georgia, United States - Xylem-PdIQD-R3 | ecosystem: Host-associated > Plants > Phyllosphere > Stem > Wood/Secondary xylem...
AGAGAAGAGAGAACAGAGAAGAATAGAGAGAGCTTAAGAGAGTAGAGTTGAGTTGAGAGAGTTTTATCTCCTCCTCCTTTGTTTGTATTGTTTGTAAGCTTCATTAATACAAACCAGTAGCTCCGTGGAGTAGGCAAGTTGCCGAACCACGTAAATTGTGTGTGATTGAGTTCTGGAAATAGCCCAACACCTTTCCCATGTCGTTTATAAAACGTTGCGAATTCCATCAAAGGCTGAAAAGACAACTCAAAAGACTAGGCACCAGCGCCTATGAATCACGGCACTGATCCAACTGAGTGGGTGTAGGTTTTCTAGCTAATATTGAAGCAATATGTTTGAACATAATCTCAGGTATAATTATTGTATTATTAGTACTGTATTTTTTATATTATAGTCCATTAACAACAACTACAGTAATTTCTTCTTTTTCTCTCAAGCGAAATCTCCCTTCCTTTTAAGCTAATTCTCTTCATTGCTAATCATATATGGTATTAGAGCCTATTGTAAGATAATTATATAAAAAAAGCCTATTGGAAGATATTTTTTTATATGTAATCATATAAGGGCAGCGGAAAATTAATAAGATAAAAATATTTTTTTTAATTAAAAAGTAAAATATATATCTTAATTGATTAAGTGTTGAAGCAAGTGCTAAAAAAATCCTTATGCTATAAGAATAAAAAGTCTTTTATCTATGCCAAATTTCTTAGGTTATTGTGTGTGTGGATTAAAGATATAAAACTTTTCATCAATCTCCGTTTTGAAACTTTTTATATTTAACTTAATTTTTGCATCTTTATCCATCATGAATGTGTTTGACGCGTTACTAGAGTTGTTAATTAATTTATAATCTACATTACATATGGGTTATTTTAATAATATTGTTTTACTTGTTCATACGACATAACCTTGGAAAGTGATCATATTTTTATAGAATTTAAAATATCTAATAAGTGTAAACATTTATACTTAAATCAAGAATACAACATATGAATATACTGTATCCTCAAATCATAATGATCGCATTTTATAATCAAGTATTTCTTTCAATGTATTATAAAATATTACATCCTTAAAATAAGCATGAGCAAATAAACTTTATGAATGAGCTCTCAATAAATCATTCGGGTTTAACTTTATATATTCTAACATATATTAAAAATAATACTTTATGTGCATAAAAAAATCACTGTAATATCTAAGAATAACATAAAAATATTTAGTAATCAACTAAAAAAAATAAAGTCAAATAATGAATAGGTTAGCTAGACCCATACAATCCACATGATCTTTATTATGATTTGTTGGCATGATTTGTTTGCAGTGCTTTAGTCATAGGATTTGTAATAATTAGATTAGTGCTAATATGCTTAATAAGCACTTCATATTCCTTCATTTTTTTTTCTCACAATAAAATAATGTGTCAATATTCTTATTTCGGCTTCCACTCTTATTATTTGTAGAAAAGAAAATTCTAGCCGAATTATTATAATATATCTTTATTGATCTTGATATGAAATTGATAACTTTAAGACCGCAAATAAAATTCATTAACCAGATTGCCTGTGTCGTTTCACAACATACAATGAATTCTGCTTTTATAGTAGAAGAAGCAATAATAGTTTGCTTAGTACTTTTTCAAGATATAATTCCTTATACAAGAAGAAAAAATGTATCATGAAGTAGATTTTCATATGTCTACGCGACTAATAAAATTCGAGTTTAAATAACCAATCACCTAAGGTGATCAATATGTTTATAAGTCATTTTGTAATCTTTGGTTCTTTGTAGGTGCCTAATGATTTTCTTAGCAACTTTTTAATGATTTATTCCTGAATTACTTTGGAACCTTCCCAACACTCTTACTGAAAATTCTAAGTTAGGTTCTGTACAGACTTGTGCATGTATCAAACTATCAATTGCAAATGTACAAGGAATGTTACTCATTTACTTATTTTTCAATGTATTTTGTGGGTATTGATTCTGATTGAATTTGTCTATTTTGACAATGGGTGTGATTGAAGACGTGCAATTTGATATTCTAAATCTTTTCAAAACCTTTTCAACATAGGCCTTTTAAGATAGTTTTAATGTCATTTTAGACCTATCTAATGACATAAGAGACTTTACCTAAATAATTCATATCAAAGTTTTGAGAAAGAAATTACTGTCTCATGTAATAAATCCAAGTCACTACTTTCAAATAGAATATCATCTAAATATAGGATAAGAAAGACATATTTGCTTCTATTAACCTTAAAGTATATACATTGATCAACAATATTCTCAATAAAATCGTATGAAATTACAATATTGTGAAATTTAATATACCACTATTTGAAGGTTTGTTTTATAGATTTTCCTAACTTACAAAAAAAATAGCTATTTGTTTCATCACAAAAACCTTCAGGTTAATTCAAATAACTTTTTTTATCTAAATTTTCATTTAAAAATATTGTTTACATATCAATCCATACAACTCAAAATCAAAATGAACCACTACTGTTATTATTATTGTAAAAGAACCATTTTTAGAAATTGAAGAGAGTTTTATGGGAGTCCATGCTTTCTTTTTAAGTACAACCTATGACTACAAGTCTTGTTTTATATTGTTTGATATTACATAAATATCTTTTTTGATTTTATAAATCTATTTACAGCAAACGAGATCCTTTGGTAATTTTTGCAGGAGGTATGTTTTATTTTTCAAAAAGAAAAAGAAAAAGAAAAAGAAAGAAAGAGAGATTCTAATAAAAGTAAAGTAAAAAAAAGACGCGACTCATTTCTCTTGCAAAAAGTGTATTTGGGATCCAAAAATCAGTGGTTTCTATCGTATTCAGTCTCATAAATACCTTTTCCCGTCTCATGGAACCCATAATATGAGCTTTATGCCAATTTCTACACATCATTGCCTACTTCTTAATAAGTTTGATGAAATTCCTCACAAAAAAAAAAATCAATTAGTTGCCATGCATTCAATATTCTCGTAGACGCTAAAGAAAAAATTATCAGTCAGCTTTACTTGATCTACTACATGTGTGTGTGTGTGTAAAGCATTAAAAAACGACTTGTAAGATATATTCAAGTTTCAGTCTTTTTACCTGCCTTTTCTTTTCCTTTCTTTTCTCCTCTCTGTTAATTATTAGCTTTTGATAAATCAAAACTTCTTGCTTTGACTGACTGATGATTGTGGAATTTTAAAGAAATTGCCTTTGATAAATCAAAATCTTCACCCCCGGTCTATATTCTTTGCACTTTGAAGACCTTGGTTCAACTTAATATAGAGCTGGAGCAGCAGGGGATCTTTTGAGACCAATTTAGTTAGTTAACTTACCTTATATGCAATGGCTAAAACTCTCATCTAGGATTCTCATATCACATTGGGTAGACCTAATGTGCAGGAAATCTTGACTATGTTACGAAATTACAAGGATGAGTGACGAGAAATGGAGATCATAGAACATACCAAGGAATAGTCCCAACAAGAGCCTAAAAATATCTATTTTTAAAAAATGATCCCTTTTTATTTTTTTTATCATTTATTTGTTTTTTTAATATATTATTCGATCATTTATTACTTTTTTTTTTGCTTATCATCAAACTCCCAATCTTTTCATATTATTTTTTTATTCTTATTTTTTAAAATATATTTGAAAAACTGCAGGGGGTAAAAAATAGATTATGAAAAGACTAGGAATCAAAGAAATACAAGAAGACCAAAATCACAAAAATGGCTTCAGAAACCTTAGTCATACTATTTATTCTTGGTAAAAATATATTGGTAATTTTTTTTTTATAAAAAACGTACAATAGTTTAAATAGGTACTTCACCGACATCGTTTAGAAGGGCAAAGAAAACTCTGGAAAAATAAATGCAACAATCCAAAATTAATTAACTAGGAAAAATTAAATACTAAAATTGGAAAAAATAGAATCTTCTAGGAAAAATAGATTGATAAGGGTTGGTGGTTTCATGCAGAATAAAGTCCCGAAAGACTGAAGATATTATGAATCTGCTACATATTGTGTCTCTTTTTTGATTGTTTTGCCGAATTTAGACCTTCGATGAACTTTAAGTCTCTAACTATTCTCTATACAGAAAATCGGACAAAGATTGAGAAAGGTTGTTGGTTTCATGAAGAAGAAAGGCCCAAAAGAATGAAGATATTATGAATCTGCTACATATTATGTCTTTTGTTTTTGAATTTTCTGCTGATTTTAGACCTTCGATGAACTTTTAAGCCTTTAACTATTCCTTATACAGAAAATTCTGTTGTATTAGTCTATTAATACTATTAGATTAACTATTCCTTATACAGAAATTTTAAATTTGACAAATTTCGACATCCTGATCCATATCATGTCTAACACCTATATCTGAGTCCGACCAATATAGGTTTGATTCTTTTGCCCATTTCGATAATTTTTATTTCTCGAAACAAAAAGAAAGAAGAAAAAAAGAAGAAGAAAAGGATGGACATATCTCTTGCAAAAGTGTATTTAGGATCCAAAGATGAATGGTTAACACCTTATTTGATTGACAAAGTTTTTTTATATATATAGTTTGTCGCGGGGGGCGCGACGGCGGAGGCTCTTTGTCGTGCCTCCTGTGTGAGGGGTGCTGTGTATTGGGAAGATGTTTTTTAATCATAAAATTATGATTAATGTTCAGGAGTCGCCACCTAGTATTATGATCACTAGGAACCTATGGTCTGCGAGAGTCTGAGTAAGAGACTGGTTGTACAAGGGGAAGACGCATCACCCCTAGTGCACCCAACCTAAGATAAGTTGCATTGTTGTTTGATTGTTTTTTTTCTACATTGGGTTTCTATTCGTTGGTCTTTTCTGAGGTTCAAGGCAGATCTCTCTTCATGAGAAAGTCTCTACCTTATCGGGTTAAATCCTAACCGTTCTAAAGTCTGAACTTTAGCATCATATTTTTACACTTTTTATCTTTAATACCTAAGGGTGTACTTTATCGTGTAATTTTACACCCCGCAAATATTAAAGTCTACATCTGGACCCTAAAAAGATTGGAAAATTTTTTTTTGACATGTTGGCCAAATCCTAATGGATAATCATAAACTGGTTACGATATCCATTTTTGGATTTTTTTTTAAACATGAAAAATATGCAATTTTTGTTTTTTTATGAGAAATATGCTTGGAAAAAATTTAGAATTTGGCCGTATGCATGAAAATAATTTTTTTAAGGGAAAATTAGTTTAAACGTTTTTGAGAAATTTTTTTTTAAAATATTTCGGAGAAAATCGGATATTTTAATACTGGATTTATATTTTATAGTATAAATATACAACCCGATATTATAAAAAATTGGTTGAAAATATTTGAGAAAATCACAATTTTTTTGAAATGATTTTTTTTGGAAATTTTTGGATTTTTTTTTAATTTTAAAAAAAGAAGATATAGTCCTCTGCATGAATAGTGGGCGTGAATTATAATTCACGCCACTGTTCATGCATGAACAGTAGGACGTGAATTATAATTCACGTCCACTGTTCACTCAATGAACAGAGACGACGAAGAAGAAGAAGGGGAAGGGGAGAGAGGGTGGACAACCTGTCGCTGCGGTGTTCTGGCCGAGGTTGACGGTGTGCTACCAGTGGATTCAGCGGTGGAGCTGGTGGCTGGTGGCAGAGCAGGAAGAAAGAAGAAGAAGAAAATGGGATGAGCTGCAGAGAGAGACGTTCACGGTGGTTATTCTGCAGCTGATGAGGATTTGGGTTCTTGGGGAGGCTGGGATGCCGCCTGTTGGTGGATCTGATGATGGGAAGACCGGTGATGACAGTAGTGGGGTCGCTGAGAGCACGGTGGAGAGAGAGAGTGAAGAGAGAGAGACGTTGCAGAAGAAAAAAAACCGGGTAAGAGGTTGGTTTTTTCTGATATTTTTACCCCAATTTCTCCTCCCTCAGGCTATCAAAGCCACCTCTATTTATAGACAGTGGAAGAGGGCAATCTTTTCTATGTTGGGGAAAAATTTTAGCCCTTGATTCACTTAGAAAGGATCCCAACTGTTGGCTCAAAGTAGTCATGGTGCACTGTCAAAACTACAGAAACAGCTGCCTAAGTTGGCATGTTTAGGCCGGTGCCGGCGCCGGCGCCGTCTCGCTACCATTCAGAACTGAACTGTTTACTTGAAGCTGTAGATAAATTGCAAGGGATCACGATATTTGTCAACTTTGGTGGCTGGTAGGTACACTAAATACAGATGCAAAGTAGGTAACCGGACCAGCTTTTTTTCAGAAAAAATGAAGAAGATAATGAACAGTTTTTTGGTCAAATTTCATTTCAGTCCTCCATCTGTCAATTTCTTTCAATGAAACCCCTAATTAACTCTAAAATTTTGATTTAATGCAATTAGGACCCTGCGAAATTACTGTTTGATCCTCGGATTTACGAGTCTTTTACAATATGGTCCTTGGTCTCAAAATTTGTCAATGTAACCCCTAATTGACCATCAAACTTTCAATTGCTTCCAATTTGGCCCCTAATTTCAACCAATTAACTTGGTAAAAATTAAATGTGGTCTCTTAAAATTTCAATCTTCTCAATTAAACCCAAATTAGGCTCCCAAACTTAATTTTCACCAATTAAGCCCTAAATAAAATTAATTTGACCCATTTAAAGTATAATTAAGTCCTTGCACTTAATTAAATCCTTCAATTGGACCCAAATTAATTCTTAAACATAATTAAAATTTAATTTGGCCCATGATTAAATCAAATTGGCCTATTAAAAAATTAATTATGTCCTTGGACTTATTTTTTATGCAAATCCGTCCAATAATCATTTAATTTGACCTTGAATTTACATTTTTCTCTATTCTTTGGCATAATGGAGTACAATTAGGCCTTGAATTTCCTTAAAAAATTGCAGCTTGATTTTTTTCTATTTTTGTAGTCCTCCTTGATCTACTTTCTTCACATTGCCGGTATTTATTTTATTTTTGATTTTTTTTTGAAAAAATGAATTGATTTTTGGGAATAAACTAGAATTGGGTTATGACATAGTTATCAAACCTGATTTGAGAATTGACCCGACCAAGGGTTGAGTCTCGGGTCACATGAGTTGACTCCGGTCAACACAGGAAAATTAAAAAAATATTTGAGATTTTAAGATTTCATATGAAAAAAATTAAGAAACAATTCATGTGGATATAGACTAAAAGATCATTCAAAAAAGTTTTTTTTATCTCACATTGAAAATATACTATCTTATCATTTTAAGTTGAAGTATTTAAATCAAAAAGATTTTTTTATCCCACATTAAAAAGACACAATGTTTTTCTTGTGAACATAGAGTACATATATTAATGGGCTTCAAATTCCACATTGAAAACATAAAACATTCTTTTAGTATTTATATAGTGAAATTTGATATGAGTTAGTAACTAACTGAAAAATATGAAAACAAATGGTATTTGGCTAGGTGGAAAAACATATTTTTTTTTAAAAAAAAAAGGTCTCTTCCAGATTCTCTCGAGTCACCTGAGTTTCAGGTTGACTCGGTAGGTTGAACAGTTTTCTTTGGTTCAATTGTAGGCCCGAGTTTCGAAGAAAACATACCCAACCAAGACCCTGGGTCACCTGGGTCTCTGGTTGACCCACCGGGCCTGGTAACTATGATTTTTATTAAAGGTTTTTTTTGGTTTAAGAATATGTTTGACAAACATTCCTTAAGCTTGTTTTGATAGTTTTGATTTTTAGAGAAAAATGAGTTTTTACCAAATAAGACCTTAAAAAAATAAATTTTGCTTAGTGCATATGACTCAATCCTCTGTGTATGTGTATTGCACTTTATTTATAAGAAAGAGGAAAATATGTTTTTAGCATTTTTTTTAGAAAATTTTTGTATTTCTTTGTATTTTTGTGGAATTCACAACAAGTTTGTAAAATTTCTTAAAAATTTGCCAATATTTCAATAAGCCTACTTTTTTCCCCTTGAAAATCAATGGTTAACATTCTGGTATAAATGTTGGACCTACAAGTAAACTGGTATTTAAATATAAGGAGTTGACTAGAAAATTCTTAGAATTATTTTGAATATTCACCAATTTTAATTAAGAGTATTTTTCACCACAATATACAAGTTGTGGAAAATGCTTTCTCCTTCCAGGATAGGTGAACCTTGTTAGGGCACCTACATGGATTCTTCTATTAATAATTTATTTGAGCATACGAGCCCATAATAAATTTGAAATGCTAGATTTAGTCATGAGCATAAATATTTATACAAAGCCATAGATGGACCACCGGTTAGGAACCCATCAATACCTTTAAACCACATTCAAATCACACAATGCAACTTATCTCATGTAAGGTACGTTAGAGGTGTTAATATCTTCTATAGTTATAACTAGTCCCTTACTCTAGAATTTTAAATGAGACCAGTTCATACCTGGATCTCCTAGTGACTTTAGACTAAACAATGAGGTGATGATTCCTTGATCTTAATATGCGTGCAAGTGCGACAATAAAAAAAAGTATTTACTATTTATATAATAAATTGTATGGTGGATATAAATTGGTAGAATTTGCACCTACTTTTAATTTCCAGAGACATGCAAAAATAATAATAAATCTTGTAGTTAATTTTTTAATAATTAATAAATATTAGAATTTGAAAAGGAAAAATATAGATGCCTTTTATAAATTATTAGTTTATTATTTATATTTCTTTTTATATTTTATTAATTTTTAAGGGTAAAAATTAAGATTAATAGTAAAAGGTAAAGTACATCATATAATAAAGAAGAGAAAAAAGAACTTATAAGAAGCATCAACTTCAGGGTTTTCTAATTATGTCGAACTGAATAGAGCTTTATTTATATAATGAAAACCCAACAACATTTTTGCAAAGCTAAGAAAATAAATAAAATACACTTCCTTGGCTCGACTATGAACACTATGTTCATCTCAACTGTAATGTTACCTTGAAGTTATAGATGAAGATTCCTTGCAAAGTTGCACATTTTTCCTTCATAGAAGCCTTGTTCCATGCATGAATCCAGGATAATTATTTCCACGGGGAAAATACCCCATTCTAGCATCTCCAATATCATCAATATCAGTCATCAGAAGTTAATTACTGATGACCTTCCCTCGCTTTCGCTGTCGCTGTCATCATCATCCCAGTCTTCATCATCATTCAAGGATGCTGTGTATTCGCTGCATACAGCAAATTCCAAGATATCCCATTTTGGCAACTCCTTTCTTAAATAATTATTCCACCGCTCATTATAAATATGCAATGTTGTTCCTTGATTGACACTGCCTTTGCGATCTTCATCCTCCTCTTCAACATCTGGTTTTCCGTGGGCTGTTTCTCGGTCGTCGTTGCCATCTTCCTCTACATCATCAATAGAGGATGCCATTCTTTGCCTGTAATCCCGCCTCTTAACATTTGGCTTTTCTTTGGCTGTTTCTTGGCCGTCACTTCCATTCTCCTCTTCATCATCAATAGAGGATGTAGCTTCGCTGTCATCGCTTTCCTCAACAAACAGCTTTTTCAGGAATGTTTCCTGGACGTCACTGTCCTCCTCTTTATCATCAATAGCGGAATATGCTATTGTTCGCCTGTCATTCGGCTCATCAACATTTGGTTTTCCCTTGGGTGCAGTTTCTCGGCTTTCCCCATTGCCCTCTTCAACATTTGGCTTCTCTTCAATCAGATAGAACCCAAGCTCTTTTACTTGTACAAAATTGTCACCCTCTATTATTTCCATAGACAGTTCCAATTGATCTCCAGCTTCTATACCTTCCAACACTATATATTTTATCCACGAACAGTTATCACTCTTAGGAGATATGGAATCTTTAAGCAACCGAAAACCATCGTCTGTTGAGATTTTGATACCAAGCTCACACTCTGCGGATTCAATCTCGCAAGCACAGACAACCCAAATAACCAGTCGGACTTCACCATCCGAATCTGCAGATGGGGGTGCCTGAAATGATAACGAATAACCTTCTTCAGGATTGCTGATGAACCATTCTGGTAAAGAACCACCATCCAAGCAAATCGAATACTCATAACGCTTGCACAATGCCTATTGATTTCAAGCAAAGGTGAAATTTAGACCTTATTCAACATATATACGTACTTGCTAATGTTAAGTATATGTATGT
>Ga0325410_1009844_pt1 | contig 10146 bp, 10 predicted proteins | sample PopdelMetagenome_16_FD_206182 | JGI IMG/M metagenome (GOLD analysis project Ga0325410, IMG submission 206182) | Populus deltoides microbial communities from Bellville, Georgia, United States - Xylem-PdIQD-R3 | ecosystem: Host-associated > Plants > Phyllosphere > Stem > Wood/Secondary xylem...
ATAGGGCTAAAAATGTGTTATCTAGGAGGTAAATGTTAGAAAGCGCACTTAGAGGAAAAAGATAAATTAGAAAGCACATTATCTGGTATGTGAGGACTTCAAAGCACATTCAAAATTTAAAAAAAAGGGTATAAAACACATTATCTAAAAGATGAGGACTATAAAGAGCACTCAGAAGGAAAAATGATAGGACTATAAAGTGCACCATCTAAAAGGTAAGGGCTAGAAATCATATTCAAAAGGAAATAATGCCAAAAGCACTATTTAAAAGAGTTAAAAATGGATATTTTCTAATGTCAAGGTTGAATTTGAGATTCTTGATGACAAGGTTAAATTTCTTGGTGTTTCCTAATTGCAAGGTTGACACATGTCCTTCCTCATGGCAAGGGCAAACTTCTTGAAGGCAGAGTTAAGTTTTTCTTTCCTAATGGTAGGGTTGGGATAGAGGATTCCTGATAATAGAGTTAAAATAAAAAGTTCTTGATGAAAATGTTAAGTTTGGTGATTCGTGATAACATGGTTAAAATTGAAGGTTTTTGGTAACAAGGTTAAAATTGAAGATTCCTTATGACAAGGTTGAACTTCTTGGTGTTTTTTGATTACAAGGCTAATACATGTCCTTTCTAATGGAAGGGTTGTACTTTCTGATGATAAAATTAAAATTAAGAATTCCTTATGATAGGATTGAAAATAGAGATTTTCTAATGACATGGTTGAATTTGAGATTTTTGATAATAAAGTTAAAATTCTTGTTATTTCTTGATTGCAAGGTGACACCCATCTTTTCTAATAGTAAAGTTGAATTTTATTGATAATTTCTCCTAAATTTTTTTGCAAAAACTAAATATAATAATTTGGAATTAAATAACATTAATGCATTCTTACCTAGTTAGAAATATAGCTCATTGATTCTCTGTCATACTTAATAGATTAACTTTGTAATTTCTAAATTGAGTTTTTGGTTTTTTTTTTTTTTGGACTCTTCAGCCCATTCAGGTTTTTACCCTAATGGTTAATTTGTTTAATTGTCTTTTTGTCACGTAATTTGCAACAAATAAATCTCTACTTAATTGACCATTTTTATTTGATAAATATTTTAGTCATGATGTTGCTTTTTAGTTGAATTATACTTTCAATTTTAATATTGCTATTAAAAATAAATTTTAAAAATAAAAAATATTCATTTATTACATTTCCAAATAAAAAGCTGCAACCAAGTTTACCCTAATGCCTTTTCTTTTCGTCCCTGTCTAACTATTTATTAACACACACTTTGCTTGAAGCCTTTCTCTCTGTTCTGCATGAAAACTGAAACAACAACAAACTAAAAAAGAAAAGAAAAGAAAAGAAACCACACTCTATTCTAAATCTACTGATAATCCAAAAAAAAAAATCCTCCTTTTATTTCTTTATATTCTGATTCTCATTCTCTCCTGTGTGAGACATAAAAACCTCACATTTATATTTTATTTTTCCTTGGAGAATTTTCTTCCAAAAGAAAGAAAAAATGAGATGGGAAAGGATGCAGCAGCAGTTACAACAAGGGGTTGCAATAGAAGAGTTAAATGGACCAAGGAAGAGGTGGGGACACACTTGTAATTCGATTAAGGGAGGAAGATTTCTCTATGTTTTTGGTGGCTATGGAAAGGATAACTGCCAGACCAACCAAGTTCATGTCTTTGACACTGGTAGGTTATCACTTCTTCTACTTTCTTTCTCTTGTTTTTATTTTTCTCTTTATATCTTGTCCTCGTTATCATTTAGTCTTTTGCAATTCTGGGGTTTCCTTTGGTGCACGTACGAAATCTGGATTTTTTGTTTATTGGGGATTTTGCGGATTTTCTTTTTGTTTCTTGGCATTAATTTTGTCTGTATTAAGTTTGGTGATGAGAGGAAATGTGATTACTGGTGTTATTTTGCTTTCCCCCCCTTTTTTCTCTAACTTGTTGAATTGTGTTTATTGGTGTTGCAAATTGCATGGGAGTTGTTAGCATTAATTTTTGTGGCATTTATGGTTTGCTATTAAAATAGTGTTTGAAGTTTATGTTTAGGTTTCCTGTGGGTACGGGTACTAATTTTTATTTCTTTCTTCTCTTTTTTAACTCTGCGTGCAAAATGATATGTCTGTGCGGTTAATTTCCTATTTTGGAGTCAATGAACTATACGAGGCTATGCAAGTATTTGTCCCACCTAATAGGATTTGATTATATCTGTACTCTATCATGCTTGTTGCTTTTGCTACTTGCGAGCATTTATTTTTCTTGCTGAGGTGTTCTTGGTTTCTTTTAGAACAAATTTTTCCATGTTTTTTTCACTTGATATTCGTTGATGATTGCCTTTTGAGTTGTTGAATTTTCATCTGCAATTTCTTTTCCCCCTAATTTTATTTTATGCTCTCATATCGGGTTGCTGACTTGTAGTTAACCAGACTTGGAGCCAGCCAATGTTAAATGGCACACTGCCAGTTCCGAGAGATAGCCACTCTTGTACAACTGTTGATGAAAATCTCTATGTGTTTGGGGGTACTGATGGGATGAACCCTCTCAAGGATCTGCGTATCTTAGATACTTGTGAGTGATCTTGTCCTTGATATTGATTCTATTTGATTTTCCTTCTATGTCACGCCCTACTATTTTATGTGGCCATTGATTACATATCTTAAGTGTCACAGAGCAATAATTTTTATGATGAAATAGATCTGATCATGAAAGAGTAACTAAGGAATGATATTTAACAAAATTGTTTCTGTTACCTATGGTGCTGGCAACTCTGATGAAGATTTACACTTCCTTCATTGGTCATCATATTGTAGCATCACATACTTGGATATCTCCAAATGTAAGAGGTGACGGACCAGATGCACGGGAGGGTCATAGCGCTGCCCTTGTTGGCAAACGACTTTTCATATTTGGTGGCTGTGGAAAATCTTCAGATAATAGTCATGAAATCTATTACAATGATCTTTATATCTTGAATACAGGTAACTTTCTCCATATATGGCTAGTCAGCAAGGATTTGTTTTGATCATGCTTTAGTTTAGCTTACAATTTATGCATACATCAAGTTCCTATGCTATACAGGACTACCAATGATTATTTTTTATTTTTTATTTTTTTGCGTCCATGTGGTGGGGGTTTTAGGGGTTGGGTTATGAGGGACTGAGTTGATTTTTCTAAAACTTATTGACTTTTCAGACTCTTTCGATGGGCTCTGAAAGTAGACAAGTCTTCATTTATTTTAGTAAATTATTATTCTCTTGCAATTTGTTGTCCACAGCCGTAGGGTTAAAGACATTGTGTCATTCATTTTCCTTCTACTTTTGTAGAGACATTTGTATGGAAACAAGCAATAACAACAGGCACTCCACCTTCTGCCCGCGATAGCCATACTTGCTCATCTTGGAGGGATAAAATCATTGTGATTGGTGGTGAAGATGGGCATGATTATTATTTGTCAGATGTCCACATCCTAGATACAGGTTCTGCTCATTATCATGCACATAAATATATATCCGCACACACTCACAGAACATGTGCATTTGTGTGTGTGCGTATGTGAAGGTAAATTTTATGTATTTGCTTTCAAACATGTGCACATGATTAATTTCAATTATAATTTGAAATTGTATTTTTGTGCAAGGATGTGTTACCTACTCTTTATTTTTCTTGTATTTTGTTAGAAACTCTTGTTTGGAAGGAGCTGAACACATCGGGCCAAAAGTTGCCACCTCGAGCTGGCCATTCTACTGTTTCTTTTGGCAAGAATTTATTTGTTTTTGGTGGATTTACAGATGCTCAAAATCTATATGATGACCTACATATGCTTAATGTTGGTATGTATCATGCTATTGTTGATAAAGTTTTAGTGACGTTGAAAAAATGCACTTCCCTCTCCCTGTAAATCCACCAAATTTTCAACATTTTACTTGCTTTTCCTGTGGATTTGAAAATACAAGCAGATTATATCTTCAAGTTCTTGATATGGTTATTGTTATTTATTGCTGTAAACATCTACATTTGTTATGGGGGCAGAAACTGGCATTTGGACCATGGTGATGACAACTGGAGAAGGACCTTCTGCCAGATTTTCTGTGGCTGGGGACTGCTTGGATCCACTGAAGGGTGGTGTGCTTGTGTTCATTGGTGGCTGCAATAAGAGTCTTGAGGCACTGGAAGATATGTATTATTTACACACAGGTATGGTACATTCTCTTATATTTTTCTTGAACTAACGTTTCTTGCATGCTTTTGTGATGCAATTTTGTTATTCTATAAACCCTTGTATCAGTCTAGATCATTATTTTATTTTGGTAATCTCATCCATTATTTAAAATGTAGGTCTCACAAGAGTGCAAGATGAATGGCGTATGGAAAAGTTATCTCTGAAAAAACAATTGAAACTAAAGTGCCAAGAACAAAATCTTAATTCTTCTGTGCATGAAAAAGTTTTAGTCCGAATTGACACAAATGCTGACTTTCACCACACCTTTCTGAGTTATGCCCAACCAGGTAAAAAGTAGATTTTCTCTCTTTTTATATTATTTATCACAGTTTCCATTCATGAAATTAATCCGGTAGTTTTTCATATCTGAACCGGACAGAATTGGAGGTCTCATGCAATCACTAAAAAATGCCTTTAGAGTGCCTTGGTAGATTTACTCGATTGACAATTATTTCACAGTTTTTATCAGTCTCAATGAGTTTTTGTATGAGTTATTTACACGGTCCAAAAAAATAGAACGTAACGTGACTAGATGCATCTAGCTTTTTTATTTGGATGCTCATCTAATAAATCTTTCAGTGGCCTTTTTTATTTTGGAAAATGGTGAATTCTCTATCGGAAATTTGTGGTCTTTTAGCATTATCTGTGTACTTGGAAAATCTTGGTGTTCCTTGTAATGCAATATCTTAATGTCCTATAAGTCCAGTGTCTGCTCTTTGTTGGGACAGAGTGTGCAATTTCTTTTATCTGCTATTTACTTCTTGCATAATGGTCTAAAGCATCATTGAGGATTTATTGACCATGAAAATAGATGATATGATTTCTTTTCTTTTCATTTGAAATATGGAGTGGGAGTGAGTTCAAAAGCACAATTGGGGATGTTGTGATTCTGTTTCTTATGTGAAAGTGGACGAGGATGAATTTAAAATTGTCCTCCTGAAGGAAATGCAATTTATGAAATATGCACTGACCAATTTGGAGATGGAGCAGGAGGAAGGACTCCTAATGATATTCTAGTTCTAATGGAAAATGCATCTTTATGCTATTTAAACAGAGGGAAAAAATGTGGAAAAACTTTTTTAGATCTTGTCCCTCCTGGAATTTCTTTTTCTTTGTTAAGATGCAGCCAATGGGATTGAAATAAATTTTTCGTTCACTTCCTTTTGTCTCTCTTTTCCAGTCATCATAACAATTTTTTGTGTCCATTACCCAATATTTAAGCATGTCCAGATACTCAGAGACTGCTGTTCTGTAATAAGATGGGGTGCCTTTTTCTTATCATTATGTAGTAAGCATACATGGCTGGCTAAAATTTAAGCACTTTAGAGGGGGCTACAATGCTACAAGATTCATGGTATTGATAGTGAAGAGTTTGATGAAAGTGAAATCAGTTCTAATTCCTTTGTCCTTGGAGGCCAGGACAATTTCCAAGTGGCAGCACTCACCTCGTGGCCAAAATGAGAGTGGAGTTTATTTGTAATGATTTGAAAACTAGTTGAGATATATCCACCCTCCACCTCGTATTTGAAGGTTTCGTGTTGTGCAGATAAAGAATGTTTACTGTTGCCTAGCTGGTTTTTCAAAAAATATGGTTGCTATCTTTCTTACCAAGAAGGTTAAGGGCATGTAATTGATGGGGTTGAACTGTGCTACAATTCAAAGGCATTTGAAGGCAGGATTATGTAATATGCATATGGCTGGCTAAAATTTAAGCACTTTAGAGGGGGCTACATTGCTACAAGATTCATGGTATTGATAGTGAAGAGTTTGATGAAAGTAAATTCAGTTCTAATTCCTTTTTCCATGGAGGCCAGGACAATTTCCAAGTGGCAGCACTCACCTCCTATGGCCAAAATGAGAGTGAAGGAGTTTATTTGTCGTGATTTAAAAACTAGTTGAGATATATCCACCCTCCACCTCGTATTTGAAGGTTTTGTGTTGCGCAGATAAAGAATGTTTACTGTTGCCTGGCTGGTTTTTCAAAAAATTATGGTGGCTATCTTTCTTACCAAGAAGGTTAAGGGCATGTAATTGATGGGGTTGAACTGTGCTACAATTCAAAGGCATTTGAAGGCAGGATTTTTTTCATAATAAGCTAGTGGAATTTTCGGATGGCCACCAAGCATATATGATCCCTGAGTTTGAAATGTTGTTATGTTTTCTGGGATCAGATAGTCTATATGTCATCAAGAAAACAATCAAGAGTTAGTTGCATGATTTGAGTTGAAATCTCTTTTCTCAGATTGGAGTCTTTTGGCATCAACAAAAATGTTCAGACTGCAGTGACAAGACTTAAGTTGAAATCTTGGTTGAAATTTGTTTGGGATGTGTACACTAGATGTAGAACTGAAATGAATTTTAGTTCGCATGAAATGTTAGGGAAAAGGTGAGAAATTTATACAGTAATTGCCATGGTTACTAAACTTTTAAGAATAATCCGCCCAAGATTGCATTATTATATTCTGGAAAAAAGCCTGGGAATCTTTTCCAAATCTCAAAAAGTTCTAGATAGTGGTTTTTGGAATGACCACTCAACATCCCAACAGTGGCAAAAGGAATTTTACGAGATGAAATTTAGATTCCAAGCTCCAACATTTCTATTTCTGCATATTTCCCTTTTTTGCACTTTGCTATTTAGTTTACTGATGATCTGTATACTGATGCTTTTTGAATCCTACTGTTTGTGATTTAACTTCTTTAAGCATGCAAGTTAAGTAGGTTTCGAACTATCCCTGTTACCAATTCTTTTATATTAGCGTGACAATTTATTGTTGTAATCATGATTTATCTGCTGGAAACTAAGAGAATCTAATTATGTATTACCATGATGGTAATATGGTAAGACTAGCAATTTGGGCAGTATTGTCCTGGTTTCATGTGAGTTGAATACCAAACAAAATTTGTGCTTTTATTTGCAGGCAGAGAAAATTTCCCGTTGAATCAAACACAGCGTGATCATGGGAAAAAGACATTTCAAGCCAAAGTTACTGAAAGCCTTCCTCATGGATATACCATTGAGACTATTGTAGATGGAAAGCTTCTACGTGGAATATTATTTTCCAACAAGCAAAGTTCTCCCCAGATAGTTAGCCACAATAACCGCAGGTGAGAACATGGTATTTTTTGCTAATGCTTAATTGGCAGTTGTTGCTATAACTGCATTTCCCGTGAAACTTGTGTTTATTTTTGCTACATGCCCATATCAGGAAAAGGGCAAGTGCTGAAAGTGGTGTTGTATTGAATGGTGACTACAACAGCAAATCAAAAACTTATAAAACCCTCATCCAGGATGCAGTAGAAAACATTCAGCCAGACAATGCTCATGGGATGGAATGCACAGCACAGGAACCCAAGACGGAAGCTGCTGCTGTCCCTGACTTAAAAAATCTGGCTTCCTCTAATGTTCATCTGTCTCATGAGGTTTAAATCTATTTGCCTTTTTCTTCATTCAATATCTCCTGCATGTTTTATTAAGTACTCTTAGCTTTGTTCTTTTTAGGCTAAATGCCTGCTTCAAATGCTAGTGTTGGAGAAACTGTGAATGGAGTTCATCTGAATGAAGCAAGGCGATTTGCTATAAATTAAAAAAAAAAAGAAGTACTATTATATTATAATATATAAATATAAAATATATATCTTTCCAGTTAGGATTAGATCATTAGAAAATCAAAAGAAAATATTAAATACCATAACATAGTCATATAAAGTTATATTTTTCACCATTAAAAATAAGATAATTTAAAGTAGTAAGTAGCCAAATAGATTTAAAAGCAAAATTAAATATCAATTAAAAAATGGATAAATAGTTCAAAATATAAATTAGTTTTTATATTTAAAAAAGAAAAATCCAACATATAAAGAACTTCAAGCAGACACTAGCCTTAATGCCTTGCACCCACTCAATAGGTGCTCGCCTAGGCGGTGCTTCATTGACATCCAATGCCTGAGGCTAATAAAGGTGTCGGGGCTCACCTTGCCTCGCTGGGATCGCCTAGGCAAGCGCCTCTTGACTACACTGCTTTTAAATGATGGTCACAGATTACAAATCATGAACTAACAGGTGTTACAAAAGAATGTGGCTATTGTTCTTTAAAAAAATAGTAAAGTGTGAAAACATGAACTTGGAGTACAAAATTTATTTCAAAATCATATTATTAAATGTAGGCCATGATTGACCTTTTATTTTCTCAATATCAGCCAATAACGTTATCTAATGACATCGTAACTGTTATTGTTGTGAACATGTTGACGGCACCACAAAACTGAAAAACGGTCAGAATCCTCCGATCCCATTAAATAATGGCCATTATTGAAAACCATGCTCATATGCATTGCAGTAGCCAGCTGTTTTTGCTAAGCATCATGGTATGTCTGTTCAATCACGCATCTCCTTGTGCTCTAGGAGCTTCTGAGAGCTTTTGCTCATATACCAATTTTTATCATGACTTGTCAAGACTTACATCCTCATGGAATTAATTTAATTGTCTAGAGTATAACCTATTCTTCATGTTAATGGGTCTAATGTGAATTGACCTATCAATGATTTTTTCCTTTTGATTTCCTTCAGGTTCCTCCAAATGCAGAACCACCAGCGACTCCTACTCTGAATTTGAATGTTGATATGACCTCTGATACAGGATTTCTGAAAGAGAAGTCTACTGCAGCAGAGGGCCTACCACTTTGTCACGAAACCAAGGTATGAATCTGGGAAGGATTTAGTATTTGGCCAATTACGGTTGGCAAAACTCAACCCATCCTTAGTTTGTCACATGATAATTCTAGACTGGGTTACAGTTAGAAAATCAGAAACCATTTGTTAGTGAGTTGGCTTTAGGGGGTTGGCACTGTCAGGTTATAATTATTTCTGACCTGTACTGCTGCTGATATATGATAAAAGATAAAACCTCATTCAAATTTGAGGTATTTTATCGTGGGTGACTATTTATGCGACTTCTGAAACCAAAATGAATATCTTATTTTGTACTCAAATCTGATGGAGTGGGTTTGAATCTCACATTATATAAGCCATTACTAGCGCTTTTCTGACCATTGTCAATTTTTGCTTTAAGATAGCAAGCTATGGTTTGCGTAAATATGAGCTCGCTCTGATTCACTTAGCTAATTATAAAAGATTTATTTTATGAAAAAAAAGGAAAAGAAAAGAAAAAAACTTGTGATTTAACTCACTATCTTCAGCTTGTCTGTTGTATTAGGGGTCTACAAAAATATTATGTTGCAAACCATATTGGTTCGAGTGTTGGATTAGGGTTTCACCGACCATCAAGATGAATGAGTTAGTTGATTCAGACCTTGTTGAAAAAAGCATTGCCTCCATGTTCATCCCAATGTATTGCTACCTTATGTCTGCACACGTGTTATTTTTTGTTTTGAATTGCGTTTCAAATCACCCACTTGATGAAATGCCTATGCTATATTGATAGTGGCTTCCAAATTCAATACTGTATGATTCTGATGTGATCAATACCTCATATACATAAGAGAAAGGGCTATTAAAGATGTATTTGTAAATTCATTATTCAAATTAATTAATAATTAATAGAATAGTTAGTTTGTAAGGAGTGTCATGATATTTAAGACTATTTTCAGACAACATTGTAAGTTGCACAGATAAATTGAAAATAGTCCTGGCTCTTGCATTGCGTCAAGAGATTTCTGTGCTGTCCAACCAATGTCAACTCTGTGACCATAGTTATCAGGCCCGTATTTTAAATAATGGCCGGTCAACAACTGCTGAGGTATAAATGGGCCGGGGAAATCGATTTGATTGATGAATAGTTGACCTTTTGGAATGACATGATACAAACCACCTGCCTCTGTACATTATGGCTTGAAGGTGGTCATAGATGCATTTGATTGGTGATATCCAGAATCTGCACTCTTAACTGGTGTAATCTACCGCCCTTT
>Ga0325410_1009850_pt1 | contig 10144 bp, 7 predicted proteins | sample PopdelMetagenome_16_FD_206182 | JGI IMG/M metagenome (GOLD analysis project Ga0325410, IMG submission 206182) | Populus deltoides microbial communities from Bellville, Georgia, United States - Xylem-PdIQD-R3 | ecosystem: Host-associated > Plants > Phyllosphere > Stem > Wood/Secondary xylem...
GGTGAGTTGATCCATGAGTAACTCTTGGATCAACCATTATATAGAATCTTAACTTTACGTAAACCGTAAGTATATTAATAAAGTTTTTCTTTCATAAATTGAAGTTTTTTAAACCTTTTCCTTCCTAGACTGGTTGATAATTAAGAACCCTAACATATATATACCTTGTTTTTTTCCTACTCTTCTAAATCAAGAATTATTATACTATCCAGCTATAAAGGTATATATGCACTGCCGCCATTTGCTTCCAATGTTTTTTTACCTTTATATATATTGTGGTTTTAGAACAGGGTCCATCGTAATTAATTAACTTCTTGAAATTCTCTTCATAGATTCAATAAAAAAAAAAAAACTTAGAGAAATTGTTGCTAGATGCATTTATGTTTACCTACAAGTCTGAAAACTCAAATGATATATAGAATACAAATGAAGAAAATAAAACTAAAAAACAAAAAAAAAAAAACTGTAAGATTAGAGGTACGTATACTTCTTCAACAAAATACTGCTAAAAGATTATTGTTGGGAGGTAAAGGATTAGGCATCACTTATTGTTTTATTTCACTTTCATATGATTGATTTCATTTAATTTTTTATTAAGAAAAATTTACTGTTCTCTATACAAACTTGGATGTTTTCTTCGATTATTTAATATCTTGTAATTGATGTGTTTTAATTTTATTAAATTTAGTTATCTATTATATAAATTTATGAGGTGTTTATGATTTAATTAGATGCCTTTTAAAAATATTATCTTATAAAAATAGATGATTTTTTTATTATTTAAAAACAAAAAAACATCCAAACTCATAAATTGAACATGAGACAACCCAACCCGATTCAACTGCCAGCTCTATTTCTTGCTTATAGCTACATAAACATGGGTCAGTACTGGGAGTGGGAGTGGGAGAGGGAGGGGGAAGAAAAAACAACTCAATTTAATGTTCATCGGATTTCGCCAATAATTCGTACGCGGTGACTGTGAAAGAAGAAGAGAAGGAACGACGCGTGTGTTTTTCAATTATAATTGTCTGTACACCCGTCAGCCATCTTGCCTGTTCATGCAAAATTCAAACGACCTTACCCTCACCCTCGTTAACAGGTCAGGTCTGCTTAACATTGCGTTCGGAACTGTATTTCGTTAAATTTTAAATTTTTTTTTTATTAAAATTAAATATGGTTTGTATTTTTTAGATTGTTTTGATGTGTTGATATCAAAAATGATTTTTAAAAAATAAAAAAAAATCATTGACATGTATTTCGGCACGAAAAGCTATTTGAAAAGCAACCACACTGCCAAACATGCTCCAACGGGCTGCTCGCCATGGTTTTTTTGGAGTCTCGATTTAGTACCCCTGCCGAGTATACATTTGAATATAATTTGTTTTTTTTTTAGTTTTTAAAAATATATTAAAATAATATTTTTAAAAAATTTATATTTAACATTAACATATTAAAATAATCTAAAAATATTTAAAAAAATTAATTTAAAATAAAAAAAATTTCATAGACCAAGATATTAAAACACTATCGAGTACCATCTATAGACATACACCAAATTTTTAGTGCACATGCACCAAACTTTCAGAACATGGTAAAGACACTTTTTTTTTATTAATAATTATTTTCTACCCACATGCCATTTCAAATAGCATTATCAATTAACAATCCCTCCACTAATAGCACAATAAAACACCAAAACTAGTTAACACATCAATTTCTTCATCAATGATGCATGCAACAATCAACAAATCATAATAAGATACTTGTAACTCCATTTATTACGAGATACCTCTAATATCATTTTATATGTTCCATAAGATAAACAGAAATAATTAAAATCTATAAATATCTTGAGTTACTATATAAATATTTAAGTTATTCAAATGTTTCACGCTAGTTCAATAAAAACACACTTTATTTTTTTTCTTTCATTTTCTCTCTCTCTTACATGTTATTGCTCTTACATTTACTGAATTAAGTATATGATATAGGATGGTCATAGAAAATTTATTTTGTAGGAAAGTTCATAAAAGTTACTCATCAACCCATGAGATCAATGGTCAAGCACAATTACTCTTGAGGGGTATAGTTTAACTTATCAGATCTTAGATTTATTCTTAAGAAGTTACCAGTTTGAGTACTACAAATTTCAGGGCCGCTAGAGGTTTCCATGGTCATTAACTTTAGGACCTCAGGAAATTAGTCGAGGTGCGTATAAGCTGGTCCGGACATCCACGGTTAACAAAAAAAAAAAAAAGTCAAGCACAACCACTCCACAAACTCACAATAATGAGAAAGAAAGAAAAGATGCTTTAGGCTATAAATTAATATAGAAAGTTACTACTCGAGATGTATTAGTTCATTGTTATTGCAACATGTGAAATACAGAGATTGATAACGATGAGAGTTGTCTGAAATGGTTTGGTTACATACCAAACGAAATTTAGAGTATATCACATATAAAGTTCTATTTGATATTATTATTAAATTCAATCTAGTGAGTTAATTATAAAAATTTTAATTTAATTTTTTATTTAGTTCAGATTTAGAATTTCACTGTTTAAAAATTGTTTCTATTTCATCTAGTTATATAGCTTTATTAGTTTAAAAACAATTTAAATAATTATTAAAAGAAATATAAGGAAAAAATTGAAAAACAAATGAAATTAAAGAAATGAAAAAGAAAGGAGGTCCTGAATTGAAAAGGAAAAAAGGAAAAAAAAAAAGAAAAGCCAAGCTTCACTGTTCATAAAGCTACATCAAGTTTCCTAGGTTTTTTTAGAATAGTAGGGTAATGGGAGATCAAATGAAAACGACAAAGGTGAAGGGGTAAATACAACAACAAGAGAGAGCCAGTGCCCAATCATTCTCCCGGGACAGCTCTATTCATGAACTAACTGCTAAGCATGGTATTGGCAGGAAGTTAATTTTCTTGGTAATTTCAAAAGACAAATTCTATGCCAAAAAATCATTAGAATTGTTCAGATTTGAACATTAATGGCAAAGGTATTAGCGTTTCCACTTGACATCAAACTAATCCCATCAACCTGAGTGCTTTGAACTGGTCAATTTCCTCGCTTGTTTAATCCTGTATTCTGGCCGACAAAAATAATCACCACGGGAGACTACTTGCGCATCAGAAAACCTAATAAACTCCCCCTCCAGAGGAACAAGAAGATTATTTAATGTATTTAAATAACAATAAGAACATGCAAAAGTCAAAATAGAGTCATTGATTATTGACCATCATATACAAAAAGCAAAAGAAAACACAAATTTACTGACAAATTAAGCCACCCTGTGTATATATTAATTGAACAATGATTTATTTCAAAAGCCACTTTGAATTTCCTTTCCTTTGTTCAAAACGACCTTTTCCCTCACAGCTGTTTGGTCCTAATAATTAAACATCCTAGCACTGAAAAAGAGTTTCTCCAGAAGCAAAAAGCTTCATTGTTGTCAATCAGTAAGTACCATAGTACTGAAACTGAGGCTGAAGAAAACTGTTAACGAAGCCTCCTGATGATCCTCTAATTGCCCCTTCATCTTCCTCTTCGTGTAACCCATCAAACTACAAATCTCAAAACAAAACAACATTGCACAGTTTTAATACATTTTCTGCGTTTCCTTAATGGCCTTTTACACTCATAAAGTACAAAATAAAAACAATACCCATAGCTCCTCTTCGTCTTCATCTCTGGTAGAGCATGCAACCTTGGGAATCTCGCCAGTTTCGTCGTTTCGTGCGAATCTGCCACGTATACGTGGTCTGTTGTCCGCTAGTGTTTTGCGGCAGGCGTACTTGTAGCATGAAGGGAAAATAAAGTAAAATTAATTAACCAATATTAATTGATAATAGAGCAAACTATACAAAGTACAGACAGAAAAATCATGTAAAAAAACTGCAAAACATTCTTATTTTGTACATTATTAAATACTCCATTGGACAAAAGTTTATGTTTTGTGTCTCTGACCATGACTTGATTCATCTCTACTCTCTAGTCTCTAGCACGAGCTTAGACTGGCGATCTATACTCGAATCAGTTTATTTTCTCAAAATGAATCCGAACCCGAATTATCATTTCGAGAAGTAATAATGTTTTACCTTTGCTACTTTTATATGTATAGCAGTTGGATTAAATTAAATGGTTGTTTAATACTAACTAAACAAACTCTGTCTTACCTTAATTGTCTTGGTGAAGTTTCTTTGGGTACGTTTGGCTCTATACTTTGAGATTCTCTCCTTCCTTTCTTCAGCACTATAACGTCCTACTTTGAAGTTTGATTCTTCTATAAACGAGCTCTCTGTAGCTAAAGGACTTGAAAGGGACCTCTCTGTTGCATGCGTTGTTCTATTAATATTCTAAAACAAAGACAAAACAGTATTCCATTAGCAATTGATTATAGAGAAAACAGGACAAAAAAGAGCAAAAACAGGGGACTGGAATAGATTAGTGAGCGGTTTTACTTGTAAATCACCAGTGCTGTAAACCCTCCTCAATTGACCAGCAAGAAAGTTGTTTTCAAGTGAGCTTAAGGCTTGACTTTGATAATTTGGAGACTCCAAGAGAGTATCAAAGCGAGGTTGAAAGAGAAAGCCAGGCTTGCCTTCAAAAGAATTGCTACTGTAGCTTCTTTGCATCATCTTTGCCACATTCTCTACGCTACTGTAACTATGAGGCATAAAAGAGTCTTGATTGTAAGTGGACTTAAAACTCAGTTGACATTCCTCGGTTTTCACCTCCAAAGCATCCAAGCCAGGGAAATTAGTATACCCACTGGCCAGATTTTCACCATTTGCTAAAGCCTGCAAATGGTTTGTCTGGTAAAGTGACAAATTCTCTAGTTGGTGACTTGGAGGTGAAGAGGAGAGAATACTTGGGCTAAAACTGTCTACAGAGTTAGAGTTTTCAAGTGGGCATTGATTGTTTTGGCTGTTTGAGGATTCTTGAAGAATATCAATGGAAGAGTCACAAAAAGGAGAAAAAGGGTCAGAGAAGAAAAGATCACCACCATCTGGAGAGACTATATCTGGAGTTGAATGGTGGTAGAAAGAGGCATCAAGAGCATAAAGATCAGAAGACATATTTTTTAGTCCAATTCTTTTAGAATTGAACTCAAAATATTAGAAAACTAGGACAAGAAACTTGAGATAAATTGTTGTCGTTGTGGTTGGTGTTGCCGTTGTCGCTGCCGTTGTCGCCGCCGCTGCAATTGCTTATTATTTTCGTGTTGAGCTGCTTCTTTTTGGTAATAGAACTGCCACACGGCAGCGCAGATGACACTTGGGCTCTGATTAGTTTAATCAAGGCATGACATTGCTGTAACACCAAGTTTCTGCTCTCTCTCAACTCAAGGTTCAAACAAACGCAAAGACCAGTCCAGTTCACCTATGTAATTTATAAAGCAGTCCATTTTGCTAAAATACACCTGTACTTTATCATAACTAAAACAACACCCCAAATAATAAGAACAACAGAAGATAACTTATTGTAAATTTGTAATAATTCCTCACCGTACAATTACAAACACCTTATGTAGATTTTTTGCGTGGATACACGTGAAAGATACATTTCACATGGATTAAAAGTGGAAATATTAAATGTTTATGATCAAAGTTGGACTCGTGATTCAATGGTGCAGATTTTTTTATTGGAAGTATTAATGTTTATTTTTATGTAAAATGTGTATGTGCTCATATTAAAGCGAAATCTCAAATATCTTCTCGAAGAAAAGCTTCTTCTTAACATCTTTTAAATCATTTTTATTGGTTTTTTTTTTTGTCTATTCATGTTGGTGATATCTTTATAATAATGTAAATGATATTTTTTTTATAATATTAATAGAGGTTTTTTTATTATTATTTTAGATCCGATTTTTTTATATATTTTACAAAATAATGTTTACAACTCATATATTATTAAGAGTTAATTAAAACCTAATCGTTTAGAAAGAAGAAGAAGAAGAGTGTTCTCAATAATTCTATGTGGCATCTGAATAAAAACGCTTTGGATTTTTATAGTGATTTTATTTTTTATCCTTAAATTTTATTTTTATTTTATTATTTTGCATTGTGTTGATTGTTGATTGGGCTTGATCATTTATTTCATGTTTATTTCTTGAGTTTTCATGGTCTAAAAAAAATCTCAGCATTGATCCGGTTCTTAATTAATTTCTCAAAGAAGAAAGAAATAAAAATGAGAGGATCGAAATTGAAAGTGAGGTGGAATGCCAACCCTTTATTTAAAAAGAAAATATATATTTTTTGGTTTTTTATTTCCTTTTTTTTTTTTGCAGTTCAACCATCATAATTTTTTTTTAATTTTATCATTTCACATTGTATTAATTGGTGATTCAACTTGATAATTTTGACCGTATTACTTCTTTTGAGTTATCACAGTCTTAAAAAAATATCTTGATATTGAGTTGATTTTTATTTTAAAAAAATAATTAAATTTTATTGTTTGTAAAAAAATAAAAAATGTAAGGACCAAAATTAAACTCTTGATAAAATGGAAACCTTTTAAAAAAAGTGCTGTCAAAGCATTTTTTCTAAATTCATTATTGGTCTATTTAGTTTGAAAATTATACAGTTTGGTCTAAGATTTTATTTTATTCATATTCAAATCTTTAAATTTTAGAAAGGAAAGAAAAAGTCACTAAATTACAACAAATAAGAGAGGAAAAGTTGTTGATTGGCTATATTTTAACAATAAAAAAACTTGATCTTGGTGTCGGCAGGTTCCATTCGATAAGATTGGGAAAATCACTAGATCTTGGTGTCGGCGAACACTAGTTGATTGTTACTATTATAAAATCTATTCATATGCACCCTCAGATTGTGCTTAAAAAAATAAAAGTATTGTTATTAATTTTAAAAATATATAAATTTATTATAAAATCTATTCATATTTATCCTCAAGAGACAATTATGGAAAAGACATTCATGTACTTTTATATAAAATATAAAATAAATATATTTTTTATAATAAATTTTTTAATTGTAGTAGTGTTTTGTTATTGTATGGAAAAGACAAAAACATTTGGGACATATTCATGTACTTTAAAAAATTATTATAAAAAATATATTTGTTTTATGTATTCAACGAAACACTTTTCTTTTTCTTCTATATAAATTCCTTCTATCCCAATAAACTAACCAAACATAATTAAACTACCCAACCCTTCCTCCAATAAAGACGTTAGTGTTGTTGGTGTCAGGTGTTGTGGATAATTCGAGGGGTGATTATGATATTGTGAACGCAAGGGGTCGCAGTCCTTGTGGTCCTATAGTGAGTTTTGTCACAAATTCTAGTGTTGAGCGGGATGGAGTTGGTTCTCGAACTAAGTTTGGTTTCGATGCAATTTGATTGGGCGCTGGTTCTTACTCTTTTCTCAGTTTATTATCCATGTCTAGTTATACTCTTAATTTGAGAACCTCTCTTGAAATATTCGTAGTGCTGGTAATAGTGATGCATATATATAGACAATTACATGATCCATGTTGCGGTCACCGTCTTCACTTGTTATTGTTTCTGGAGATTCATGTGCCTTTGGATCGATCCTGTCTGGAACAATTAGAGGTTGCTGGGTTATTATTCGGTAGACTATGTGGATCCTAATGGTTTTTCAGGGGGTATTTGGGTGTTTTGGCAACAGAGAAGTATTCTTGTTAATGTTGTCTCAATTATTTCTCATTGTTTTTTTTTTTATAATATATAGTATACTTTCAGAACGAGCCCCTATGGCTGTATCCAGTGGTTTATGATAGTCCAAGCGCTACGGTTAGGGAGCTTTGGTGGAAGTATCTGAGGGAAATTGCCTCTTAATGTCAATTTCCTCGGCTAGTTATGGGTGACTTCAATGATGTTTCAAGTCTTGTAGAGAAACTTCGAGGTAGATTTTGTTTTCGGAAAGCAGAAATTTCTCGCCAAATTAAAAGGGGATCAGGTTCGCTTTATTAGCCATTTATCTTGCACTAATGATCTGTGGAAGTATACAGGTATCCCTCCTATTCACTCTCAGGTCAGTAGGAGTGCTATCTGTTAGAGAAAATTTCAGCTAAGTTGTCTTCTTAGAAAGCGAAGCTTCTTAATCTGGCGGGTAAAACTACTTTAGCGTGGACTACCCTGTCAGCAATTCCCGTCTATGCTATGCAAACTGCATGGTTACCTCAGTCATTTGTGATGGTATTGATAAAGTTGTCAGGACTTTTATTTGCTCCTCTAATCAGGATAAGCGAGGTGTTCATTTATGAAGCTGGGATTGAATTACCTGTTCTCGGCATGAAGGAGGGCTTGGTATTGGTAAGGCTCAGCAACAGAACATTGCGGTAATTGGAAATTTTAGTTAGGACTTGATTAGACATTCTCCTAAGCTATGGGCTTCCAATTTAAAGGCTGAATACTTGGGAGGTAATGATTTCCAGTATTCAGGTGTTAATTCTTCAGCTTACTTTATCTGGAAGTCTATCCATTAGAGTTTTTACGAGCTTTAGGATGGCCATGTCTGGCAGATTTGTATTCTCGTAAGTGGAATCTTAATGCTCTTCGGAGATCCCTTCCTCAACAAGTTATTGGTATCATTTATGCTTATCCCTTATCTCGCCTTTGTCAGGGTTCAGACCATCGATCTTGCTCGGGGAAATCTGCGTATCATCACTGGTTTTCTCATAAGCCTCTCTTTCAACTGTTGCTCCGTCTATTAGTTGGGTTTAACATCATAAATCAAAATCTATGTCTGAACGATGGTGTTTCAATGTGTTCCATGTAGGATTGTTTTTAATTCAATATCATCTCCAGGTTGATGAGGGTAGTTCTAAAACAGGATTACATAAATTGCAGACTGGTTGAAGGATAAGAGCAATTATCTTGCTGGACTTGATTTGAGTTGAATTAGAGCAATTATCTTGCTGGAACCACGATAAAAACTAAAATAAGAAGCTTACTATAAAGAAAAAAAAAAGCATGAAAAAAGCATTGCTAAGAAACTCAATGACAAGGATTTCATCTACAATAATACTAGACATCAAGTCAAAGATTGCAAAAAAAGACAATCTTAAGAAACGAAGAAATGTTAAAGTCAATACCATTGAGGTTGATAACCTCTAAAATAAAGTGTCGGAGATGAGTTTGCATGTGGCTATCTTAGAAATCAACCTGATGAATAATCTTGATTCTTAAGCAATGTTGAGTTGATACTGGTACTGCATAACATAGCGCTAAGAAGAAAAGGATATCCCCCACTTGCAAAAAAAAAAGAGAGAGAAATGATAAATAGTTTCACATGAAAAATTCGTCAACCTATAGAATTCACTTGTTGAACTGAGAAGTTGTGGATCGGGATTGAGGGCGGCAAGCTTTTCTGGTTGAATATTGTTTCTGATAGCCTTGGGTTAAGATGATAGAGGCCAGATACTAAAAGAGTCTCTGATCTTTTAACGTATACTTCCAAGGTTAATATCTCCACAACCTGGTGGGCCATCTTGAAAGCTTTTCATATTTCTTGAGAGAGTTTTTCTTGGCGGATTGGTGATGGCAGTAGTGTTTTCCCTTGGTCTGATCATGGGGTTGGGGGTTTTCCTCTTAGCCGTCTGGTGCATGATATTCATACACAAGATTTATCCAAGAAGGTGGCTGACCTTTTTTCACCTCAGCAAACTTGAGATTTTTCAGTTCTTCAAACTCAGTACCCAGAGTATTTTGAAGACATAATTACAGCAGTTCCTCTTCCTAGTTAGATGGGCCAACATTAAGGATTGTTTGAAGTGGGAGGAGTCTTCATCTGGTAAATATACTATCAAGTCAGGGGATACTTACTTGACTAAGGTTCCTTGTCCATGCAATAAAAATTTGAATTGGAGATGCATTTTGAAGCTAAATTTGTTAGAAAATAATATAAATTATATTTTGGGATTTTACTTAACTGTTGAAGTTATTGAATTTAGTTAGGCCCCATTTGTTTGCTGGAAAGTAGTTTCCTTTTGGAAAGTGAATTCCGGGAAAGTATTTTCCGATGTTTGGTAGTGTAATGGAAAATAAGTTGGAAAACACTTTCCAGTGTTTGGTTATGTCATGGAAAATGAGCTGAAAAATAACTTATTAATGTTTTATTTTTCTCAAGTTTATTAAAATAATGAGGAACA
>Ga0325410_1009854_pt1 | contig 10142 bp, 9 predicted proteins | sample PopdelMetagenome_16_FD_206182 | JGI IMG/M metagenome (GOLD analysis project Ga0325410, IMG submission 206182) | Populus deltoides microbial communities from Bellville, Georgia, United States - Xylem-PdIQD-R3 | ecosystem: Host-associated > Plants > Phyllosphere > Stem > Wood/Secondary xylem...
AAAAAACAACATTATTTATAATTTTTATATGAAATTTTATTAAATTTAAAAATTAAATAGATATTATTTTTATCATAACTATAATAATATTTATTTATTTTTAATAGATAATATTCTAAAACAAATAAATATTAGTTTCAATTTTAAATTATAAAGATAATATTTAATTTAAATAAATATTGTTACAACTATTTATCTGAATAAAAAAGATTGAAGCTCGTACAACACCTTATTTATTAATAACCACTACTTCATTTGAGCAACATACTGCCACAATGTTAATATTATCTAAAACTTAATTTTTTATTTTAGCAAGTTAAAAAATAGAGGTGAAAGAATAAAAGATTAACTTTTAAATGAACAAGACAATTAGGGAGATTAAGATTAATGTACTGGAGTAGAGCCAACCATGGAGAGTTCTTAACATATCTATAATTTATTTGTTTTAATGATAATAATATATTAAATGTATTTAATGTATATATCAAGATATTATTGTTGTAAAAATTATTCTACATCAAATTGCAGTTTTAGACTCTTTGGAATGAAATATCACTAGAAGATTCTCAAGCTTATATTTTATATAATCAAGTCTTTAAGGAATATAATTTGGCATTACAAAATGATTTTCATCAACCTAAAATATTTTATTATCATATTTCCGTCCAAAAATATTTTTAATGCATAAATTATTCCATAATGAAAAATATCTCATGAAAAATTATTGCATCATATATTTTAGTATTTTGATACTTATTATGTGCTCTCATATATTTTATGTTAAAAATCTTCTCACATTGGTTTTCACACCATTTGTTTATTATTAACTAAGATGTCAAACTTGTAATTTTAAGAAAAGTGTGCTTAATACTCTTTTTCTCTCAAAAGCTTCAATTTAGTTGTTTCTCACATCTTGAAAAATCACTTGGAAGACCAAATGTTTTTTTTTTCTTATTTTGTATTGCTAGTAATAACTAGTTTTTGAGTTTTTCCTATAAATACTCAATTGATCTCTTTCACACTCCTACTCTTTTACAATCTTACATATTTGATGCCTTGAATTTCTTTTATTCTAAAAATCTCTTATTCATCTTTGTACTTTATTATGAAGCTTTGAATCTTATATTGAATTAAATCATTTTTTCACCTTCGTGTGTTAGATTACATTTTATAAAGACTTGAACTTAATATTTGTAATCTTTTTTTTTTTAAAGTGAATATCTATTGTGAGATAAATATCATTTGTAAAAATATAAGTGACACTTAAAACAATTTAAGTAATCTTTGGTTAAGAGTCATTTAGTGATTGGTTTAATCTTGAGTCTTTTAAAAAATTATGATTGGTTTTCATTTTTGATCCTGTAAAGATATTTTGATAGATTTGATCCTGTGCCCATAAAAAGATTGTGTAATGTTTGATTTTGAGCTCATAAAAGGATTAAATTTGAAACCCCACAATGGTAAATTTTGATGGAGAGTTTGTTTCAAAACCTATTAATGAATGAAACGACAATATGAATACATTCTATAATGCTAAGGCTATGAATACATTCTTTTTTGCTTTTAACAATATGGAGTTTACTAGGGTTAAGAATTGTAAGACAACCTTTGAGATTTGAAAACTTTTGGAAGTCACCCATAAAAAAACAAGTCAAGTTAAAGATTCTAGATTGAGTAACCTCACACCTCACTAAAGAATATGGATTTTTCAAAATGGACCTAATGAAAGTATTTATAATATATATACTAGGTTCATCATTTTTTTTTAGTGAACTTGTTAGTTTAGGTAAAAAGATCATAAATGAGAAAATGGTTGGTAAATTTTTGAGATCTTTACCTAGAGCTTGGGAACCTAAAGTCACAACTATTAAGGAGGCTAAAAATCTTTAAACTCTTAACTTTGATGAGTTTATAGATTCATTTATTGCTCATGAAGGAAAGATTAAAAAGCTTAAGGTGGAAGATAATAATGTGAAAAGGAAATCCCTAACTTTAAAAGCTGTAAATGACAATGAGGAAAAAAATGTATATAATGGTGAAGAATATGAAGATAAAACCTTAATAACTAGAAACTTTTCCAAATATTTAAGGCTTAAGAAGTATGGTGCAAATTGAAGAAGTTTTAGAAGAGAAAAAGGTGATAAAGGAGAATGAAACAACCAAGATGTTATTATTTGCTATGAATGCGAGAAGCTGATTCATGTAAAATGTAATTGCCCAAATATAAAAAAAAGATCAAGATTTGAGGAAAAAAAGACATTAAAGGCATCAACTTGAGATGACAAAGATGATAATGCAATCTTTTTGGAAGATGATGATGATGATGTGGAATAGGAGGAATTAACAAACTTATGTCTGATGACTAATATTGACATCACCAAAGAAGAGATATACTTGATGGAAAATAACAACATTAACATTGATGAGGTAAATGATCTTGAATATCAATTTACTTTTGATGAATTGTAAGATGCTTTTGATGATCTTTATCATGAATACAAAATGTCACATAAAAAATATCTTACTTTATAATAAATTAGAAGGTATCTCAAAAGATGTTGATGTTTTACAGAAAAAAAAATGATGTTTTGTTGACTATGAATATTAACCTTAAAAGGCAAATATATTCTTTAAAAGAAGTATCTAAATTATTTATTTGCAATGAAAATTTAGTTAAGAAAAATGAGATTTTAAAAGCTCAAGTTATTGATTTAAATTTTACCTTAACTAGATTTACTAAAGGAAATGAGAACTTAAATATACTTATAGGTAATCAAAGTATTTGAGAAAAGTGGTTTGGGATATAATCCAAAGAAAAATAAAAAAAACTTTACTCAAACTTATTTGTTAAAAGCATCAACATCTTTGAACTTGTACAATTCTTATGGTAAAAATAGTTTACATGAAAAATATTGCATGCACATGAATATCTTAACTAAAATCAAACATATTTGGGTGTCAAAAAACACATTTACTAACCAAAATGGACCCATGAGATTATAGGTATCATAACCAAATTGTTGAGATTTTTCCTTGTAAGAAAATAAAGACATGATATTTAGATGATGAATATTTAAGACATATGTTGGGTGAGAATTTCAAATTCACATTCTTTAAAAAGAAGAATGTCGAACATGTGACATTTAGACATGATATCAAAGAAAAGGAAAATGTATCAATAATATTGGACATTCCCTTACTATTAAGCATGTTTTACTCGTTGATGGTTCAATGTATAAATTACCTAGCATTAGCCAATTATATGATAAAGGTAATAAATTTATCTTTGAATCCTTACATTATTTGGTAATTTGAATCCTTAATAACAAAATAATTTTCATAGGGAAAAGACTCGGAAACACTTATGTAATTAACTTAAATGATATTGATCATAATATTAAGTGTTTTAGTATTTTGGTGGAATCACTTAGTATGTGGCATAGAAGACTTAGACATGCCACTATAAGAATAATTCAAAAGTTGTCCAAGAAAGGGCTGCTAAGAAAACTTCCACAACTTGAGTAAAAAATGAACGATTTGTAATGCTTGCCATTCTAGAAAACAAGTCAAAAGCTCTTTCAAAGCCAATGTATCAAGTCTCTATAAATCAAGCACTATAACTTCTTCATAAGGATCTATTTGGACTAATATATGTTCAAGTCTTGGCAGTAAAAGATTTGTATTTGTCATCATAAACAATTATACTAGATTATAAGTTCTATTTCTTACACACAAAGATGAAGCACTTGAGATCGTTTCAAAATTTTGTAAAATAATTCAAAATGAAAAAGGTTGCTTGATTTTTAAAATTAAAAGTGATCATGATGGAAAATTTGCAAATCTTGGATGGCGAAAGCCATAAATACCTTTTGCTATATTTCAATCGAGTTTTCCTTAGACTAGTTTTGTATAAAACTCCGTATGAACTTTGGTTTGAAAGAAAATCCAACATTTAATATTTTTAGGTATTTGGATTAAAATGTTTTGTTTTAAATACCAAAGATAATTTGGAAAAATTTGATGCAAAATCTGATGAAGGTATTTTTCTTGATTATTCATTTATTAGTAAAACATATAAAGTTTATGATGTGAATTAGTGAGTATCACTAAATAATCCATAAAAGGTACCAATTGAGACTATTATAAAGTCTGAAACTAAAAAGATCCAAGTGCGATTAATTGGGTTGATTATGGATATTTGGGTTAACAAGTTTCAAATATGTCAAACTAGACATTTATGTACTATTTGAGCTATATATAGAGTTACAAGTGACATTTTTCTTCTATTTTAGTGGGGATAGAAACCAAGCATCTCAAGCTTTCTATTCATAGATGGTAGGCCCAATAATTCATCTAGACAATATAAAACAACATGTTTATAAGTAGACCAAAAGTTGTTATACAAGTTTTGTAATTTGTTTTCTTATGATCTATGGACTTCTTATTTAACAAGGATTCTTTTTGTACAGGGATCGTATAGATGGAAACAATTAGAATTATTTTGGTAAGGGTTTTCATATCAACAACTTGTTTTTCCTTATGTTTTGTTGATTTTCTCATTGGCAAGGTTATCTTATCATTTAAAAATATTAGAGGCGGTTTTATGATTATATTTTCTAATGCATAGATTTATGTTGACAAACATAATTTTTTATCTAACTGTTTGATCAGGATAAAATTTTACTAAAAGATTCCAAAGGCTTTGTTTTATATACAGTTAAACTTTCATAGTACTCGGACATCAGAAAGAACTTACGATAAGCTCCATAAGCTACTATGTAGAATTTATATTAGTTTCCTCATTGATTTAAGATTCTTTTTTCTATTTTATTTATAAATATTTTAATATTTTTACAACCTTATTTAAGAAGATTTTACCCATTTTAATAGGTTTATTTAGCTTGTATTTAGTGGCGGAGCTATGATTTTTTAAATGAGGGGGCAAATTATTAACAAATATTTAATATTATGTATTATGTAGACATGCATTATATTAAGAAATCAATTTGAAATATATGTATTAACTCATATCAAATAGAATTAATTTAAAAATACTTTCAAAATAAAAAAAACTTACATTATAATTGTTCTTTTCGAGTTTTATATTTTAAAACCGCTTCATAATAACTTTATTATTAATCTCATCAAAGATATTTTTCTTAATATATATAATCAAACTGTCATTCATCTATTTTTAGTTTATGGTGGGTTCAATATTTGTGTTTTCTAAATCTTCCAAGGACTAGTGAAGTTCTTGACAACAATTTTATGTTGATATATGGTAGAGAGTAGCTAAAACCATAACTTAAAAGAATTATCATGACAAATTGATGTTGTTATTGTTGACTTATTAAACAATGAAACAAATAGAAAAGATGAAGAAAACTTACCTAAAGCATTAAGCATAAAAGGTTATTTACTTAACTAATTAATAGCTTAGGACTTGAAGAGAAACTTTGCAAAAGAAAGAGAGGCAAGAATAGTAGCTCGAAAGAAAAAAGAAAGGCTCTCAGTTAATTAATGAAAGAAAAAGAAAAAAAAATTAGTGAAATGTGCTAAACATATATATTATATATTATATTATGTTGTAGTTAACAATAACTAACTTAGGTTAATTAGTGGCCAGCAAAGAAAATTAAACATGTTAAGATATTATTAATATTTTAATATAAAAAGTATTTTAAAAAAAAGTTTAAAAGGGAAATTGTATATTTTAATATAAAAAATATGTTGGAAAAAAATTAAGGGGGCAATTGCCCCTTTTGACACCATGTGGCTCCGCCACTGCTTGTATTTAGTTTTTTTTTCACAAACTTTGATTTCAGAATAATCTATTGTGTGTGAGAGGAAATTCTATTAATTTGGTTTTTCATTGAACTACTCTCACTTATCAAATAATTAACTAAGTTTTATGGCGTTTTCTATACTTCTCATTCATGTTTCTTCATAGGTGTTAGGTAGGATTTGATTCTTTTAGTCTTGGTGCCTTAATATAGGTTATCTTTATGTTAAGCTTAATCACAAGTCTAAATTTAGCTTTTTTGGAAAGAGTCAATTGGATTGTGGGTTTTTGGATTTTTATATCTATGAGTTTCACATCATTTGGTATTAGAGTAAGGCTTTAAAATTAGGTTATATCCCCTTATCTTTTAGTTTCTATGGTATTTCATCATTATTGTCATCTAAACCTAGTTGTGGAAAAAGTTTAAAAAGAAAGATCAAACAAATCACATAAGAGGAAAAACAAGGGTTTAAGCCACAAATTAGGGTTTTTCATCAAATCTTAGATTTAGCAACTCAAATCTAAAAAATTCTTGATTCTTGGGATATCTTAGTGTTGTATGTTGATTTTAGGATTATTCAGACATATTTTATTGGGAAATTTGTGATATTTATTAAAAAGAATAATTCATAACAGGCAGTTTTGGCATCAATATTTTCTTTCTTTGTTAGTTTCAATTAAGTAAAAAAAAATATTTATTTGCTTAGTTTGGATTATTTGAGTATTATTTCATTATTTTTCTTATTCTTATAATTTTTTTTCTATGTCTTTATATCATTCATATTTCACATGAATTCATTTTGTTATTCACAATTTTATATAATTTTATAGTTTTTTTTTCTTTATTACTTATTGAGTCTGTATATTATTTTGAATTACACCACTAAGTAGTTAAATTTTTTTATTTGTTATGAATTAGTTCCTTAAAGAACTGATTTTAGATTGAGTGGTAAAATGCGAAAGGTGAGCTTATTATAATAAAAAGCTAGAAATTTATGTGAAAGGCGAGGGGGTGACATCTATTGAGTGTAAATAAGTAAGGGTGTGCGTAATGATATACTTCTCTTGCTATTAACATGATTTTTATATCTTGATAATGTCAACTAAAAATGGATCATCACCGCCAAAGAATATGAATAATCCAAAATGAAGTTATTTGTCTATGCAATAACAAATGGAGATGATAAACATGAAGTTTGAAAAGGTTATAAATGTGATGACTAGATTGAGAACTGAAATAATTAGCCTCAAGATGGGCCAACCCATAGAGGTCTCGATGGTAGAATCCATGTGAGATGAGCTATTTCATATACAAATGAATTTGTAGCTATAAATACAGATAAGGAGACTAAGGATTTTGATTATGAACATGGAGTTAGATTTTGGTAGCATAGGACCCGCAAACATGGAGGAGTTTGACCATATGATTATTTTAACCATAAAAGAGCAGATAAAAAAGATGGTTTTTGTGATGGTTTGGATATAACTTTAGGGAGTGTTAAGATGAAGATTCCGACTTGTCAGGGTATAAACAATCTTAAAGCTTATTTGAAATGGAAGAAGAAAATAAAGTTTATTTTTTTTTATTATTATCACCATTATTCCAAGAGAAGAAGGTAAAACTGATGTTATTGAGTTTATTAATTATGCTATTATTTGGTGAGATCAAATTATTTTAGGTAGAAAAAGAAATGAAGAGAAACCTGTAAAAACTTGGGAAGGAATGAAAGCAATCATGAGAAAGAGATTTGTTCTTGGATATTATTATAGAAAATTGTTTTAGAGATTGCAGATTTTAACTCAAGGGTTTAAGATTCTGGAGGATTATAATAAAGATATGAAAATTACTATGATTAGATCTAATATTATAAAGAATAAGAGGCTACAATGGGAAGGTTTTTGAATGGTTTGAATAGAGAGATATCTATTATCATAGAACTATAACATTATATTGAGTTGATGATATGATTCATATAACTATCAAGGTAAAAAGACCGTTGAAAAGAAATGGAATACACGTTAAAGAGATAACTTGGGTTTTTTTTCTAGCTTGGATGCCAAAGTATAAGACAGAAGGGGACTGCCCTATCAAAGACAAATACAATGGAAAGTAAAGTTGAACCACCAAAAGCTATAAAAAAGTATTCAACCACTGTTATCCAAGGTAAAACTGAAATTTAAATTAATCATAACCATAATATTACATGTTTTAGGCGCTTGGAAAATAGGCATATAGCTTTATAATATCTAAACATAAAAGTTATTGTTATAAAAGAACATGTGGAGATTAAATATGAAAATGACAAATTCGAAGACAATGATATGCCAATATGTAAGGATTGTAGTGATGTAAAGTATTTGGTTGATGGAAATGTTTTGGTGATGATATAAAGTAACAAATAGAGAACATCATCCATACTAGATGCCACATAAGTCACAAGGTATGTAGTATGATTATTGATAGTGAGAGTTATATTAATGTTGCTAGTGTTATACTTGTTAGAAAATAGAATATTAATACACATGAAAGGTCTTATAAACTTTAATGGTTGACTGAATGTGGTGAAATAAGAGTTATTAAATAGGTTTTGATTGCCTTTTTTGGTTGGAAAATATAAAGTTGAAGTTTTGTGATATGTGGTTTCTATGCATACTATTCATCTATTATTGAGGCGTCTTTGGTAATTTGATAGGAAAACTAAGCATGATGAGTTTAAAAACATATATTCTTTTAAAAAAAATGAAAAAACTTTCATACTTGTATCATTATCACTTAAACAGATTTATGAAGACCAATTGAAGTTAGAAAGGAAAGATGAAACCTAAAGTAAAGAATAACTATGTGAGGATGTAAGAAAGAATGAATATAATGGAAGCATTGGGAGAATAATTTTGCCAAAGTAGAGAAGAATAGATTTTTGGCGAGAGAAAACAGAAGAAAAGAGGGGTGAGAAAGAAGAGAGTGTGGAAAAAATAAAGAAACAAATTAGTTTTTATGCTAAAGAAATTAAATTAAGAATGCTTATTTTTCTAACATGTCTATGATTTTACTTGTGTACAAAAATACAAATTTTAACACTTGTGAACTTGATCCTTGTATTCCTAGTGTTTGTGTTTCTTTGTTTTAGGATTATGAGGATTTATTGCCTATAAATGATGTTTCTATTATCGATTTAATGACGAATCATTTTGAGAAGAGGAAAAATGACGCGAATCAATGAGCATTACTAAAAGATATATTAGAGGTACCAATTAGGCCTATTACAAGGTCGGAAACTAAGAGGATTCAAGAGGAATTGATTGGGCTAATTATGGATATTTAGGTTAACAAGTTGCTAATATGACAAACCAAACATTTGTGTTTTGTTTTTCCCATATCTAGAGCTACATATAAAGTTTTGCCACAATTCTAATTGGGATGGAAACTAGACATCTTAATCTTTTCATTCATATATGGTAGGCCTAATAATTTATCCTTACAAGAGAGAACGATGTGTTTGAAGTTAGGCTAGAAGTTATTGTACGAGTTTTGCTATTTGTTTCTTTATGATTTATGGACTTCTTATTTAGGCCCCGTTTGTTTGTTGGAAAGTAGTTTCCTTTTGGAAAGTGAATTCCAGGAAAGTGAATTATTTTATAATATTTGGTAGTGTAATGGAAAATAAGTTGGAAAACATTTTTCAATGTTTGGTTATGTCATGGAAAATAAGCTGGAAAATAACTTATTAATGTTTTATTTTTTTCAAGTTTATTAAAATAATGAGAAACAAATCTTACAAATTAAAAAGTTGAATGAGAATGAAATTGAAAAAAATATAATTTCATAAATTATCTCAAATAAAATATATAATAATCAAAATAATAGAGATCAAATCTAAAAAATAAAAAAAATTGAAAGATGAAGAAATTAAAAAAAATAATAATTAACATTTCATAAATTATTTCAAATAAAATAAGTAACAATCAAAAGAATAAGGACCAAATTTGATAGATAAAAAATTTCAATTAAAAAATGATAATGGAAAAGCAAATAACAATTATAAAATTAAGGACCAAAGTTAGTATAAAAATTACATTCTAAGGGATGAAATTGAAAAACAAATATTCAAAATAAAATATATATAGCAATACCCATCAAATGTCTTAAATTTGTTTTTTATTTCTAAAATGACACTTGCGATATCCAAGTCTTTAATGTTAAAATTTATTAGTTAATATTGCTTAATCATATAATTATTGCTATCTAAAACTAGAATGTTATCAATATAAAGACACACAAGGACATAACACTTCTCAATATAATAAGACTAGAACAATACCAATCTATTAAATATCATATAAATTTTTATTTCTAGAATGA
>Ga0325410_1009855_pt1 | contig 10141 bp, 5 predicted proteins | sample PopdelMetagenome_16_FD_206182 | JGI IMG/M metagenome (GOLD analysis project Ga0325410, IMG submission 206182) | Populus deltoides microbial communities from Bellville, Georgia, United States - Xylem-PdIQD-R3 | ecosystem: Host-associated > Plants > Phyllosphere > Stem > Wood/Secondary xylem...
ACTTCTTTATCTGTAGATCCTTCATATCAATATTAGAGAGTTTTATATACTAATAATAAGATCCTAATTTAGGAGCAACCATCACTAGTTGACTAAAATTTCTCACAATTAGTCATGACCATCTTATAATGCCTTCCGATTTACATAATAGATATATATATGGTTGTGTATGACGTATTGATGCATCAACATACCCATCTATAGTTGGTGATTATGACCTTATTAGGATTGATGGAAATTTAAGGGGCTGCATGAGAACACTATGTGTATGTTCACATGTAGTTCTTTATTGTAGTGGTGAGTTATGATGAAAACCTATCTTTGGTAAGTTTGACATTACTAAAATATAGGAATATGATGGATTATCAGGCTTTTCACAGTCAATAAACTGACATGTCTCTATTACTTGTACAAAATGTTCATCCAATACAATTATGATGAGTTTACCTGTGTTTTCTTAGTCATGTTTAGGCTTCTAGAATAAAATTTGAATCTAAATCTCATAGGGTATTGTAATCTGGATTGAGACAACAACTACCTCGATCAAATAAGAAGTAGAGACTCTAGATCTTGGACCATCATAAACGGCTTTATGTTCTAAAAAGTACCATCATGTGGAAAAAGACAGGAGTAGTTTTAAGGAGAATGGAACTTAAGGAATTTAAAGTGTAGAAAAATAAAGAAAGTTGTAAATAAAAAAAATAAAAAAAGATGGTTTTGTTTTGATAGATGTTTCATATCATCACTTTAACATTTTATATAATGTTAAGCCATATTTCTTTGCCTTTATTTGCTTTATTTTGCCTCAACCATTTGAAAGGAACATTGAGGTTAGCATAAAGAGTTTAATTCTTGATAGTAAGAGTTTGTTTAGTCTTTTGCTTTTTGGCTTTTATTAATTCAATTATTTTAAATTAAAGCAATAAAAAAAAATTGGGTTAGAATTTTAAAAACTAGTTGCTTAAATTTTGAGAGTATAAGTTGATTGTTATAACAACCATTTAAAGATATATTAGCTTTTAGTTAAAAAATAAAATAAGAAGTGATTTTTATTTTAATTTGGAAGGTTCTTTATTTTATTTAAAAGACAAGAAGGTCCTTAAATATTTTAAAATTAAATAACCTTAATAATTTTTTTTTGAACATTATAATTAACTAATGGTTAATAACCTTAAGATTTTTAAAACTAGCCAACCTTAATTATTTTATTTTAATTATATCAACTCTTTGTTTGTATAAATTTTAATGAAATTATTTACTAGTTATATTCATTAAGAATTTATTCAATGTTTTTTTACTTTGTATTTTTTTATGATATTTTATATGTTTTAAAAGACAATAATTTATTAAGTAATTAATTTAACTTCAAAGAAATTGTATCATTTCTTAAAGAAAATGTTTAATTTTAACTTTAATGATTCTACTAACAATATAACATGATAGTTCATTGTAATAACATGATTTTTTATCCTTTTTTATATATTTTTTTGAGAAATCCAAAAAATAACAAAAAAACCAAAAAATATATTTTGACGTTTTTGCGTTGTTTTTGAAATTTTCAGCATCTTTTAAAAGAATTAAAAATTCAAAAATTTACTTTCAACGCGTTTGATTTTTAACTCGCTCATTTCAAAATCATTGATAAATTTTTCTTAGTGAATCGATGTTGATGCTATCTTTTTTAAAAATATCAAAATATAAAAAATAAGATACATTAAAAATATAAAACAAATTGGATAAGGGGACCAAAGTGAAAAGAAAAAAAAGAGAAACCAAAGTGATTTTGGGTTGCTTGATCAACAAGTTTGCTTGGAGAACAAATAATTGGGAGGAAAAAAAAATATTTTGCATATAAATAATGAGGGAATCTCACACACTAAAGAAATGCGGCAATTAGTTAAGAGCATTTATCACACACCTTAACATAGCTCCTTAAAATTCCAAAACCAAGAAAAAAACCAAAAAATTATAACCCACTCTTATTCTCCTCACACACAAAAAGAAGAAGAAGAAGAAGAAATGACCATGATTTCCCTTCTCTAAAAAATTACAAGAGAGGCCATTTTCATTTTGTTTTATTTCATCAATCCAATCCTCTAAAAAATTTCAGTGAAGTTGAGCTTTCTTTAAGCTCCAGTACTAGAAGAGAGATCAACAATATTTGGTTGTTCAGATGAAGGAGTTTATGAATAACCTTTATGAATAACCAACAGGTGCAAGTGTATCGGCTTGCGTGATGCTTCTTGGGGTAAGAGGATTGGATTGATGTTCTATTAAGGAGCTGGAAGAGCTAGGTTGCAGGGTAGTTTCATTAGTACTAACTGTTGGTTTCTTGAATATCATACACGTAGCGAAAACTATGAAACAAAATTATTTAGGAGTCTCTAGGATCTTGTTAGGTAAATATAGAGTTGTTTAGAGATTTATTACTTGAAGATCTACTCTTTTCCAACTTTGAATAATTCCTTAAAGACTATGTTGTTGCAAACCACAAGTCGTTCAATTTTCCAACCTCCAATGGTAATCTACACCAAGTTTGCTTGGAGACCAAGTAGTTGAGAGGAAAAAAAATTATTTTGTCTATAAATAATGAAGAAATCTCACACACTAAAAAAATATTGTAATTAGTTAAGAGCATTTATCACACACCATAACATAGCTCTTAAAAAATTCCAAAACCAATAAAAGAAATCAAAAAATTGTAACCCACTCTTATTCTCCTCACATATAAAAAGAAGAAGAAGAAATGACCATTTTCATTTTGTTTTATCACCTCCTTCCCCCATGGTTTATCTTGCTTTCTGTCATTAACAAAGAAAAACATATACTCTTCACCTCCCTTTCAAGACATTTTCTGTCCACCATAATCCAACGTATCTTCGCAAACTAGCAGCTATTCACCCTCTATTGTGAGCAAATCAGCCTCTCTTCACTCTTGATCCCTAAGAGAACTAATACTCATTACTTGACTCTAGCAACTTCTATTACCATAATCTTCAATCGCAAGCTCATCAGCCAAACATCCACCACTACCTTTCTTTGACAAAGCCAAAACAGATTAATAGTTTCCTTTGTTTCTTCCTTGTCATGATCAACTTTCTAGTAATGTTAAATACAACACCTCATTGGTCTGTCCTTAACCTTCCAGACAGCAAAAACAAAGACAACCCTCTCTCTTTCACTCTTAAAACCCAAAAACCCTCTTTTAACGTGAATTGACCCATTTCACGCTGACCCTTCTCCTCTTCACCACAATTTATAGCAACCACGGCTTCACCTACCACTATCTCCAATAGCAACATCAACAATAATCATGAAGTCTCTCCTCTTCTTTTCACCACAAACAAACCGATATCCTTACCATTATCTCTTCCTCATCCACCACCATCATTATTAAAAAAAAAACCCATCTGTACGCTACCCTTCTCTTCACTAGTTGCCATGACGTCCCACCACAAACAACCTTCACCTGACCAAAAACCATAACAACATCCTAACTCAACCAAAGATAACGGTGGTGATCAATAATAGCGAGAAACAATAAAGAAAAAAAAGAGGTTAAACTAAGAGGTAGTGGGTAGAAAATGATTGAGAAGAAGGAAATAAAACAGACTGTTTGTGGAATTTTTATGTTCTTACATGTATTGGTGATGTTTATCGTCAGCACAGGGAGGAGGAAGAGGAGGAACTACAAATCCACTAGGTAACGAACTTTCATGAATTGTGGCATGTGAACCCACACACTAATAAAATGATTTTTTGGATAACTTAATATCACGAACTTCCATGATTTATATCCTCAAATTATTTTTTGGATAAATTGATAAAATGTTGAGAATTTTGGGACAAAATCTCATTGTTGTGTATAAATTTTGGACTATTTGGACATTATTTGATTTGAATTGATATGTGTTCTTTATTTGATAATTTGTTTTGAATTGCGAGTTTATTTTTTGGGGTTGTGATTGTTATTTGAACATGAAATGTTGGTGCATGAGTTATGTTTGAGTTTTTATAAGAATTATCATGAAATTTGAACAAAGTTCGTAAAATTAATAAGATTTGTGTGGATTTTTGGTATTGCTCAGTTTTGAGTTGATGGACGACAATTCATCTTAACTTGATTTCATGTTTAAAAATAGCTTGACAAAAATACTTTATTTATGTCTTGCCAAGTAGGGTCTTAGTCCAGTTTTTAATAAATTTTAACTTTTGAAAGATTATTTTGCAAATGATTTTGAATTCCACATATTTTTACCCTCTTATATTTAATACTTGAAATTATGACCTACACGCAAGGTGTTTTTTCGGTATTAAATCAGTTCCCTTCCACAAAAACAACTATAATTTTTCTTTAAAAACAAATATAACTTTATTTTAAATTTTATATGGCCTAGTTTCTTAAAAAAAAAAAGATAATAAATAATCATATTTGCATAACAAAAAATATAAGGCATGATTTAACATCTTTAAATACAAAAATTCAAGAAAAATAGTTTTGTTGATATATTTGCAAGTATTTTTGGATTTAATAACAATTTATGAAATCTATAAGAACTTGGCCTATATTTTTAAAATACTAAAAATTTTATCTTGTATGTTTGAATATTTAGGATTATGAACTTATATGTAAGATGTATTTATAATATTGAAAGAAAATGTAAAAAATATGTTTTAATATTAAAATGGTAAGGTTTTAACATGATAAGATAAAGACCTTTTTACCAAGAACTTTTCTTACACCTTAGACAAACCAATCTTTAAAAAAACACAACAAAACCTTTGTGATACATCCTCTCTATACATAACTAGTCTTCTTATCTAGATTATAAGATCAGTTAGAGTTTTTAGTGACTAAATACTAAGTGGTGACTCCATCCTATTTTTACTGAGGAAGAACAAAAATTCCATGTTTTTTCCACCCATCAACCTGAAGATTCCAGTTCAGGAGGACGATCGTTGCGAAGTTGAATGTGTGCGACAGTCATTATCAAATATTTTGATATATTTAACATCATAACGCAACATATCACAATAAATATAATTAAAGGCCAAACATACTCTATGAAAAGAAAAAATAAAATGAAAATCATGGTTTTTTTTCTTGTTCACTAACTATAATGCAATTGAGGTTGACACTATAATGTTGGATATTTTTATAATCAAAATTAATTTATCTCAAGTCAAGTCTTCAACAAATCATTCAAGGGTATTAATTTTTTTTTTTGACATGCTACTTGTTTATCTATATAACAAGGATAATCCTCTTCTTTTTATATCCCACAATCCATATACTAAATTTAGTATAATCTCAATAAATTAACACTAGATAAATTAATAACTATAATTAAATAATATTTCTAGTCAATCTTAACTTGGGATCATTATGGTAAATTAATAATTCATTAAATTTGTAAGATAATATATTAAAACAACATAGGTCTCACTTGATATATAAATCAATAATCTCCTTGTACATTAAAATTATGATTCCAATCAATAAATTAAGTTTTTTATATATATATAAAACATGTTGAGTAACTCAATTAGGAACCTTTGTAAAATATGATTCCAATGTTACTTGTTTTTTCTTGAAATTGATGTCTCTTAGGATCTCATCTTTAACCATTTTTAGTGCATTAAAAAGCTTTGGTATAGTGTTCTTTGGGCCTATGAGAAAATTATGTAATGTAATTGTTGCTTTGAGTGCATCTTTGTGCAATATAGGCTTTAATACAAAATTATCATCTTGAACTTCATATTTTTTTACATTTCTTATAAAATTCTCAATAATTTGCTTGTTACTCAACAATTTTGAAGTTGCCTTGTTTTCTCCTAGGTAGTTCAAAAGCTAGTGAACATTCATTGTATCACGAAACTTCAACTCTTTAATTAAATCATGCAATTTTTAAACACTGTAATTATCTAAGTATTGATCCAGATTCTCTGAAGCCATGTTATTTTACATTATTGAAAATACTTTGTAATTATACTAGCTTGAACATATGTTGTCCAAGTCAAGATTGCAAGATTCATTGTATCTAAAATATTTATCTTCTCTAGATTTGGGATCCTAATTTCATAACCCTCTAAACATTTAGATAAAATTAATAATGATAATGCATCTTAAAAACTAATATAATATCCGAATCACAAGGTTGAATCTGTGATGTTGTGGTGGATGACAATAAAAATAATTCAATATTTTTTAAATCTTCAATAGCTTTTAGATGAGCAAGACAATTATCAAAAGAATTTATTTACCATCCATTTTTCTATCAGTTATTGAACATATTCTTGGAATCAAATCCTAGTCATCCATGCTCATTTATTGGCTTAATACCTATAATTTATATTTTTTAAGTTCACATTCTTGAAACATTGTGGTTCAGTATAGTTGCAAAAAAACCATAATTTTTTTTTCATAACCATTCTTATTACAGCAAATCATAATTGTAAGTTTTTCATTGTCTTGTTTCTTACCTTCCAGTTACTTTACTTTGTTGCAAGAGAATGATATGGTTGTAGTTTATAAAACAATCATGTTTCATCTATAATGAAAACATCTTTATGATAAGTTGATCTAGTTTTTCTTGATGGACTGTAAATTGCTCTCCATGAGTTCCATATCAACTAATTTTTTTTTCTCTAAAAAGATGACATATCTTGATGTCGTGTATTGATTCAAAGTGACTAAGCCAACTTAAAAAAAAATTAGAATTCTAAAGTATCTACATGGTACATCTTTTTTATAAACTCCTTTTCCTTCCTCATGACTAGTTCTATTCACGTATTCTTAGTATTAAACAAGCAACTCATAGAGAACCTTCTCTAGTTATGAGAATTTAATGGTTTTATGTTATTTGACATCATGCTTTTCATTATTAGTTTATAGATACTTTAATGATGTCTTGGTCATATTTGATATTGCTCCTTGACTCACTTACAAGTTAAACTTTTTTTTTATACCAATGTAGATTAAAACAAGACAAGTAAAACAACAAGCATAATAATAAAAAAATTTGTTAAAAAAAGGTGTCTATACAAAACCCTTATTCACAATTTTCCTCTCTAATCTTTTTTTTTTAAAAGAAGATTACAACTCCTTATATAGGCTAGAAAAAATCAACCTTTATAAAGTAGAAAAATCAAAATCCTAAATTAAATAGGAAAAACAACATAAATTGAAATTAAAATCCAAAAATAAAAAGAAGTAATTTTATTACAAAATTTTCTCTTTAATATAGTCTACCTTATTAAGAGGTTTTAACTTCTTAAATAGGTCAGAAATCAACCTTTAGAAGGTAGAAAAATTAGAGTCTTAAGTCAGATAGAAAAGAAAACATAAAATCCTATATTAAATTTAAAATAAAAAAAAAGAAAAAACAAAATGGCCCAAATAGCCTAATTAGAGGGTCTTTTAGACCTCGACTGGCTACAACTAATTAGCCTCTCTTTAAAACTGATCATTTAGAATCATATGGCAAAATTCAAGCATGATTCAATAGATATAAAGTTATGGTTGTTTTTTGTCAAGTTGTGTATTTGACACGAACAAGCTTCTTTTAAGGTTTAGCTTGGTCCAACAAGTTATAAACGAGTTTACTAGATATTCTACATGATCTAGTTATGATAAATTCACAACTGACTATTTAGAACTATTAGATTAATTAGACTTACCTACATTAGATACTATATGTTGTTTTTGTAAATGCTTTCGTTTCACATAATATTCATAAAGTATATTAATTAATTTGTTGCAAAAACAAATAGATCCATGTCTTCTATTTAATAAAAATAATTACATTGAACTTTTTTGGTTAAACAAATACATAGTATAATAATAATAACAATAATAATAGTAATTTGTAATTTGGTAATTAGATAATATTAATATAATCACAATATACAATATATGTATTAAGTTCAATGTTTTTGAAATAAATAAATATTTTAAATATTTTTATTTTAAATATAGTTGTTAAAATAAATTTTAAAATAAGTATTAATATTAATCATTTCCATAACTTTTTCAAAAAAAATCAAAAGTATTAAAATTAAATATTTTAAAATAAAAATAAGTGGTTAAAATACAATTTTAATTGGAATTTATATAAAAAACTATATTTACACCATTAAAAAAATCTATTTAAATGGGTTTTACAATTGGAGATGTGTTATTTTTTTTTTCCTTTTAAGTAATAAAAACGCGAACTCCGCACGTGTTGCTAAAATTACAGTGCTGGTCATCACTTACACCAGAAAAGCAATAGAAATGATGATGACCTTCACGTAAGAAACAAATCTCATCATTCTCATGTCCCTACAGAGTCCAAATAACTCCGAGAAACAGTCCCAACAACCAGGAAGTCCCCTCTACAATTTCCCTACATCATGACATCACTTTAAAGAGCAAACGACCAAACCCGACACCCACAACTCACTTTCCTCGCCAAAATTCTTTCCCCCCTCTCCTCCCCATCTCCACAGCACCGCTCATGGCTCCTCCCAAGAGTACTGAACCACCACCATCGCCAACTCATTGCTATGCTCCAATAACATGTCAGCATGAAGAAGGGTGTGTTGTGTTACCTTTTTACCGCCACCTCACCACTCCGTTCTGCCGCCGATGGCCAATGATAACTACCGTGTTCCTCCTCCTCCTCCTCCTCGTTTCAGCACTTGTCTATGTTTTTTGGCCGTCCGATCCCATGATCAAGGTCGTAGGGCTGCGCCTAGACAAGATACGCATACACACCTTGCCCATAATTAATATTGATCTATCTTTGTATGTTACTTTAAGAGTACGCAACGTCGATGTGTATTCCATGGATTTTAGAAGTCTTGATGTTGCTGTAAAGTACAAAGGGAAGAGACTGGGTCACGCGAGATCCGATCATGGACACGTGAGGGCACTAGGATCATCCTACGTGGATGCTGAAATAGATTTAAGGGGGATCAGTGTTTTGTCTGACGTTGTGTCCTTGCTTGAGGACTTGGGTAGGGGTACGGTCCCGTTTGATACTGTCACTGAGGTTTCTGGCAAGCTTGGTTTGCTGTTCTTCGGGTTCCCTTTGAAGGTAATACTCTGTTTTTCTATTCTCTTCTAAAGTTTTGAAGTTTTTTATTGGTTAGAGACTCAAAATTGATTAAGGTAATGCGCATGGCAGTTGTGACTGTATATTAATCTAAACCCAAGTTACTCCAAAGCCAAGTTTACTGGGGCCGAGCACAAGTCATTGTAAAATGCACCAAGCTTTGAAGACCTGATCAAATTATTAGGCTAATATACTGAATTGTTCTAGGCCTTAGACTGTATTATATTTGACAAATTTAGCTTATTGAAGCTGTCAAAACTGGTTCTTTCTTCCTCTTTTCCCTTCATACTTTCCAGTTCTTCTGTCATATCATGTGCTTGTAATAACTTCTCTGCCTATATATGATCCCAGGTGATGAAGATTGCATGCGCATGTGTTGTCTAGAACTTAATGTAGTAATTAACCTACATGATCTACTTCTATTGATTCCTTGTGTTTAGTGATATCAAAGGTGCTGTCTTAATTCTATCTTAATTAATACAGGCAAGAGTGTCCTGTGAAGTTCTGGTAAATACACACAATCAGACAATTGTTCGTCAAACTTGTTACCCTGAGGTGAGTTGGCATTACTCTATTCGTTACTCTCACGCAATATTTGGTATGCAGTAGTTCTTTTTTAAATTGTTTTTTATTTTAAAATATATTAAAATAATAATTTTTATTTTTTTAATTTTTTTAACACATCAAAATGATTTAAAATTAATTAAAATAAAAAATCAATTTAAAATAAAAAAATTTAAAATTATTAAAAGCTTTGATTGAAACGTTCTATCAAATATATTTTTTATTTTTTAAAAATTATTTTTAGTAACTACACATCAAAACAATTTAAAAATATATAAAAAATAATTCTAAATAAAAACATTTTAAAATTTAAAAAAACACCCATCATTTTGAATGTATCCCTCAACGGCCCAATAATTGCGCAATTTAAGATCTTGGTACTGCTGCAATCCCATTAATTCCGGGTCATTTTTTAAAATAGCACGGTAAAATACTTTTGGAAATTAGCACAAGGAAAATCCCAGATTGTGATATTCCCA
>Ga0325410_1009860_pt1 | contig 10139 bp, 4 predicted proteins | sample PopdelMetagenome_16_FD_206182 | JGI IMG/M metagenome (GOLD analysis project Ga0325410, IMG submission 206182) | Populus deltoides microbial communities from Bellville, Georgia, United States - Xylem-PdIQD-R3 | ecosystem: Host-associated > Plants > Phyllosphere > Stem > Wood/Secondary xylem...
AAAGAATATTTGATTTAAAAGCATGAATGACTTTTTTTTAATGTGATCCACATAAAAGTATGCTTTTTTTGTTTTTATAAAATATAATTTGTGTTTTAAAAGGGTTATACTTTGAAAAAATAAAAAAACCATGCTCCAAACCAAACACATAATTAATCCTTTACAATCCTGGTACTCTGGGCCATTTAAAATTGACCCTTCCTTTACAATCTCTGCCTATTTTTAATGAGAGAACATAATATGATATGTCTCCCTCTAACTATCTATAAAATTGTAAAATTCTTTTTGTTTCCTTTCTCCTTTCTTTTCTCCTCCCTCCTCTCTCTCTCTCTCTCGCTTCCTTCTTTCTCTTCCATGCCACCCAATTCCATGACCATACCATCTTTAAACACAAAGTTGTAAGCCAAGCGAACTATACAAAACTAGATTTCATTCTCCCTTCACAATTCTCCATTATCGTGTGCCTACAAGCTCTCTAAACCAGTAAATTTGTAGACATGTAAAATCTCTCCTGAAGGCTTCACATTCACGGCCTCAAATTCACAAAATCTCCCTTAAAATATAGGAAAAATAATAGCTAAAATATAGTTCTTTACAGTATATTTCACCCTGTATTTCTACAACATATTCAACAATAGCATCCATACATTAACCAGAACAATTAAATGAAAATTAATTCAACAAGTCAAACGAATTTAAAACACCAACACCTATACTGTTGTCCTCGGCATCCATCACTGACAAAACCAAGAACAAAAAACAGCATTGAAAGAAAAACTTTGCCACAAATTACTTTCAAACCAAACACGTAAACGACAACAACAAAGAAAAATCCACTCACTTTCACCTGACAACCATCCTTGCGATAAAATCTTCGTGTCAGGTCCTACATCAACTTCCCGAATCCACTCGTCAAACTCCACCAACTCTAACTTTTCTCTAAGACTACTGATAACAACAGTGGAGGAGGAAGAATGATGGTAACAATAATATATATATATATATATATATATATATATATATATTCAGATGGTGGTGCTTGAGGCAATGATAGCAGCACAAGTATTAGATATCAATGAATATAAATATTATTATTTTAAAAAAATCCATTCTCGTTTTTATTTTATTTCCACCTCCTTCCATGCTCAGTGGTAAAATTCACTTAAAAGAAAACAGGTGAAATTCAGGCCAGTAATATCAGAAGTCACTTTATTTTTTTATTCTCTTAATGTGGCCCTTGTCAATTATATTTTTTAACATATTCTTTTATTTGTTTTTGCGTTAAAAAAAACCTTTTGTAAATTAATTATTTTTTTAAAATTATTATTTTAAAATTATTTTTTAACATCTAAATCTTTCATTATTTAAACAAGGCTTTTTATTCAAATTCAAATGTTAAATATCGAGCTGGCCAGACAAGTGAGACCCATTACTTGTTCTTTCTCCTTTACTTAGGATTAAGTTAGCTTAAACTGTTTATTAACTACAACTAAATATAAAACTGTGATAAGATTATGTCAGATTATCATCAAAACTATATTATTGATGTTTATTACAATTTCACAATTGAGATGTATGCTCGATGCATAACATTAGCAAACTTAATATTGGATTAAAAGAGAAAAAGTGAGCAGGAATCCCATTCTTCAGGCTAACTTAGAATTTAATGTTTGAATTTGGACATAAAAACTTATTGGAGGAGGGTAAATAGCAGGTCCACATTACAAAAATCAATAGATAGAAGGTCATTATGCAATGTTTTCAAAGAGTAAACTAAACAATTTTACTACAACTCTTCAAAAATCAAATAACACCAATGGATGAAGGGTGTGTTTGTCATTGTATTTTATTAATTTTTTTAAATATGTTTTTTTAAAATTAATTTTTTTTGATATTTTTAGATCATTTTAACGTACCGATATGAAAAATAATTTTTAAAAAATAAAAAAAAACATTATTTTAATGTGTTTTAAAATAAAAAAATATTTTGAAAAACAACCACTATTACACTCCCAAACATACTAAAAATCCAGACTGTCATTATAATTTTTTTTAAGTATTTTGATTTAAAAATATATTAAATTAATATATATTTATAATTTATATTTAATATTAACATATTAAAATGATATAAAAAATTAATTTAAAATAAAAAAAATTCAAGAATTTTCAAATTATACTAGAAACCAAATTAGAAAAATAAAATAAAATTAAGAAACCGAGCCTTGACTGCAAGTTTTCAAAAACATGAAGAACCAGGGGTCAGATCTAGTCTAGTCTAGTGCCTAGACCAGCAAGGTACATTTCACCCTCTCCAATGACGTAGGAATCAAAAACGAACCAACTGAAAAAACGACACACCATCAGTGTCTCTTTCGATTTTCATTTCACAAAACAAAAAAAGGAGCTCTCTCCTCCTCCTCCTCCTCCTCCATTAAACCCCATAAAATGCCCCAAATTCCTCACTTTAAACCCTAACTTGAACAAAAATTGTAAATGAGCGCCACGAATAATAGATCCTCAACGACAATGTCACTCCACCACCGTACCACGAACCCTCCTCCCCCACAACAAAATCTCCTCCCTCTAGTCGTCACTCTCAACTGCATCGAAGATTGTGCCATCGAACAAGACTCCTTATCCGGCGTCGCTTCAATCGAACACGTTCCTCTCAGCCGTCTCTCCGATGGCAAAATTGAATCAGCGGCTGCCGTCCTCCTCCACTCCCTCGCTTACCTCCCACGCGCTGCCCAACGCCGTCTCCGTCCTTACCAGCTTATCCTATGCCTGGGATCGGCTGACCGAGCCGTCGACTCGGCTCTCGCTGCCGATTTAGGTCTCCGGCTTGTCCACGTTGACACTTCTCGAGCCGAGGAGATCGCGGACACGGTTATGGCTTTGTTTCTCGGCTTGCTTCGCCGGACGCACTTGTTATCAAGACATACGTTGTCAGCTTCGGGCTGGCTTGGCTCGGTACAGCCTCTTTGTAGAGGAATGAGGAGGTGTAGAGGTCTGGTATTGGGCATTGTTGGTAGATCTGCATCGGCTAAGTCTTTGGCTACTAGAAGCTTGGCTTTCAAAATAAGTGTGCTTTATTTTGATGTGCATGAGGTATTTATTTGTGCATTTTGAAAAATCTTAGTTATTCAAGCTGTTTATTTAAGTGTTGATTTTGGTGCTAAAGATGTTATCTTTAGATTGTTTTTGTTGCTTGTGAATTAAATTGAAGAAAATTGTTATTTTTTCAATTGATGTTTAATGTTAGAGCGACTCAAAACTTACGTGTTTTGTTGATGTAATTGATTTATGGGCATATGAGAAATGAAGTTCACTTTGAAGCTTTATGAGGTTTATGTGGAAAGAATACATTTTGTTTCTGTAAATAGTTCCAAATTAGTTGTTTATGGGGCCTGGTGTTTACTTATCTTTGTTATGGAAAAAATAAAATAAAAATCTTGATAAATCATAAATGATGTTATATTTGATAAGCTGGGCGCTTTCTTATAATGGCATTTGGAAGATGCAATTCGGGTAGGATTGAGAAGCATTCTGTTAGAAGTTGTTGAGTTGTGGGATTTGACGTTCTTTGAATTGTAGCTGCTCTCTAATTTAATGCATTGAGTTGCTTTGTGCGCTTTTCTGCTTTCAATTTCTGGCGCACAGTTTATTTGTTCAACTTGGACTTGCTCTTTGTTCACTTTTTTTCCCAAACCAAATTATGTAGGGGCCAGGAATATTAAGCAGGTCTTCTATTGCATTTCCCTCAGCTGCTCGAAGAATGGATACTCTTAATGATTTGCTAGCTGCTAGTGATCTTATTTCACTTCACTGTGCTTTAACTAATGAAACTGTTCAGATTATTAGTGCAGAGTGTTTGCAGCATATAAAGCCAGGTACATTACTCTTACTCATTTTGAAAAGTTTGCGATAAATTATTTCCTGTTGGTATTTATGTTGAAGGAACCACTTTTGCTTCCTTACAGGGGCATTTCTTGTGAATACGGGCAGCAGTCAGCTTCTGGATGATTGTGCTTTAAAGCAGCTTTTGATTGATGGGACCTTGGCTGGTTGTGCCTTGGATGGTGCTGAAGGACCACAGTGGATGGAAGCATGGGTATGTATGATTTATGAATCGGATCACATTGTTATTTTTAGGGTATCTATAAGCAGTTTGAAGGAAGTGTGTTATTTCATGGTATCTATAACATTTCGTGGACAAATTTGAAATGTCAGTTACTTTATAATTAATTAATAACCTACTCTACCACCTCCTAAATAACTAAGTTAGTTGGGTTGGGTTGGGTAGGTTGACAAACACCTCTAGTTCTCTATGTCTAGTATCAGTATAGTGGTGACCAAATTGCTAAGCGCTATCCACTCTTTCCAGTTTAATTGAAAAAAGGTTGTGTGGAGTATAGGTATTCCTATATGTTGCCCCTCCCCCTCTCTTCTAATCACTTGATTTCTATTGTTCTAAATCAACCATTGACTTTTGAGCATGCTTGTTTCTTAAGAAATCTCTATTCTTTTCTAACTTTCAGTTACTTGATTATGGATCGGAATAAAACCAAATTCGTTTTCCAAGTTTTAGAGGATAAAGTCCCTTAGGTGGCATTTGGTTATTGTCTCGAGACTGTAGAGATGAAGGCAATTGGAATAGATACCTGCTTGGTAGCGCTGACAGGGGTAAAAACTCATTTTTAAATTCGTATCCTGGATAAAAATTGAGCCAATTTATGTACCTCTAAAAAAATTACAGACGGAACATGTCTTAGACACATAAATAATAATGTTTTTCCAAAAATTGTCCTTGAAAACATTTGAAAATTCTCATCTCTATCTCCAACTTAAGATCCAAACCATTATTTTTATAATATTCAATTTCTACCATTGAATTTGAAAAAGAAAAAATCATAAAAATAAGAAAAACATTAAGAAGAGAGAATAAGGAGTAGACAGATAAAATTTTGGCTAGATAGGATCCAACCACAAAACCAGTCAATACTGCCTTCAAAAGAAAATGCTCGTCATAAGGAATTCATGGACACAAAAATTATACAATTTTGTCGCAAGGTTTGAGAGAGAGATTTGAAGTTCTATATCTAAATATTTTAAAATTGAATTTTTGTATTGATTTGCGGGTTAATTTGTTTTTTAAGATTATATTTGTGTTTAGAAGGTTTAGGGGAGTGTTATATGTTTTTTCCCCTAAAAAACAGCCAAAAAGTGATTTTTTCATGGTGGCCGGTGCACATGCCGGATTCCAATAGTCTCCCAAGAAACATGCAAGACTTGGTAAAGAAGATGAAGATAGACGACATGTTATTTTCCTTCCATCTTGCATGTCTGGGCTGTGTCCCAGTGCAGGCACACCTGAGCCTGGTTTCAGATTGAGGCTGGATGGTTCTTCTTCTTTTTTTTTATATATATATATACCCATTCCATTTTTTTATATGTATTTTTATGTTAAATTTTTCTTTCTCATTCCATCAAATTAAAATTGAAGAAAACTAACTAACTGACTAAGGTAGATTATAAATTTTCTTAATTTATATTTACAAAAAAGAAAAAATGAATTAGCCAAAGTAAATTACAATTATTAGACATTTATTAGATAAATAATGTTTTTTCTAGAGTTACATAAAAATCAAAATAATTAATAAATTAATAATTTATTGAATGAAAATTTTTCTGAAATTGAAATAAAAATATTTTTATTTTTAGCATAATGTGAAATGAAAAGAACTATATTATAATTATTGACAAATTATTGAATAAGACATGAGTAATAATGAAAAAAAAAATTATCTAGTGTTTTAAATGTGTCCTATAAAAACAAAATAATACAACGGTAAAGAGTTTTTCTACATTTTGTATTGTCTTGTATATCATCAATCAAACAAACACTTTATCTTGTGCATGACCATCAAAATAACTCCATCTTTACCCCTGTTCCGTCTCCATCTCAACTCCTTTGTATTGTTCTCTCTTGTCCCTTCTGTCTTTGAACAAAAACCAATGCTAGCTTATTGTTACACTTCCTACCTAGATATCATATGCCGAGCAGCAATTGTTGAGGTCTCAAAGCTTTGAACGTGCTCTTTGATTTTGGTAATGTTTGGAAAGATGTGCTCTAAGATTTTATGTGAATGCTGTATGATATTTAACTTGGAATACAGCTTCTCCTAGTCTGAGTGATCCATCCCATAAACTATTGCTTCAGGTGAAAGAGATGCCCAATGTATTGATACTTCCACGCAGTGCAGATTACAGTGAAGAAGTGTGGATGGAGATAAGGGACAAAGCCATCTCTATACTGCAGTCATTCTTCCTTGATGGGACTGTACCAAAAAATGCCATTTCTGACGAGGAAGAGGAAGAAAGTGAAATAGGTGAGGAAAGCGATCAATTTCACAGACAAGACAAAGAAAGTACCGTGCAGGATTCTGTTGTTGAGCAATTGACAGATGATGTTCAGGTAACTCTAGAAAGCTATCACAAAAAAGTCATTAGTCAATCAATAGAATCTACCAGCAAAGCTCAGGTTTCTGGCATGTCTCAAAATATGGTCACAAGACATGAAGGAAGACGGAACCGATTAGGCAAGAAGGCAAAAAAAAGACATGGCCATCAAAAATCCCAACAGAAATCAGATGATCCTTCTCAATTAGAGAAAGAAATTACTTCACATCAAGAAGATGATACTGCTATGAGTGGCACTGATCAAGTGTTAAGTTCTGGTTCTCGGTTCGCATCCCCTGAAGACTCAAGGAGTAGGAAAACACCGATAGAACTAACGCAAGATCCAACTTCTGTCCAGCTTTCAAGATCAGGCAAGAAGCTCAGTGGAAAGTCTGACAGGCTTCTCAAAGATGGGCACATTATAGCTTTATATGCAAGAGATCACTCTGCACTCCATGTCTCCAGGCAAAGAGTTAAAGGAGGTGGCTGGTTCCTGGATGCTATGTCAAATGTGACGAAAAGAGACCCTGCAGCACAGTTCCTTGTTGTTTTCAGAAGCAAGGTTTGTTTGGCAGAAATTTTTCCTTGCTTTTCTGTTGTGTAATTGGGAATGGGTTTAACTGTTGAGTTAGCTGATGTGTTTTTATGGATACATTTTCTGCAGGATACAATTGGGTTGCGCTCTTTTGCTGCTGGTGGAAAGTTATTGCAGGTACTTTATATCTTGTAAGATTGAGTAGCTAGAGAGTGGTGCTGTGCTTTATGTTTAAAAGTCACTGCTGATGGAACTAATAACTGCTCCAAGTTCATGTCCTGGCAAGTTGTGATCATTATATGGTCATGCTTCTTTTAACTAGCGTTGTTCCTTTTCTTTGGCTGATTGGGCCTTCTTTATACATGTTGAGTTCTCGTAAAATGCTCATAACCGGGGCATACTTAACCTTTGTATCTGTTGTGGTACATAAATATCTTTATTTTTATTGTATTGCTGCTTTATGGTGGTTTCCTCTGGGGAAGTGGACTTTTGCTCTGTAAAATCAGATTTTGGATTTGACTATTTTGTGGGTTGCATTTTTTCAAAGAACAAGATACATGTTATTATTGTTTAATCAGGCATTGTATTTGTTGTCATTGTGATCTTTATTCTTGAAGAAAAATAAAAATTGCATTTAAGAGCATGTCCATCTTTGATCCATGTCCTGTTGTTTATTTTCCAGCATGATTGAATAAATGCATAACTTGCAAATATTCAAGTATCTTCGTAGTAAATTAAATGTAATTATTTGGTTGCTTGGGATTAAGGTTGAATTCTATCGTGAAAATTGCAGATTAACAGAAGAACGGAATTTGTCTTTGCCAGTCACAGTTTTGATGTTTGGGAGAGTTGGATGTTGGAAGGCTCTTTGGAGGAATGCCGGCTGGTTAACTGTAGAAATCCTTTGGTACTCTCTCCCTCTGCATTAAGCTGCAAGATAATTTTCCTCCAACTGTCTTCAATTCTGTTAAGCATTAATAAACAGAGATTTATAATGGTTAATTATAGTCTTGCTAAAAAATAGCAGTGATTAGATGGTTGCTAAGGTTGATTGTTCAGTTCCGCATTTTTATGCACACAAGAAGGAATTGCATGAAAGTTGATAAAAATGTCATAACTAACTTATCACCCCCTTCCACCCAGCACATGCACAGAGAATACAATTCCTGCACCTGTCCTCTCTCTCTGAATTGCCTTAATTTGCATAAAAATTACAGGCTGTTTTGGATGTACACATTGAGATTCTGGCAGCCGTGGGAGAAGATGGTGTTAGTCGGTGGCTAGATTAAATTGTGCAATCAAGAGTTGAGAAACCCAACCTTTTTACCTGCCCATTTCATTATCCTTCTCAGCAGCCCATTATGTTATTCTTCTGAGGTTTGTGTTTCCTCAAAACAATTCGTAAAGCATTCTTTTCCTTTTTTTTCCTTGCTGGTTTTGTAAGTTATCAGCTATATATGCACCCATTGCCCACGGGATGTTTGGCCTTCTGCTGAAATGAATCTACTTTATAATTTACGAGAGCTGTCCATTTTTTCTTCAAATTTATGATTGTTTCTGCTTTAATGAATTATTGAAGTTCCATTAAAGTGTCCATTTTGTTGGTAGGTACTTGTCAACCAATGCTTTATCATCATCTCTAGCTTTTATGGTAGCTGCATTTGCGTTGTTGATTCCAGGCTTGTGAAGTAGTTCTTGACTGGTAAGAACTTCTAAATTCGATAGATGAGTTCACAAGGCATGAATATAGTTGATTCAGGTTTTATGTTTAATGATGCCATAAAAACCTTGATGGCCGTGAAGTCAGAATATTTTGTTTTTTAAATCGATGTATAAGTTTATCATGATTTCTTCACCTTCTCTTTGTAATGTTTAATTAAATGCACTCAAGCCATCTCAAAAGGCTAGGGCTAATGGCTAATTGCAGCATGCATACAGAATTTTCTTTTAGGGTCAGAATGCATAAAGACAGATGCTAATGGCTTTATCTTATGTCTGCAAGTATCAAGGTTGTAGACCTTGGGCGGTTAGGTTTTGCAAGTTCTTCCCTAGTGACCTGCAAAATCTTAGATTTGGAATGATAAAGCCTGGAAGTTAACGCAAGATCCTGCTTGCTCTTAGGGTGTGTTTGAGAGTATAGTTGTGGTTGTTTTTTAAAGTGTTTTTTACTTGAAAATCTATTAAAATAATATATTTTTTATTTTTTTAAAATTATTTTTGATATCAGCGTTTCAAAATAATTTAAAAACAAAAAAAAAGTAATTCGAAGTAAAAAAAATAAAAAAATTTAAATTTTTTAAAGATACTTTAAAAATACAAAAACAAATAGCACTCGCCTGCAAATTGCAAAGTGAAACCTCACATGGTTTTTTGGAGCCCACAACATCGCTTGAGAGAGCGGAAAACTATGGGGAGGAAAGCTTCTGCTATCATCATTCATATAAAAGTGCTGAACACCTTCCAATCAATGCCTGCTGGTCTCGCATTGACCATTTAAATGATCAAAATAATTGCTTCAAATCTCGTACTCGTATCTCATAATTCTAATTTCAATCAATATTGTTTGATATCAACCATTGTGTATGAACTAATAACACCATCTTCTTCTGATGCTGGGGGAGCTGAGGACAAATCTCAGGTTCAAATCATACCATCGGTTTGTATCTATCTTTATTTTCTATTTGATGCTACATAACAAAGCTCAATTTCTGAACAAAGCATGCAGATAGAAACATCTACGAAAATCTTCTTTCTTACGTCCATTTCTTGGATCCAATAACGTAGGAGACAGACTCGTTTATTATCATGATCAACACTTTCTTATTGCCTAAATATGCAGCACGTTGCCTTGGATACCTTGTTGCCGGTTGCTACGATGGTATTTGTTCAGAAAATATTTGTGGGGTCTTCAGTCAATACAGCGACTACCAGAGAACAATTTCTTGGCGGTATTCGATGAATAACTGGTGATACCAGTTAAACTCCCCTTTCAACCATATTGTATTTACTAGTTCCAAGTTTTGATAAGCATAAATCAGCATTTCACATTATTATATTAGTAGATTAACATAAACTAATTTTGGAGCAGAATTAACTCTTTCCTCCTCACAAATCACTGTTCACTTGAACATTGATTTTTTTT
>Ga0325410_1009861_pt1 | contig 10139 bp, 6 predicted proteins | sample PopdelMetagenome_16_FD_206182 | JGI IMG/M metagenome (GOLD analysis project Ga0325410, IMG submission 206182) | Populus deltoides microbial communities from Bellville, Georgia, United States - Xylem-PdIQD-R3 | ecosystem: Host-associated > Plants > Phyllosphere > Stem > Wood/Secondary xylem...
CGAAAAACTATTTGAAAAGCAACCGCAACCACACTCCCAAACATAATCTTAATCCCCTTAAATTAAGCCTAATTAATTGACCAACCATCATATTAAAGTTGATGCCATTCAAATGATTTAAGAATATAAAGAAAAAAATTGCATGAAGATAAAAATAACAAATTATATTCAAGAAATATCAACCGGTGAATAACATATCGAGCGATGGTACATTTGTTAACTCATTAATCAATTAATTTTATATTTAAAATTTTTTATATAAAAAAAATCAGTTTTTTATGTAAAATTACCCTCTAACATGTTACATTATCAAGCTCTTCCCTCATTCTTTCACAATTATATATGACCTCAATTATAAAATTAATTTACACTTTCATTGAAACAATCATTGTTTTCATTAAAAAAAAAACATGCAACAATATTCTCCTTTCAAAATTGCACTTTTTCTTTTTTTTAGTGTATGTACAATTCTTATCTCATAAATCTTTTTAGAAACCAGTTATACGATTCCTAGACTCAGATGTCATAATTTGTTTTTGTATTTATAAATAATTTGATAATATTATATATTTAAGATAAATAGAACCTTTCTTGGAATAATATATAATCTATTATATCTTTTTAATGTAATATCCTTTTTTTATTGAGGTAGTAAATTTTCTTTAAGCTTTTAGATTTTTTTCCATGAAAAAAGAAAAAAAATTAATTGATTATTAAATTTTTCAGGTAATTTGGAAAATGTATAAGCAATTGAACTTTTATAGAATAAAAAGTTTGAGAATGAAAGTTTTTGGTTAAAATATATTTCATGAAAAAAGAAATAAATTTATTAATAGATTTTTATTGTCAAGAATTAAATAATTATTAGATGAGACCCTGAAATAATTTTATAATATGAATGCTTTAACATTTTTATATATAAAAATATAAAAACAAATTAACAAGAACCATACAAAGAATTCTTAATAATTTGCTATTTGTTAAATTGTTATTTGTTTTGGGGAGATTTGCACGTTTGTATAACTTCAATTTTATATTCAAATGCCCCCACTTGAATTAAGCATATAAGTATACGGAGGAAAGGTTCCCTGCCTTCAACCACAGCATACACTCTGCTTCTCTCCCCTTTGTCACCTTCGCTCCCAGTACTGCATGCCATGTCTGGTCTTATGCTTCTGAGTCTCATACCCACTGTTCTTTTAGGTTTCAGTGTTGCTCTCTCTGCAGCTGAGCTTCAGCGATTCGAACATGCTGCCAAAGCCGATGGATCTCTAAGCCTTCTGGTTGTTGGAGACTGGGGAAGAAGAGGAGCATATAACCAGACAGAAGTTGCTCTTCAGGTCACAGTTACATATAATCTCCTCCTATTACATATTTATACATCCTGCAGTATCATACAAGTAGATATATAGAAAATGATGAATTTTCTTTTGATAATATAGAAAATGATGAATTCACGTCACCCTTATTCATTGATGATATAGAAAATGTTCTTTTATATGGTCTTTTCTCAGAAACATCAATATTGCTTCTTCTTTTCCTTTTCTTTTCTTCTTCTTCTTTTTTTTTAGCAGATGCAAAAATCAATGCTTTGATTATTTTAAACAGATTGACCGACGTCGATGAACAACCTTATAAGAGTGTCATTTTTTATCTTGCAATTTTTAATCAGGAGATTTTAGTCTTGTAATAACACATCATATCAGTATATATCACATCGATCCTCCTCTCATTTCGACTACCATAGTATTAGTAATATCAACTGTGTTTTCAGAAAGAGCATCGAGAGAGCAGTAATAGAAGAATAGTAATTAATAAAACCCAATAAAGCTAACCCTAGCTAGTTAGAGTAAACAAATATATATATATATATATAAAGCTAGTGATGAACTGGTGCATGACCTTTCTGGGGGAAATTCTTCCGAGCCTTGGTACCGAAACCAAGACGTTTACGTTAGGATATTCCCTCGGTAATTTTTTAAGGGCGTCCCTCCAATTACAGGATGACGCGTTGTCGTTAATGACCTTTCGCTATTGTTCTCTTACCTTTCCTTGGAGTATTATTCCTTGTGGATTCCATATACCATACCACTAGATGACATGTTAGGAGAGCCCACGTATAACAGATGGGACCACTATTATTGGCCAGCAAGCTTCCAATATATATATATATATATGCGCGCGCTCGCTTGACTTTGTCTGGGTTAATATAGGTACAAGCGCAAAGTACGACTGCGATTGACAGCTTTTCGTTTTATCTAGATAGATAGCACGTGTTATGTGAAAGGCAGAGCCCAATCTTATTCAATGCTAAAAAACAATTATTTAAGTGATGATAATCTGCAATAGCTTGAATTAAATTAATTATAACACGGTTTAGGATATGAAACTTAAAGAATTTGTAAAAATATAAACTATAAAAAAATTGTAATGTTTAATATCTACTAATCTAATGTTAAAGATAAAAACAAAAATTTTAAAAAATACAACGCAAAAAAAAACACAACTCAAATCAATTCTAAATAACTTAAAGAATCAACAACTCATGATATAAAATCAGAATTAAAAAAATCCAAAAAAATAACCAAGTACAAAACAAAAATTCAATAAAAAAAATATTAAAAAAACTCTGAGCCCATCCGAGTGAACTTTATAAACCTGCTCTCGGAATAATCAAATAGTAAGAAAAGTTAAAAAAATATTACAGATCTCAAGACAAATAATTAATGCAAAATGATAAAATTAAAAAAAAATCATAAAAAATCAAGGGAAAAAAATCCAAGTCAACTCTAGTTAACTCAACTAACCCGTCACATGCGACATAGGATTAGGATTAAAAAAAAATTAAACCTAAAAAAAAAGCCTAACAAAAAATACCTAATTTAAATAACAAAACATTGTTTATCTGATAAAATTTAAGGGCAAATAATTTAATGTAAAATTATTAAATTAAAAAAAATAATGATAAAAAATTAAGGAAAAAATTCGAGTTAACTCGACTAACCTACAACTAACAGCTTCATATCGGGATAAAAAAATATTAGACTTAAAAAAAAAACTAGTAAAAAATTATAAGGATTTATTTAAATTTGGTTAGCATAAACGTGGACCACATCGACATTGCAACTTTGCAAACTCCATGATTTAAATTGTAAGGAACGAAGTAGAGCATTGCTAAATATTTTTTTATGAAAAATATAGTAAAATATAAGAGTTTATTTATTTTTATGTTTTAAAAGTATTTTTTAAAATATTATATTATATTTTTTATTTTAAATTATTAAATATATTATTTTATTATATTTTAAAATAAAAAATATTTTAAAAAATAACTATTATAAAAAATACCACCATAACCCTAAATCTGGATGTTGTGATTGCTTGGCCTTGTGGTAAGATACTTTGAACATATCTCTTGCTTGCCTAGTTCAAACTCTGTATTGATTGCGCTGTCTTCTCTTATAAATGTCCAAGATAATATATTAGAAAAAATGTCTTCGATATCTATTATATTATATGAAATCCCCCATCAAATCATTTCAGTTAATTTATTCATTTAGCAATCACCTTTTGTTATCTTCAGATGGGAATAATGGGAGAGAAATTGGACATTGATTTTATAATCTCAACTGGAGATAATTTCTACGAAGGTGGATTAAACGGCGTGGATGATCCAGCTTTTTATGAGTCATTTACGAGAATTTATACAGCTCCTAGCCTGCAAAAGCAATGGTACAATGGTAAATATCTCTAGATATCGACTATGATTCAGTGAATAATTTTTGCTTTGAGCATCGTGTTAGTAGCAGTCAAGTTCAGCAAGACTAAACCGTAATGCTCTGATCATTGATGACGTTCCACTCCTCTGACGCCTCATCACCCTCGAGCTCTGGCGCCTTATAGTTGATGATCTCGAATTTAAACCACCATCGTTTTAATTGAATAGTAGATATGAAAATGGTTAAACCGTAATTTCTGCTCTGCTGTATTGTACGCTGCAGTTCTGGGAAACCATGACTACAGGGGTGATGTCGAGGCGCAATTGAGTCCAGTCCTTAGAGAAATGGATAGCAAATGGCTTTGCCTAAGATCATTTATCGTCAACACCGGTAGATCTCTCCCTTCAATCTTCCATTTTCTGGAATTAAAACTCACATTATAATCTTAACAATTTTAAAATCTTCTTGCTGCAGAAATAGCTGAGTTTTTCTTCGTGGACACAACTCCTTTCGTCAACAAATACTTCCTCGAGCCACAGGACCATGTGTATGATTGGAGTGGCATATTACCGAGGAAGAGTTACCTTTCAAATGTCTTGGAGGTAACAATTCGAGCAATCAAGTAGCTGCATGATTACAAAATAATAACTGTTTGGAAAAATATTTAATCGTGTCGTAGGATTTGGACATGGCACTGAAAGAATCCGTTGCAAAATGGAAGATTGTAGTTGGTCACCATACAATTAAGAGCGCCGGACAACATGGTAACACCGTCGAGCTCAATTTACAACTCCTCCCGATCCTCCAGGTAATTATTTACATAAATTAAATTAAACGTGTTAATTTATGCAAACAATTCGATAGCTTTTCTTTGAGCAAACTGAAGTTAATTAGTCAGGTGATTACTTTTATTGAGCGTCGATTCTTTTAATTTTCAGGCAAATAATGTCGATCTTTATATAAACGGACATGACCATTGCTTGGAACACATAAGCAGCAGTGAAAGGTAAATTCTTTATTAGGTTTTTTTTATATATATACATGGATATTTCCAATGACTCTTGGATTGCAAAATAAAAAATAGTCTGCTTCTCATTCCTAAATCCAACCAGGATTTAGACATAAGAAATAAGATTCTCAAATGTAAATCCTAAAGTTGACAGCCAGAACATTCCCTTAAAGAATGTGTAAAAGCGACTCACGGTACTGAAACAACGAAAGGAAAGGGGAGGTAGGCATAAATGCGCAACTGAAGCTTTAACTGAATGTTGCAGCCCGCTTCAATTCTTGACAAGTGGTGGTGGGTCAAAGGCATGGAGGGGCGACGTGGCCTGGTGGGATCCGAAGGAAATGAAGTTCTATTATGACGGGCAAGGTTTCATGTCGGTCCAAATTACTCAAACTGAAGTTGATGTTGTGTTCTATGATGTTTCTGGCGAAGTTCTGCACAAATGGAGCAGGACTAAACAGATATCCTCTGCAGTACTGTAGACAAGTTAATTTGTATCCATATTGAGTCTTTTCGTTTGTTTCGTTGATTTTAGGATGCCTTTTCTTTCTATGTTGGATTCTACATATCCTCTGCAGAACTGTGGACAAGTTGGTTTTACTTTTTAGCAGTGTATTGGATGCACTCAATATTTGATCTTGCATGTCGTGAAGAATTTTACTTTTGTGATCTTAATTTTTTTGTCCGAATTTTTATGACTCCTTGTTGCAAAATTATCTTGGAAAATCCCAAGAGCAGCACAATGATTGAACAAAGAAATAAATAAATAAATAAAAAGAATCAACTTGCCCTAAATTTTTGTAATTTTAAAAGTGGGGATTAATGCATGTTCTTACCACGTATCTTTCAAGCACCAGTGGCACCCTTGTGATTATCCATGTTATATTTTTTTTCTCCTGTGAAATCTCAGACCGAACAATTACACCTCAAATAAATCTATTGCAACTCATCATCCCAACCTCATTACACTTTATAAAATAATATAGATGTGCTTTATATAAAATCCGAGGAGGTTAAAGATAGGGATTTGCATGCTTTTAGAGTACTAATAATATGGTGAAAATGCCGGGATTGACTTGGGATCCATTACATGCAAGTAAGAAAAAGATGGACTTGGTGTGGTCGGAGCATTACCTGACAAGAATGGAGTGCAAGGGCCGAGGTTGCAACTGCATCTCCACATAATACGGTAACTAGTAATTGATACAAAAATCATCATTACCCAAATGGCCCAGCTCAGCCAGCCTATCGTTAGCTATTGATTTTTGGGTTCAGAAGCACATTGGCAGATGGTTCCCCAGGCGATGCATCTCATTCGAAGATACTAAAGTCAAGGTTGTAAATTTTGTTTTGATAGGTATTTTATTTTTTAAATTGAAATGAAATATTTTAGTTTTAGAATGTTTTGACGTGTCGTTTTAGGATTGTACTGTTTGTATATATATATTCAACAAATATAATTCAAATTCAAGATAAATTAATTATAAATTATACAATACAAACACAATGTCAAATAAATATAATTTTAAAATTTAAAATATTTCTAAATAGTCAAGATTAAATAGGTTTTTAACTTAAAGTAATTCAACTTAAACAAAATATCAAAATATTACAAAAATAAAATGTTTTAACACAAATATTTTAAATATAAAGTTAGGTCAATGTTATCAAGGCTAATGGAATCTAAAGCATATCTTATTTTGCTCAAATTCCTATAAAATATAAACATGAAAAAAATAACATGAATATAAACCATATATATTAATCATAAATCTAATTTTAAAAAATTAATATAATTGTTAATGAAAATAGTAATAATAATTTTCAATATTATTTTCAATATTATTGTTATTGAAAATAGTGATTAAAAAGAACTTTTTATAATTGAATGGTTTAATTAATTAAATTAAACAAGATTCAATTTGATTCAATGGCTTTTCAAAAGCGAAACGGAACATGTGGAATAAAACCATAAATATTCCGAGTGGAATTTAGTTGAAAAATCTGGAATAGACTGAGATTTAAAATAAGATAAAATTTATTTCATTTTGTTTTGTTTTTTGAATTGGTATAGAATGTTTCGGCCATTCCGAACAGAATATAACGATGACTAAAATAGTTTAAAATGGAGAGCAAAAGCTCTGCGGGGGCAGAAGATTAAAGTTGCTGTAGATAGAATAAAAACAAAACAATGTAGCATAGCTAACATGAAAATGCTAAAACCCGTTAAAGACTCTAAGAACATTCGGGGGGAACACTGTATATAATTCCGTGAGTTCTCCAGTATGGTAAGCTCATTAGTAATTCTTTATGTAATTTACAGGTAAAGTCTTCCAAGCCAACAATTGTAGCTGAAAATCTTCCCCAGTCAAAGTTTTGCTGATTCCTGCTGCAAGTGGCGCAACTGAATATCATTTCAACCACTCGATGATCGTTTACGAACTGAGATTTGAGGCTTCTAACCACTTCCTGCTGTGATTTTGATAATCGTACCACATCCCCAGGTTCTACTTCAGATTGAGCATTTGGCAGGTCTGAAGCTTTCCAATGGTGAAATTGTACCGCCTAATAAGAGTTACTAATTAAATCAGGTGATTGATGAGATGTATGAAAATCTATTTTCCTAAACAAGTAGGGTTAAACTTTTGGTCAGTCAAGAGCACTCTAGAAAAGCAGCGTTGCAGATGGGAATTGGTAAGATGTTAGGTAGTGCTGCATGAAATTATTAACATCAGCCTTAATGTAAGCACATTCTTCAGAGGAATTTCAATGGCAAGTTTTACAGAGAAGATTTCAAGATGGCAATGCACTCTAGAGCCCTTGTATCATGCCACAGCAAAAGACACTCCTGAATCAATAAGCTAAACAAATTCTGTCACAAATATTTTGACGTATCAGATTAGGCATTTTGGCTCCATGGACAGAGGTGGAGTAGCAGGCATATCAGACCGTCCAAGATGCATGTGACCTTTAGACTTGCTACATTAACAATTTTCCTCATGATATCAACACCTAATTCTTTATGGGTTGCCTAATTCTAGAAGTACTTATCTTTTCCCTGAAGGTAAAAATCATCGAGCCTGATGCCCTGATTCTACCCTGATTCTAGATAAGGACAGAAACACAATGGCCAAAGCCCTATTTCATGTTGAGTATTTGCATGTAAAGCAAATTGATTGCAGCAAGATAATTAGGCCAAACTCATATGAAGCAAGCTATGGTGTCAAAGCGAAGCGAACAAGTGATTACATTTGTGAACTCACTGAATATTGATTGAGATTATTAAGCATCTGAAGCAGTGAAAATACCTGAAGTGCATGCAAAATGTTGACAAACTCCTGCTTAAACAACTCATTTCCCCTTACTAACTGCAGTGGCTCCATTAGTAGTTCTGTGGAATCTGAAAACAAGCCTTCTGCTTGACAAGAACAAATATCAAACCCAAGCACATGCATTCTTGCCAAGCATATATCAAATCCTAACTGTTGGTGGGATGCTGGATCCAGAGAAAACCAGTACATATTGCTGGATGCCAGCATAGGTAGCTTCAATTCAGGCATGTTTTTTGACAGAAGGGAAATGAGTTTTGCATCCTCATCATGGGCACTATCACGGCTAAACCACAGTGTAAGCGTAAGTCTCTCTCCTTCAATTATCTGTGAAAGGAAACTGATAAATTAGAGTAGAAAACAATGAAAATCAGAAAACAGGCAAATAGCTTGGACTTTACTTGGCATAAATTGGTAGGAGAAGAAAAGATTACAGATTTGTAAAGTATAAATGGATATTGTTTTAGGAAACAATTAAAGCAAGTCCTTGCACAAACTAACAAAATACAAAGTGTCCTGGCACTGCAAGTCCACTTCATCATCGAGTACATTTAGTCCAACTTTGTCATCAGAATAAATCCCCAAGCTCGTAACTCAGTTTCTTTTTGTTGCAGCTAACAGAATTTCATAACCAGTTGACCAGATGCATAAAGCATAGTATATTACGCTTTTTTTTTTAATTAATTCATAAGTTGTCTCGAACCAACATCACCAATAATTTTTCATTTGCACTTTCCGTGAATAACAGTCGATACTTTTTGTAATTTTTTTTGGTTCTCTTTTTGGCAACCCTATAGCAATACCCGCCTAACACTTGATTCTAAAACCAAAATGAAAAGAGAACCCACATGCATAAGCCACAACATGCATGTAATATCACTTAATTATATGCATCCAGAATGCTGAAGCTACCACTGATCAAAATCAATCGGAATGATAAAGCTACACTAAAGGTGATTAAGTTGCAAATACCATAGTAACATTAAAAAATAAATAGTGAAATAGAAAATGAAAAATGATACAGAACTTGTAGAGCCAGTGAAGCAAGTAAAGGCTAAAAAAGTATTTTTGTTGATAAAATAATACTCCTTCCAGAAACAAATTTAAAATGCAGTAAATTTGTCCAAGGGCATAAACTCCAGGATGATGAAACAAAATCGAATAATCATCAATGTCTCATGAATCACAGAAAAAATGATTTACCTCATCGACAGCATGAATATTGCAACTGTCAGCTGTATATATGGCAACATCCTGATAAAAACAAAAAAAAAATGAGTGAAACAAAAATGACAAGAAACAAAACAATTGATCATCATCACAACAGTAGCCCTTACTCCGGCCATGGGAACAAGAGTAGCTGGTTCCCCATCCTGGAAGTGAAAAAGTCCGCCTTTGAAATCCTTCCCATAGCTATTCAAATAACACACTGCCTTTTCAATAAAAAAATTTACAAATATAACAAAAGCATGAAAAAAGGAATTGTCAGCACAGCTAACTTAACACATAAAATGCAAAGATTACATAGAAATAAATAAGATACCGTAAAGTGCCGTTGCTTGAGATAGGGCCTGTTATCATCACTGTGCCAGCCAATGCTAGCTCCTCTACACCAGCTGATTTGATTTCCAATATATATCAAAACGTGGAGGATTAAAAACTAAAAGAAGGAAAAATAACACTAGTGTCCAATATAACTGAATTAAAAAAAAACTAACCTAATTAAGCCAGTGAATTCGACGCAGAGCTCATACTCGCAGCCAAAAAAGTGTTCAACCTTTTCTTTCAGCCTCTCTCGGATGGGAACAAAAGGGATGAGAAATGGAGCAGAATTGGTGGCTATGAGATGGGAAAGAGTGGTGGAGAACACGTTGGGCCTGTACCCAACAGTGCTGCTGCTTTTGTGTATGAATTCCAATTCCTAAAAAAAAAATAAAAAAGAAGACCCAATTCATGAATCAATAGCATTCGTTAGAGGGTGGGAAGCATTAGCAGTGACCCACCTTGCATTCTTCGCTGGTGAGGAAATTGTGAAGGATGAGACGCGGCGGCTTCAGGCTCCCTGCTCCCATCTCCCTGCTT
>Ga0325410_1009867_pt1 | contig 10137 bp, 6 predicted proteins | sample PopdelMetagenome_16_FD_206182 | JGI IMG/M metagenome (GOLD analysis project Ga0325410, IMG submission 206182) | Populus deltoides microbial communities from Bellville, Georgia, United States - Xylem-PdIQD-R3 | ecosystem: Host-associated > Plants > Phyllosphere > Stem > Wood/Secondary xylem...
AATAAATAAACAAATCTAAAAAATTCTCAAGATCCCTGCGATAATGAAAATTCAAAGAAATATCAAATTATACTACGTAAAGAAGTTGACATGTAAACCAAAAAGAAAAAGAAGCTGCACTTTATTTTGCACTCACACACACTTTATTTTGCTCTCTTGAAAAGCCAATAATAACTTCTGATGGCACATTTTGACATTCTAGAACCTAGTTAATTCAAAAGGGAAAACAAATGTGAAAACTAGGGTGGCAGTGTGGTTGTGGTTGTGATTGTGATTGCTTTTTAAATAATTTTTCATGTTAAAATATATGTTAATGATATTGTTTTATTTTTAAAAAATTATTTTTGATATCAACACATCAAAACAATTTAAAACATACAAAACATATTAAATTTTAACAAAAAAATTAAATTTTTTAAAAATATAATTCACATCGCGTTCCCAAACAGTTCGAACCGTCGTGGCTCCCCATTCGCTGATTAAAGTGTTTTGAAGGATGTAAATAATTTTTTTTATTAATAATCCAATCAGTTGGAAATTTGAGCCTGTGTCAGCACGATGTCTAGCTCTAAACTATTTTTGAAATCCACAGCACTGTCTGTTTACCCATGAAGTTGTTCAAGTTGTACAAGTTTTTTTGAAATTATTCACCAATAATAAGCAGATAAGTAGTTTACAATCCAAGGAAATACCCTCAGAGATGAGTTCAAAAATAAAGAAAATAAATTAATGAACATTAGAAACATGTGAATGATGAGGCTATTTGCCCACTCCCACACAACAACGAAGCTTCAAAGAAATACCTTTCGAGACACTATAATGTATATATAGCCTTACCCTCTTCAAAAGCCAAGCAATCCCTCCTCACTGTCAAACAAACCATAACCCTACTGCCTAGCTAAAAAAGAAAAAAAATGGACAGTCAATCCGATTTCCATCAGATAGAGTCAATTCGCCAGTACCTTCTCGATGATGAATCTTCACAGGGGATCAACACTAGCAATTCATCTGTATATTGCCAGAATATGAGCTTTAGCAAGCTCTACTTGACAGGGAACTGGAGTGATATTCTTTTAAAAATAGACGACTCCGCTCGAATCGTGGCCTGTGACACTCGAGAACCAGAACCCTTTAATAAGCAAATCCAGTATAGGGTTCCTCTGAACCCTATTGATTCAACAATCACTGCCACAGCTAAGATTAAGAATGAGCCTGAGAAAAAAGTTCCGGGTGCATCGCCCACGCCGGCACGAGAAAAGAGGAATAATTATACGGGAGTGAGGAGAAGGCCATGGGGGAAATACGCTGCTGAGATTAGAGACCCTAAGAAGAATGGTGCAAGAGCATGGCTAGGGACTTATGAGACACCTGAAGATGCAGCTCTGGCTTATGACCATGCGGCTTTTAAGATGCGAGGAGCAAAAGCTAAGTTAAATTTTCCACATTTGATTGGCTTTTGTGAATATCAACCTGTTAGGGTGACTCATAAGCGCTCATCGCCGTTAATGTTGTCCTCCTCGTTATCCTCATCATCATCGTCGTCGTCATTGTCATCTTTGTCATGGGAACTGGATGATGGATCCCCGAAACTGAAACGTAGAATGATTTAGGTTTAATTCTTGTCAGGATGGATAATGTTGACTGTACTGTTATATTGGCAAATTGCCAATTTGATAGCCAATCATCGCATGTTCACATACTGAATTACATGACCAATTTCAGTATTCCATCATGATCCAAAAAAAAAAACTTAAGTACTGTATTGATCTTCGATGTAACATTACTTTTACGCAAAGAGATTATGGAAATCCTAAAAGATTTTACTGCATTTATTTGGTCCCTATAGTCTTTCATTTCTTTACTTGGGTACTCTCATGTTCTTTTTTTTTTTTCTTTTTTTTTTTTTGTTCTATAAAAATCCTTCTATCATAGCGTTGTGAGTGTGTGTCGTCTACCTGACACATTTCTGTTAAAGTAATTCTTTTATTTCTAAAATCACGTAATTAAAGAAATGAAAAAATGAAAAACAAGCACATGAAAAATTAATATTCTTTAATCAATTAAGTTCTTTTAAGTTATTTTTTCAGTTAACTTATTTTATTTTAATTATTTAATTTTCAGCTCAACAAGAAAACTTTAAAAATGAAAGTGTTTTTAAAGACTATATAATGAGTAAAACACAAAGGAAGCCTTCAATAATTACAAATTACTTCAGTTCAAATGGAATAAATAAATAAACAAATAATCAAAGTGCACGGATGATTTACATTCTCGGAAAAATAATTTAAAAAAAAAGGAACCATTTAATTTCGTTCGTGAGACAAGATGATCGATTGAGCAAATTATTTGCTTGAAATAATTGAAAGCCTCGACCGATAAAGATTTGAGAATTGAATAAGAGAACAACTGATGTGCAAACAATTCATTTATATATCTGCTCTTCTAGGTTGTAATTTCATGATTATAAAAAATTATTTTTTAATCAATGTTAATAAACTTTACTTGCTTTAATAGGTCAATTATTGACATATGAATCCGATCAATCATTAATTAAGATCGAGTTTCAAATAAAGTGAGATGAAAATCAACATCATAATTAATCTATTAGCCAATTAAAATTTAGTTTGATTTAAAAAAAATTAAAATTAACTTGAATAACCTTAATCTTAGAATAAATTATAAATCAGATTGAATTTAATAAGTTTGGTTTGAAAGGAGAGGAATTTGAGCTGCATAATATTCATTAATTAGCGTAATTTAAAGTATATTGATAGACACTATATATAAACGTTTTAAATGTAGAATTCCTCAATCACGTATGCATGGAACTCAGCAAATAAACATTATTAATCTATCAAGACAAGCCAGTCTCTGGTCATAGCTCCCTCTCTTGTGTTCATATGTCATTTCTATATATAAAATAAAAAAGAAACGCGTTGTTCTTTCAAACGTTCTAACTGGATCCATGGTAAGACTCCTCTGGCCAATTATACGAAGGAAGAACAAAGGGATCAGAGCACAGTACTGTTGACTGACTGCACCTGCTATATACTATATAGTATCCCTTGTGTTTCTCAGCATAAATTAATATCTTTATATTCATGAGTTGCAACGTGCAACAATCTTTCAAAGAAAGGACGATCACATCTATCAATCAAATTCCTTTTTTTTTTATTTTTCTTTTGAACCACGTGCATTAATCAAATTCATGGGAGAATATTTCGAGAAATATTGTTAATTTGTCTGGAATATCTACGCAAATTAAAAGAAGATATTATGCACGGCTCCCTTTCCTTTACTGTATAGAATCAGAGCTTGTCTTTACTTTAACCAAATAAAAAAAGAGCAGGAGACCATTCCGATTATATGGGCTTATTAATCTGACCAACATATTAATTTAGTTTAGTTTATATTCTCCGTCAAAAAGACGATCAAAACCGAGTATACTGTGTAATCTATATGATTTGATTCCTAGCTTTCAAAAAGATATATCTATATAGTTCTAGACAATTAAATTAGTGGTTTTCCACGTCGTTGAAAAAAATAAATCGGATATAGACAAATTGTGTTACACGCATGGACTTTCTAAAGTGTTTTCATACTAAACTAACTTCTTGGGGTAGATTTTGTTGTTTCTGTTTTTTAAAAGTATTTTTGAAAAAAATAAAAAAAATTATTTAATTTTTTAAAAAATTAATATTTTTTTAATGTTTTCAGATTATTTTGATATATTTTCAAACAAAAAATACTTTGAAAAATAACCGTCATCACACTTTCAAATAACCCCTAGCTAGTACCATACAAGTTGATTTATTGATTTAATTTCATATTATTTTTCATAATAAAAATAATTATTCTAATTCAAAATCAATTCATGTTACTTTAACCGAAATACTTTAAATTGTATGATACATAATTGATAACAATTAATCAGGGGCAGAATTAACTAATTATGATTTTAGGTGTGAGGTGTCGAAACTGAAAATAAAATATAAACAAATAATGGTTAAAGAATAATAAATAATTCTTTGGAGGTGCAAAGTGCATATTTTTTATGAAATAACCCTCAATTTCAATGGTATATTTAAAAAAATCTTAAAACATTTAGGATTAAAATGAAAATTTGGGGTGTCATGGCCCCTCCTATTGGTAATACAAGTGTACAAGTTAAAATCAATGCTTCATGTTTATTGCCCAAGTACAGTTTTAATGTAAATCTATAATATTACAATAAAATATATATATATATATATTATTAAAACTAACTCGAGTATTAAAACATTTTTTTCTTGTGCGAGTGGTAAGTTAGTTTAGCGACTGAATTATCTATGGATCTGAAATTCCAAATAAAAACCTTGTCAATAACAAGTTTTTACTGGGAAATTCATAAATAATTTATAAATCTATGAAAATTCCAGATAATTTTGTAGTTCTGGAAGATTGTAATTTTACTGAAATATTTGAGTTAAAAACTATAAACCAAATTGAATCATTGCTTTGTTAAAGGCAGCCTGAATTATTCCGAGGGTGTTACCTACGTACATATATAGTCTAAACTAAAGGGACCAACATGGGTACTTAGATTTGTTTTATGTTGTCAACATATGTATTTCTGGAAAGGTTGGACCACAACCCTGGTGTTGATCATGATCCTTCTGGTATCGATGTTTTGCTCAATAATAAATCTTAACCTAAATGTAAGATCAAAAAACCAAAATAATTAAAGTTCCACATTAAAAGACAAATTTCTGTTTCAAAAAAATCATTCCTTTATAGAGTTGCTGTATATTATTATCAATATGTTTGTAAATTTTATCAAATTATTAATATTCTCTTTGTCATTTTCTTTCTGCAAAATGGTAAGAAGGAATATAATTACGTGTTTCCATTCATTCTTGCATGCCCCCCCTTCATTTTCTTTTTCCTGCTTTCTCTTAATGGTGCCCATGTTCTAGCTAGGAATAGCACCGGCCAAAAAAAGCAAAAATAATATATGTATATATATATATAAGAGTTATTTTAATTTCTTTTTTAGTTTAAAGTTTAACTATAAACATGTTTCGTCATATTTAAAAAAAAAATTAAAACCAAGCCTTGTTTTATTGAAGAAAGAGTCATTGGTATCGAAACTTAATTATTTCTTCTCAAAAAAGGTTTTCATTGTACAGTTATTATGCTAGATTCTCTTGCATTACTTTTCATCATATTCCTTGAATTTAAATTGTTAATTTTAAATTGAGTGAACATATTAATTAAATACAGAACCTATCCTTTTTCTAACAAAATTTGGGTTATTAAATTCAAAAGAATAATGAATTTTAGAGCACAATTAATCATATTTCTTATCCAACAAAAAAAAATATGAATCCGCTTATCTAAGATAAGAGAGTCGGTCATGTGCTATTCAAGTGTGTTTGGAATTGTATTACTGGTGATGATTTGAAGTATTTTTTGTTTAGAAATGCATTAAAATAAAAAAAAAAATTTTTGATATTAACATATAAAAATAATCTAAAAAAATTATTTTAAACAAAATAATTAAAAAATAAATAAAATTTGAAGTCACATACAATTCCTATATAATTAATCACACCTGCTGGCACAAGTGACATGCTATTTAATTGGGAAGCTTGGAGACCTTAAAAAACACAATATTCCAACTACCCCAAAAAAACAAATAATTCCAACACGTGAAAAGAATGCTCAGCAATGCAGAAATTTCTCGGAAAGGACAAGGTTGCTGAAATGAAATGAAACAAGTTACCCACTAAGCATCTTTAAACTTTGTATAAGACATATATACTGAACATCAAAACCCAAAGAGCAACGATCCACACAAACACCAAAACCCTAATCGGTGGAAACAAACACCAAGATTTATCAGGAATATGTGGCAAGGAGGGAACAACAGCTTAGAGTCTGAAGGTTTAGATTTCTTGGAGTCCGATCAACAGTATCTTATTAGCACTACTTATTGTGATTTTGATACTCCAATGAGTACTTGCCCACAAATGGAAAATAGTGAGGGTACTGCTTCAAGCTTCAGTGGTGATCATGATCTCCTCTTTAATGATTCAATGACCTCAACAACGTTAGCGGTCGTTGAATCGGAGCCTCAGGTGCAGGGCGTTCCTGGAGTGGACGTGGCGTGTAAGAGTAATCTCGCGCTGGCGCCGAAAGGGAGTACTCAATATAGGGGAGTGAGGAGGAGGCCGTGGGGGAAGTATGCGGCGGAGATTAGGGACCCGAAGAAGAATAGAGCAAGGATGTGGCTTGGAACTTATGAGATACCTGAGGATGCTGCTCGTGCTTATGATCAAGCTGCTTTTAAGATTCATGGAAGCAAAGCTAAGCTTAATTTTCCTCATCTAATTGGTTCTGAAGAATATGAACCTGTTAGATTGAGCTCCAAGAGAAGATCCCCTGAGCCTGAATTGGTGCCCGATGGCTCACCCAAGAGGAGAAAATGAAAATGAGTCGCGCGCGAGCCAAGACATCCCTTTGTTGTTATAGTAATTCATTTCTATGAACTTCTTTCATAAAATTTCCTTGTGAATTTATACTCTTAAACTCGAATTTATCTAATTAATTCTGTTGTTTGATAGAAAGTAACCATTCCTAAAAAATAAATAAATATATATATATATATATAATATTTTATACAAATCAGGAGATTCCCCATGTATAATCATAATAAATTAATAACAAGCTAACAACAAATGCAAAATCTAGTTATAAAACTGGGCTCTATCTATAATCGGATTCAAAACATGTTTAGACAGATTAAGTTAAAACAGTATTATTTTTAAAAAAATAATAATAAATTAAACTGAATTGATTAGGTTCCGGGTGGTTGTACAAAATCTACAATGAAAATCACCCATGTAGCCAACACTTGCGCAAATAGTTTGGCTACCAGACCATGAGAATTTGTATTCCTCCCATCCTCTGGAGTTTGTGAAGCAGAGGCTGTGGAAACTTCTTTCTTTTCATTTTTTGTTTTTTTCCCAGTGATCTAGAGGTACAATATAAGTGCTTTTCAATTTTTCTCCTTATTTTTATTTTGACTCCTGTGTTGCTTTCAATTTATTTATTTATTATTTATAAAACCTGCTCTCTCTTTTCTTCACTTCTTTCTTGTTGTTTCTAATTATATAGTTTCTTTTTATGTAAGAAGACAAGCACAAACCCTAAGCAAAGCGAATTGTTAATTTGTTTCTTACTTATATAATTAAAAAGATTCAAGATCAACTATTTAGGTGGTGGTCCAGTGGTAAGAGCTTGGGATTAAGAGGTTTGCTCCCTCTGTGGTCTCAGGTTCAAGCCCTGTAATCGCTTATATGATAGCTACTGGAGACTTATATAGTCGTTAACTTCAAGGCCCGTGAGATTAGTCGAGATACGCGCAAGCTGGCCCGAACATCCATGTTAAACTAAAAATAAAAGATTCAAGATCTTATTTTATTTAAGCTTTATCTCCCCTAAAAATAAAATATTATAGTGTGAGTTATATTGATATCCACAAAGCTGGGTTTAAACTTGTGGATTTCTATACAAGTATTAAAAAAAATATTAATAGTTTAATGGGAGTTGAGTTGATGTATGCTATTATAGAAATTAGTATCATCATTGATGCTCGTAATATTGACATTGATACGAGTATTAGTATTAATAATCTATTATAAGTAAATAATTTTAACTGATTATATATATAATTACAGGTATATAGTAGATAATAGTATAGCATAATTAAAACATTAAAACAAAAGTGAAATAAATAATATAAAAGTTTAAATACCTTAATATATATATAGTTCAAATACAAATTTATACATAATTTAAATAATTTAAAATTAGAATAAAATATAATTATGTCCATAAAATTTCATTAGCTAAAAATCCAAAACAAATAATATATTATTATCTCGTATAAATTAAAACCAATCTCATATTATTTCTAAAATATTCATCAATGTTATTATCATCTAGTAACTAACATTGTATTTTTTGTATCGTGAAAAAAAAAAAATTAACAATCCTGGCTGAGAGTATAGAGATGGCCAGAAGGACGGTGGCTAACTTTGTAGCTGGACCGACCATTGTGGCTGTCTTTTAAACTGATTCGATCATGTTGAGAAAAGTTGAACCAGATAGTCTGAGACATCGAGAAGGCTAAACTGAAAACTCTGAAGTCGTTGCCTCGAAGAAGAAAATGGTGTCAGGATATGGGAATCGTTGATGGATCAGTCCAAGTCAATTTCTTTGACTTGAAAAATTCGATCAAACCGTGTTTTTATGATATCATGGAGTAGAATTTTTTAAATCCTCGGTTGTTTAAAGATTAGCTTATCTAGATTAAATTCCTTCTTGTCCAGGTATTAGTTAGACCATCCATGTTCATGTCCTGATGGAAGATGTATTCAGCCTTTCTTTGGTTTCAAATAGTGTTATTAATTCCAGCATTATTTACATGCCGACCCGAATACTTGCTAATTAAAAATCTAGATTGGGTTAGGTTTCAAATTATATTATTATTAATTCAGTTAAATCAGGTCGACATGATATATATAATAACAACTCCATCAATATAGTTTTACCTTAAAAAAAACAAGCATTATAACTTTAAAAAAAATTAAATTAATTTTATTTTAAATTGATTCGGATTAACTTAAGTCGACTGAGTAGTGTTTTATAAATATCTTTTCAAGTCTAAGATTATAAAGTATATAGTATAGATTAAACTAGTTTAGTCCAAGTATTTAACCATGAACAAATATATAGTAGTCTTGTTTGTGGAATATCATGATGGATGCGTGTGCAAATCAGACGCTGAATATCAACGCATTTGGCTACAAGGGAAAAAGAAAAGCAATCAGTTTGGTATATTGACATTATAGTAAACCATTACACACATGAACACCAGGTGATCGCTGTGTATATTTGATGGAAGAGATTACTTATGATGGAAGTGACAGAATGGAAAAGGAGCAGAACATTATTGGAAGAGTTCTTGTTTTTGCTTGCAATTTTCACTGATTCACCTGGTTCTGCAGTATAAAAGGGTGTTGCGACAACTGCAGAGCACTCCCATCTTCTCTCTGGCTCTCTTTGCAAACAGCATGTAATGAAGTAGCGAAACTCCGTTGATGCACTCGGGCCTCCGGCGGGGCTGACATACACATTGCAAACACCAGCCTTGTCAAATAATCCCGGGTCTCAACTTCAATTGGAAACCTCCCTAGGTAAATCTCCAAGATACTTAATCCAAAACTCCAGATATCCCCTGCATACTCGTCACACATTCCGCAATCTATCCTTTCAGGACTTGTGTACCTGATGGTTCCAACAAAATCTTTTGGGTCCAGAAATTGTGAAAGAATTTCGCCCAAGCCAAAATCTGCAATCTTGACGCTATTTTGTGCAATATCAATCAAAAGATTGGATGGTTTGATGTTGTGATGTAAGCAATGCCCGAGAGGATTTGGCTAGCAATGTTCGATAAATGGCCTTCGCTAGTTATGTGCCTGTCAGCAAGGGATCCTCCATTCATGAACTCAAGGAGGACCTGAATATCTTCACCATTGCTGTCCATTATGTTGTGGCATTTGACAATGTTGGGGTGGTTGAGGTCTTGAAATAACTCCATCTCGTGGAGGATCTCGCAGCGGGAAAAGTCCTCCTCGGGGTCAAGCTTTGAGAGCGTAGAAGTAGGCACTGGAAGGGTTTCTCACTCGGTAGACAGCACAGCCATTGTTGCTGCCTAAAAGGTTGATTTGATCAAGCTTGGAGAAGTTGAACAGATTAGTTCGACTCATTGAGAGGACTGAATTTAAAGCAAGGAGCAGAGTGGGGGAAGTACAGAGAGAACTTGGAAGAATTTATAGACACAATTTTCTCTAATTGGCTATGGCCTCCGAGAAGAGATGCCATCCAAGCAATGGCATCCAAGTCAATCAATGATCTTGACTTAGAAAAATCAGATATAACCATGTTAACCTCCAAGTCCCTATCGAATATAAGGCTCTAACAGCTGATCAACAGCTCAAAGATGTATCTTTTGGCGACTAGTAAATGATGAGTGCATAACTACTGATCCTTGAACAAAAAATGAAGAACTCCCACGAAGGAAATGAAGAA
>Ga0325410_1009869_pt1 | contig 10137 bp, 2 predicted proteins | sample PopdelMetagenome_16_FD_206182 | JGI IMG/M metagenome (GOLD analysis project Ga0325410, IMG submission 206182) | Populus deltoides microbial communities from Bellville, Georgia, United States - Xylem-PdIQD-R3 | ecosystem: Host-associated > Plants > Phyllosphere > Stem > Wood/Secondary xylem...
AGAGTTGATCACATCATGTGTCGGTGGGAGATGAAGAAAAAAAAAGATTTAGGTCATTCATGATGGGTTAACCCAATTTATATAAATATTATTTATATTACTAAGGTAATATAAGGGAAAATAATGGAGTTGTATCCCAACAATAACTGTCAAAGGTTGCAACTCTTCACTCTTAAAAATATTTTTGTTAATCGCAACAGCCAATAACAAAAAAAGAAAAAAGAAAAAAGAAAGTATTCTCTATAAAAAAGAGGAAAAGGGATTTTCATATCATAGAAGAATTATTTCTGCAAATAAAATACACTTAGGCAATGAATAACGAGCATGATTCATTATTATTTAATGTGATCATGCTTATGACTAATGATGCAAGTTTCTTGGGACATGTTTATTTTGTTTCTCCCTTTGTTATTTTTTCCAACATGTTTAGCATGACTTCTTGCAAATTGTATTTGGATAATGTATCCATCTACCCTTGTATTGCATAAAATTCTACTTGGTACATAGTGTAGAGATTCTGCAAAATGAACTACTGTATATGCTATTCTTTAGAAATTGATTTGTGACAATCCTAGTTTATCTTGGTTCTCAAAACAAACAAAATGGTTTTGATTAGTGCTCAAGGAATGCGCTTCCTTTAGCTGCAAAGCATCCATGTAATAACACAAACAAGCTGCATACATGATGTAAACATAAGTTAAACCTCGAAGATTTCAACTTAAAAATCATACAGTGAAGTGAATTAACACAGACAAACAAATGGGTCAGATGTTAATGGATTCATTAGCATTTAACATTCTCAACTGAGTTTCTAAAATGCAAGAATCCGTATGATCTGCATAATACATATACTGATACTAGACATGTGCTCTATGTGCAATACCCTTGGTCAGTATGAAACACATGGATGGTCCAGTCCTCTGAAATTCATGCAGAACTAGACAGGAACTGTGAGTGAAGATGAAGGAATATTTTTCCTCAAGCCCAAGTCTAACCTTGTACGTGGCTCCTAGGAGGAAACATGGGACCGATATTTTACATTCATTCCAACATCAATGGAACTTGGTCTCATTTGGTTTGCTGCCCCTAAATGCTGAAAGAGAGAAGAATGACCTTGTTGCTGAGACAAAAATATTAGAGGATGTCAAAGTCTACTTAAATTCACCACTAAAGGAGGAGACAAAAAAAAATAATAATAACTACAAATTACTCTAGAGTACATGAAAGGAGAAGGAAAAACCAATAAAGAATACAGCATAGCGAAAAAGAATCACAACTGACCTTTAGTTGTAGAGGTTGCAGTTGATACGTTGCCCTTGTGCAACTGATGCGAACTCTGGGCATTGAATTTGCTTATGTTTGATTGAGCTGCATCCAGAATATCAAATACATGTTATACATGACAAATTGAAAAGTTAGCATGTGGAAGAAAGAAAAACAGATCTCCTATAATCATCCAATTTTTTATTGAAAAAAGACAAACAAAAAATAAAGAATTGCCAGAGCCAGGAAGAAAAAGTACCCAGCAGAAGTTCATGGGCATTCACATTTCTGTCATATCCTTCAAAGAAAGAAGTCTGTTGCTGCCCGCTGTCCTTTGAATGATGGGCTGCCTTTCTCAGAAGATTGTCAGTGTTTCTCTTATTGATAGCTTTAGATTCCTCACCATCATCCTCTCCTTCAGAATAAACAGATGGGCTAGACCAACCTGTCATATTTGCATCTCCTTTGCTCTTCCTAGCAAACTTCAAAAGCCTCTTCAACCCCTTTGGAGCATCTTTTTGGTAGACCACTGAAGGAGGATTTTCAGCATTTCCCCACTCGACAATATCAGGTTCACTGTTGTTGTCTTCTTGCAGCATCTGAGAAAGAGAATGACGAACACCTTGACTAGGAAATCCCACAGGTGCAGCACGGACTGGAGGGCTAAGTTGAGTTGTGGCATCTCCATGTATGCTAGGCAGGTCCTTTTGCTCTTCTATTTCCACCCACGCACTGGGAGAGATAACTGAGTCTTCTTCGGACTGAAAGTTTGCCGAAGATTGAACAGTATCTTTGAAGCCATCATCAACATCAGTGGCAAGCTCTTTGAAGTTCTCCACCTCACCTGAATTCTGATGGCTATTTCCCACTGTTTCTGAATCCATAGCAGCACCAAAATGACTCTCTGCCACATTATCCTGATCTTGATGCTCACTAACCTCGACAGAAGCATTAACAACCACCTCATTCTCTTGACTTTCTGACATACTCCCACAGTTTACAGAAGACTCCCCCGGCTGGGAAGAATCTTTTGTCTTGTTCACAATGGGAGGGCCACTTCTAGATCCCTTGCGGAGGAAGGGTTTCGATTCCACTGGAACAACAGTGCTTTTTTTGGTAACCTTATTATAGAAACTAGGCTTTGATGGAACCATGGCAGAACCATCTTCAGGAACTGCTGCAGCTTTTGTTTTTGTTGTTTTTCCACTTTTTGTTACAGTTTGCTGCATCTTCTCTTTTACCCCCTTTAAGCTCTTGTTAGCATCAGCTCGTGTTTCCTTTACAATTCTATGATGTGGCTGGGATCTTTCAACTTTAGCATTTGATCGAGGAAGTGATACTGTTGACTGGGATTTTCGATTCCTTGGTGTGGTACCCGCAGATGAGATTCCTGGAGGAGTTTTAGATGCAGATGACACTGGCCCTCTGGTTGGTGGTGTTGATGGCCATGATTTACGAGTGGCAGGCAAGGTGGTTGTTTTAGATGAAACCTTTTTTGTGACAGAAGATTTTAGGCTGTCTTTTCGGAGATCTGCAGATTGAGATGGATTTTTGAGAGATTTTTGGGGTTTGCTTGGTGGATGCTTCTTACCAACATCCTTCACATTTGTGGTAGCTATTTCAGCTTTTCTCGCATCAAGAATTTGCTGCATTGCTCTAAATTGCGCTTCTTTTTCTGCTCTCTTTTCAGTATTCTCTCCTCTAAGTTTCCTATCCCTCTTCTCCTTGTAGTGATCATAAAATCCACCCCTCTGCTCAGAAGGGATATTTTGGTTCTTGACAGTTTTAGGCTTCTGCGTTTTCACAGGCCTGCTTTCCATCATTTTCATCAACATCTCGTTCAACTCTGCTTCCTTTTGTCGACTCCATTCCACTGAGTCTGCTGTTCTTCCATTCCTTTCCTTTCCTTGGGCTGCATTTGCATCTGTTTCAACATCTACTGCATGCTGTTCCTTTTCTTCCCATCTCTCCAACTCTCCATCAACTTCAGCAGTCTCAGAAAGATTTTGACCTCCTGGTGTAAAATCAGACTCTAATTTTTCTTCAACAAAATTATTTGAGATTTCTTTATCTGCAATATCATTGCAAGGAAGAGGAACAGAGTCTTCTGAACTAAGTTCTTGTTGGCAGAGACTGGAACTTTCTGCAACACCAGAACTCCATCTTCTTAAAACAGATTTATTTGTAGAGAGAGAAATGTTCGATGACAAGCTCTTTTTTAGGGCATCTACGCTTTGATCCTTTTGTTTTCTTTCAAAAAGATTGATCGCATCTTGAACACTCATCCTTCGGACATTAGCTTCAGGTTTCTTACTGGATTGTTCAGATCCTTCCTCCTCACTACTAATTTCAGCTACATCTCTATGAGATGATGCCCTTTCTCTGGTAGGATAAAAGTTTAGGCTTTTAATTGTTAGTGCAGCTGCCCTGTGTGAGCCAGCTCTCCCAATTTGAACCCTCCGCATTGGAGAAGCTGACCTTCTAGGTGCTGCGGATCTTGAAAGAGCTCGACTTCTTTCCGCAGATTTTTTATTTTCATCACTCGAATCTGAAGACTCTTCACTGTCAGTTGAGTTCTGTCGCTCAACCTGGGCAGCCTTTGCTGGTGAAACACCATATTTTACTGGTGGTAATGAATATACAGGTCTTGAAATTGGAGCATCTTCATCCATCTTGCTTACATTGTCAGTTGTTGAAGAATGCTTGTCGTCATTTAGGAGTACATCTGCCTCACCCTTTTGGCTCAATTCTAAGATTTTGCACAAAGAATTCCTATACATACCAGATGAAATCTAGAGTCAGGAATATAATCTTCTTTAAATTGAAAGACTAAAATAAAAATTATAAGTAACATGAGGCTGCATCTACAAATTTTTTGTAGCAACTAGGAATTTAAACCACCTATGCACAATTTGTTCTTGTGGGTGACTTACTTTAGATCTGTTGCGCCAAAATAATCACAAAATTCTACCAAATAAGTGATTTCTTTACAGGAGCAGGCAGCACCAGAAGCATGGTTTAGGGCTGTAGCCAATTCTGTTTTTAATGCAGTAAGCCTCAGGTCCATAGCTCGCAGCAATTCATTTCTGGCAATACAATCATCTATAGCTTAGAGGATATGCAGCCCTTATAGAAGCTCATTGGAAATACTAGCAATCAGAAGAACTTACCTTGAAGTATCTGATAATGCAATTTTCGCTTCAGCCTAAACAGGTCCGGACAACTTATTTTAGTTGTTCTAATATTCACAACAATAACCTAATCCAATGTACAAATAAGAGAACTCATAAAACAAGGAGGTAAAAGCAATTACTTTGACTGTTGATTCTGTCTCAATTGAGTCATAGCCACCTGTCAAATAAGGAAAGATATACAATAAATATCAGATAAAAACTGAAACTCAAATCTCAGCAGATTCGATACAAATATCACATTGTTTTAAGCCAATATGTCCACCGAGCACAGTAGCTAACTACTATTAATATGACACTGAAGTCGACTTATATGCTTGGACATCCTATGACGCTAACATTATGAATTTATGTCAAGGATAAATGTGGCATGAATTGGATAATCACCTGCAAAAACAAGTTTAGTTCATGGAGACACATTGTTTACAAATTGAGATGATAAACAGCATCACTTGTCTTTGATGCAGATGGTGTGGCCAGCAAGTGACAACGAGTACTTTAAAACTACCAAGTTGATGGCTGACAATGAGTACTTTAAAAGTACCAAAGTTGATGACTATCTGGCACATTCTATATTTCCATATATATCTCTGCTTATAAAAACAACTTTATTGCCATGATTTTGTTACAGATGAAGTGATAAAACCACATTGGATCTTCAACTGATTTGTTTCAGAAATTCCTTTGTTGGCAATGGAAAATTACCAATAAGAAGAATATTTGATTATATATTTGATGTAACTGTACTTTCCAGAATCCAGAATAACAATACCTGTTTGTCCACTTTTAGAATGATCCTGATGCCCCTGACAAAAGAAAATTTTCATTAACAAGACACTCTAGGCAATATAATATATTATATGAAAGGAAACTGGAGCTGACCTGAGCAGATAAAGAAAGATGAAATTTTCTGGCCTCCTCCAATTGGGAGATCTCACCCTCAATAGTCTTGCTGGTATTCACTAAATCAAGTGAACCAGCAATTTTCAGGAATCTGAGAAGAATTATAATTATTTTAATAACAGAACAAACAAGCACCCACAATTAATTCAAACATAAACAGAAAGCAAAATGCACACTAAGTTACAAAAACCTGTTCAAAGTTGATTTTGTGAACCATGGTACATTGCTGAGTTCTCCTGTTACTTGGAGTTTGAAGATAGCATTAGTTCCTTTAGCGTACAATTTACGTACTTCTGGCAAATGTGGCAAGAGTTGCTCCAGCAGGCCAACAGCTAATTTCTCAACCTCGTCATCACCACAAACAAATATCTCGTACCTAAAATAGCAGTGGATACGTCAGAGGGGTTCACTAAAAAAAAAAACTGAAAAGGAATGCCTATATATGCTTAGAGATGATTAAAATATCTATCAAAATTGAAGGAGGAATGCCATCAATGGCGCCAAGCTTTAGATGCAGGACAAAGCTAACTAACAAACAAAAGTAGAGCCACGAAACTAGAAAATTTTTACTCTAACACCCCACCCCCCACCCAAAAGAAAAAAAAAATCCTGAAACCTGGTTGGCACAGTAATAGATTTACTTAATTAGTAACCATATTTGTTTCATGGAAAGAAGTGCTAGGCAAAGCCTTGTATACCTCTTGAATATTGACAGGACATTACTCAATGTTTGTACAACTTATATAGGGCTCTTCGAAGGATGATCTAGATATAAAGTGGGTTCCATTTCTCAATGAACAAACATCAGTGCTTGGTACTTCGACTTCTTTTAATATGAAATGGTGGTTCTTGAAGCAAAGTCATGCACTTGGACTGGGAAATCATTTTTTTCCTTTGGGCTGAAGAAAAATTGGATTATATAATGGGTCCTATAAAATCCTGCGGTCTCTTACATGGATGAATATGTGCTTTCACGCACACGTCTAGATGAATGAAATGAAAGAAATACACAGCTCACTGTATATTTTCTTTGGTTTAAATGCAATATTTTCAGTCTCTGGGACTAGCAATGCTGACTGGTTATGCATGAAAGGCTATTAAAATGTCCATATGACTCAAATAACAGGTTATTCTGACAATGTTTCACAACTTCATTAAGCCCTGGTTATTTCTATCAACAGTCAGCATAGAACCGTCAAGGTTGCAAGCCAACAAGGCAGAGTGACAACAAATCAGCTTAAAATATCCTACTGTTCAATGATATAAAGCATCTTGGTTGAAATGCTTAAACAATGTTTATGCAAAAACAACTAACTTGTTTTTAGTTGGAAAGATCTGAATCGTAGCATAATCCAGAGATGCATCAGGATCTATTCCGCTGTCCATCATAAGAACCTGCAAGGAAAGAAAACTTCAACTTTGCAGAAACAGAAGACCAATCTCACATCGTGCCATGCTTCAACTTATTTTTTCAAGTATATGCATTACTTTAACAAGTACTATAAAAAATATGTGCTTGCTATGGATCTAAAAAATACACATCAATGAAACTAGAACTCTCGATCTTCTGTTATATATACTGCCAGTTATATTTATTGACAAATACCAAAACTCAATACTGACAAAACAACAAGCTCAAAGAAAAAGGATAAGGAGGTGCAAGAACAGGAAGGATAAATAAATAGTTAAATCCCAGGAAATTTGTGCACGGATGGAGAGATTAAAATGAGATATCCATTAAAAATCTTAATTGCATTAAACATGAAAGCTACGAAGTATAAATCAGATTGTTATAACATTCAACCCAACAACAACAACAACAAATAGAATCAATAAAGTGAGTGATAGACAGACACAAAGATGTAGACACCCAATTTAAGTTGATACATTGAAAGTGATTCACAGCCGGACAAACATAAACGAAAACGAATGAAGCTACATTTAACAAGAAAAAAATAAATAGCAAGCTAAAATGTTTAGTACTAGCGTAGAGGAGTATGTCAAGAAATAAAAACGGATTGCTTATTAACAGTGGCATGGGATCCAATCTGTTTGTCAGAAAAAGAAATATTCCAAAAACAAATTCATCATCTACTTACTTGCAAAATGCTCTCAACCCCAGTGACAAAATTCAAAATTCAGCACTCATTGATACACAGACTTGAGACTGAACAAGAAATAACCAAAAAGATAAAAAGCATATAAATGTTCAGCCGACCAAAACAATTGAAAGAGCAGCCTTCTGTTAGGTGCAACTACGAAGGGGGATTTATTTATTATTTTAGTTGATCTGTGCCAGCATAATTAAGAGCAAACTAACTAACTTTTACTAGAAAATTAAGCATCGAATCAGATCTAGGCGATGAAATGTTCTATCCTACACTAAACAACAGGACAAAAGAAAGAAAAGAACAAAAATTTAATAAAGAAAAGAAGGGTCACCACTCCACCAATCAGCACCGACAGCGAATTTTACAGTCAAGGCAAAAGGCATTTAGAATCTAAAGAGAAGTTCACTGATACAACAAAGCATAGAGATAGAGCTTGTGCTGCGTTACAGAAAATGGGAGTAGTTGGTAAAGAAATAGAGAAGAGAAGGAACTACCGCCCAAAAAGAAAAGGGCCCATTTGAGTAAAAAAGAAAAAGGAGAGCACGAAGTTAGCTCACCTTGAGTGAAGAAGAGAGGAGGGAAGGTAATGGGGGCTGCTGAGCTCAACTTCTCAGTGGGTTGGATAGCACGAGATCTTGATTGAATGAGGGAGAGGAGCTTCGTCAAGAATCATGCCATGTGTGGATGTGTGGCTTTTATTTCTTTAATCTTTATTCCAATGTAAAAAAGAGACACTGCTAATGTGCTCCAGAAGAGAGAGGATAGAGAAATGGCAGTAACTCCAGATATTACGACACCCAACTAACTACTCCTGTTACGGTAAGAACTAAGAAGTTCTTTAAACATAAAGCATAGCTTAGCTCAGTAAAGCGTGGAGATTTTCTTCCCTTTTTTTTTAGTTCTTTTTATTTTTTTAAATTTATTTTTGAAATGGTATATTAAAATTATTTAAAAATATAAAAAAATAACATAAGAAGTTCATTGAACTATAACGGGATTCTTACACACGGGTCAGAGAGTACTCATGCATTTGCCAATTTTTTTTTTCTGGGATTGGAATTAATATAAATATAATATATGGCACTCTTTTAAAATACAATAAAATATTAGCTTGATTTTGGACGGATATTTATATTAAATCACGTTATACTTTTATTAAAAATAATATAACATGGCATTTAGTATCATTAAACCATTTAAAATGATATATATTTTACAAGTGGAGAATCGCCTTATATTTGGTGAGGTCATTCTCGTGGTGGAATAATTATTTGGAAATATGGTTGTGGTTATTTTTTAAAATATTTTTCATGTTAAAATGTATCAAATTGATATTTTTTATTTTTTTAAAAAAATTATTTTTAAAATCAACACATTAAAATGATTCAAAATATAAAAAAATTATTTTTTAACAAAAAAATTAATTTTTTAAAAAATATAAGTTGACCTGCATTTTCAAACGGGCTATAAATCTTCAATTAATATTTCTTTTTTTTTCTAAATAAGATATTAGTAGCTATTTTTTATAGTTGATTAAAAATTTTTATTTTATTTACTATTAATGTTATTTTTTATCATATTAAACTTATTAAATCCATACTTGTATCTTAATTTTTATTTTTATTCATTAAAAACATTACGTGGCTGAATATTTTTATTACATTAGAAAAAATTTAAACAAGGCCGCGTGAGTGTCACCTATCCAGAAAAGAGTGGTTGTGGTGCGCGTTGATTGCGCAGAAATCTAAACCCAACCATAAATAATGCTTGCAGGGTACCAACGCGTATTGGCAATGCGTGAATGCCACTCTCTGTTAGTGCCTTGTCCCCTCTCTCTATTATTAATCAATGATCATGACATTTGAGGTTGTTTAAAGTTGTGTATTATTTATTTAATTAAAGTTTTCACATCGATGCTTTCCCTTTTCTTTGAGTTCATAAATCACCAACCATTGCTCCTCCAAATTTGCATTCAATTAATACGGAAGATGTGTTTAAAATATGAATGTTTTTATTTTTTTAATTTATTTTAAAATATATTAAAATAATTTATTTTTAACATTAGTATATCAAAATAATTTAAAATGCACTAAAAAAAATATTAATTTGAAGCAATGAATAAAATAAATTAAATTAAATTTTTTCAAAAATAATTTTAAAATGTAAAAACAAATATTTTATAAGGCAAATTAGCATTTTTTTTTGTGAATTAACAATTTCTTTTTAGTTTTGGAACCCCTTTATATCGTATTAGTAATTATTTTTCTAATATTTTTTATTAAATATATTAAAATAATATTTTTTTTTATTTTTAACATCGGTAGATTAAAACATTGCAAAAATAAATAAAAAAATTGAAACATAAAAGGAGACTTTCCATGAATCAACCACAACAGCTTACCAAGCAATCTCTTATTACCTTCGAATATTTCAAGATACTTACTAGTAACTAGGTTGCTGCACCATGTCAGAAAACTAAACTAGGTTTCACGTCAAAAGCACAAGAGAAGAGAAGAGAAGAGAAGAGGAGAAGAGGATGATGATATAAGAGGTTGGCGAATCGTAAAGCATTGAATCTACCTGATGGTTATGCTTTCCTTCCAATCCATGTGAACATGCAATAACTAGTTTTGCCTTCATTCCCCACCTAACCTAAAACTAACAGAGAA
>Ga0325410_1009871_pt1 | contig 10137 bp, 6 predicted proteins | sample PopdelMetagenome_16_FD_206182 | JGI IMG/M metagenome (GOLD analysis project Ga0325410, IMG submission 206182) | Populus deltoides microbial communities from Bellville, Georgia, United States - Xylem-PdIQD-R3 | ecosystem: Host-associated > Plants > Phyllosphere > Stem > Wood/Secondary xylem...
GTTACTAGTTTAGATTAAATAATAGATAGTATCTAGATTAAAATACTGTAGATATTACAAGTTTACTTCCTGTGATATGTTGCAGGTTAGACAAAAAAATATTTGAATGTAAATAAAAATTTTAATTGTAGAAAGTTTTTTGATATTCTCATTCAATATAGTAAGTCAAAGTTGAAAACCCTCAACTTCAGTCCTTTTTAAGTCTGAATTTTTAATTAAATTATTTGAGAGTTGACTTAATGTATCTTAGTCAACTTGACATATCCAAAGATAAAAAAAATTCAAAAGATAAAAAAAAATAACATAAAAAACAAAAATCAACACGAGTTTAAAGCAATTTGGATAACCGTTAAAAAATTATTTGACTTAAATTAAAAAAAAAGCTTCCATCTTTATTTTAACATTGAGACGATGACATATTGTATCGATTCTGGTCAACTCGAGTTAATTTGTCAAACTTGTGACTTAGGTTGTGAATTCTAATGAATTCAATAATATTTTTATTATATTATAAAAAAAATTAAAACCAATTTAAAATCAATCAAATATTAAATAATGGAATTGAATGGAAAAAAAATCATCAAAAACCACATACCAAAGGTTTTTTTTTTTTTAAAATAAGGTTAGGCCAGACACGCCATCTAAGTAGCCCAACATATCAGGGCCTTAAAAAAAGTCCAAACACACGAGCCTACGTCAAACAGCTTAAACTAGCAATAAAAAATGGTTTCATTTATAAAAAAAAAAAATTGATGACATGTTGGATCGATTATGGTCAATTTAAATTAACTTGTCAAACTTATAACTAGGGTTGTGGGCTCCAATGGGTTTGATAATATTTGTTTTATTTTCATTATATGATAAAAAAATGAAGATAGGTGTGTGTGGCATGTTACGGTTGACGACGCATTGTCTGTTATACGCAACTTGAAATCCTACCACCATTGTGGTGATTGGAAATCTTGAGGTTAAGTTTTTTGGCTTGAAAATCCATATTTGTACTCATTTTCACCAAAAACAAAACTAATAAATCTTCATAAACCACATGCTAATGTCAAAATACCCAAGAAAACTAAAATCAACTGAATCTAAAAAACTAAAATGGAACACGATTTTCTTTTTTAAACCTGTTTACAACAAGAAACCACCACCATCAAACACCAAGTCTGATTATTTTTGTTGTCGATATTACGACAACCAACTATTTTTTTTCACTATTTTCCGATAACTTTCTATTTATTCTTTATAACTCATGATCTGAAAATAAACAAAATTAATTTTTGAATTAAAATGCAAATTATCATAAATTTGGTAGGAGCCATTGTGTTTTTATTTGGAGCTTTATCTCATATAATTACACTGCAAAATGATACAATTAAAAAAATGTTTGAAAATTAAAAGAAAAACTCTTGTGAGGAGGTTCAATGGTTTTTATGAACAATGGCCGACCTTTTTTTTTTTTTTGGTTTTTGTTAATTACATTACCTAATAAAGAATTGGGGTAAGCCCCGAACTCATTCACTGTTGTAACAGTTGCTCTTTTATTTGATAAAATTTGTTTTAAAAAAAATTTATTCAATTTCATTCTTTAATTGCATTAATTTTAAATTAATTTTCATAATTTTATTTACTTACTAAACATCCTAATATTTGACTAATGTTCAATAATATAAATGTTTATTTTTATTATCATATCATTAAATAAAAAAATAATTAAAAAAAACAAAGTTGTTAAACTTTATGGAGTTTATGATCCCAATCGCGAGTTTGGTCGATTGAGTCGCAAAAACTAAGTCGATTTAATATATCATCATCTCAATATTAAAAAAAAATATCTTGAATTTTTTAAAATCAAACCATATTTTTTATTGGTTGTGTTGAGTTGTCTTTTGATTTCTCAAGTCGACTAGGTCAATCATGACAAATCTTATACAAGTTAATATTAAACTCAGGCTAGGCAACAAATTACATCAAGAGATTTTAAAGTTGATCTGTTGGGTTGAGTTTTTTTTTTTTATATATACTTTTTTGAATTTCATCGATTAATTTTTTTATTTTTTGATTAAATCCTTTATTACTTATTCTAACTTGGTTCGATTTTTAAAAAACACCTTCAGACTGCCATCGGAGGCAACATCACCTTCCTTACTGGCCTTTTATACTGGATTGCTCAATGCCTCGGCTCCATTGTCGCATGCCTCCTCCTCAAAGTCGTTACTAGCGCTGAGGTAGAACACCAAAATTATATAACATGCATCCTGAAAAGCCATATGCATAAAAAATAATAAAATAAAAGATTTTGACCTTAGTTTTCTAGTTAATTAGTGGTAGCCATTTGAAACCTTGAACCCTGAGAGAATAAATAAACTACCAGTAAAAATCCCCTTCATTGCTAACGAAATATTTGCTGACGGAAATTAGCATCGGGATGACAGAATATGCTGGTAAGATTCCAAATATTTCAGCTGCTTCTGTTTTTAGTCCTCTTCGAGTGGATTAGTTAATTTCCGGCTTGATCACTAATCACTGCTTATCCAATATAAGATGAAGTACTAAGTGATTTTAACATTCAAACTAAGATTAATATACAGTATTGAAATTAAAGACATACTTTGTTAAGATAATTATATTATAATGTTTATATTTGTTCAATTTTATTTTGTTTCCAAACAAGTTTGAGCTCGAACGAAAAAGGCAATCAACTAAATCTGGATACTATTTTGGAGCTTGACATAAAAACTCTGCTCGATTTCAATTTAATTTTTAAGAACCAATTTAAAACATTATAATATTCGGTTCTCGATTGATGGACCTGTATTTAGTGCTTGTTTGGCATTGTGGTTGTGCTTACAAAAAAACATTTTTTATAAATGTTTTGTTAGATATTAACCACACTTTTATTGTTGTGGATCTCACCCGAACTTAAGGCTGAAACTTACTTTCTTGAAAAGCAATTTGAATTTGTTTTTTGCAAGGGCGTGTTTTCCTCTCTCCTTCACCGACAGTGCAGATAATTAGCCATTGCAAAAAATTCTCAAAATAACCTGAGAGGTCTCTATTTTTCGGATCCAAAAACAATTCTTAGATATTTTGTTTTACTTGAAAAACTAATATTTAACATTATTCAATAATACTACATGATTACATTAGAAGGAGATCGCATTATGACGTAGCATTTGCAGAATTTGATCACAATCTTAATTTTGTTGATGATGATATTTTACTTGGTGTTGTTGCATGTTCAGGAAGCCATGAAAATTATTGTCCTTATCGGATGGATTTTGTATGTGATGAAATTGCGGATAATTTAATGAAACAATAAAAAAATATTTTATATAAAGTATTGTTTATTTCATTAATGCAGTAACAATAATTAAATCTATAATTTTTTAATTAAAAATCATTAATATTAATTATGTCTTTTTTAGTTATTTTATAACTTCAATTTAAAAAGCATTCTTAACCAAACACATTAAACTACTTTTTGTTCAACATCAATTTCAACCACAATTTTAACCAAACATATATTTTACTAAACCAACCTCAATTAAACTAAAAGTGTTTTTTATAAAACAATTTTTTTAAAATTACAACCATAAAAACTATCACAATACCAAACATAATTTTAAATCACATGTTTAATATGAGTGTATTTGGTACTCTGATTTAGAGTTTTTTTGAAAAAGTATTTTTAATTATAAATATATTAAAATGAAATTTTTTCAAGTGAAAAAAAATTAAAAATTATTCAAAAAAACATGTTATAACTCAAAAATAAATTCTATGTAAGTTTTATTTTTTTAATCTCTTCGGGTTATTCAAAGCATCGAGTAATTTACTTTCACTTATTATTGCTTATTAAAAAAGAGCTAGTACTTGAAAATATATTAAAATAATAATAATAATAATTTTTTATTTTTTAACACTAAGTAATTTACAATGTATGAGTTGAGACTTGTTGAGTGTTTGAGATTGTTGTGTAATATATTTTTTAGAATAATTTTTTACTTGAAAATACATTAAAATAATTATTTTTATTTTTGATATTAGCACATCAAAATCATAAAATAATTTTGGGTGTAACATGTAGGGAACGTTTGGTACTGCGTTTGTACCTGCGTTTCCTTCAAATTTGAATTTTTTTTTTTTCTAAAATTGAGTGCGGTTTGTACTTTTTAGATCGTTTTGATGTGCTGATGTCAAAAATGATTTTTAAAAAATAAAAAAACATCATTGGCATGCATTTCGGCACGAAAAGCTATTTGAAAAGCACCCGCAACCACACTGCCAAACACGCTCTTAATGGCCTCTAAAATGCTTCCTCTTATTGCCATTCATGTAATTTTTGTTTGAAATATAAGTGGATGTATTTTTGAAAGTATATTTAATTTGATAAGTTATTAAATTGATATTTTTTATATTTTTAATAATTTTGACATGTTAATATTAAAAATATAAAAAAATTATTTTAATAAAAAATTAAAAAAACACTTAAAAAATAATGTAAACCACAGCATCAAAAACACACTTGTAAGGTTTTGGCAAGAACACCGTCAGTCTAGTGACTCTAGTGGAAATACAAATATAAACAAGCGCCCTGAAAAGAATAAAAAAAAAGAAGAAGGTTTGGGTAATAAATGGGTGGTCGTCTGGTCGACATGCAACACCCTTCTTGCATCAATGTTCTCGATCCACCGATACGACCCGTGATTATTTCATCCGCACAACTTCCTTCCTTAAACGCACGTCATTGTCAGGTGTCAATTGTCAATTCGTCGTCAATTTTTTTAGGCTTAAAAGTCGCCTGGGTGGTCCAGAGCGTTAAAAAACCTAGGTGCATGGTTTTGGGTAGGGCCGCGTGTCTAGATTAGGTTTTTTTTTCCCTCCACATGTTTTTTTTAAAAAAAAAAACATGTGACAGGTGTTCTACAGTAATAGATAATTTATCGTGTATCTGCCTAAAATCCAGTTAGAAAATTGAAGAAGAGTTTTTTTTAAAAAAATATTATTTTTAAACTTATTTATATTTATTTAAAAACATCTCATAAATATTACTTGAATTATTAAAAAACTAATTTATCAATTTTAAAATAAAAAAATAATACAAAAATACAAAATTAAACCAATTAAAAATTGTTTCATTCAATCCTATTCATTTTTTTCACACATTTAAAATCTTCAAAACAACTCAATAATAGCTCTTCTATCCAGAAATTTTTTTTTACAACAAGTTTGCTAATTTTTCTTGGGTTAAAATCAGACCAATTTGATATTCTTTTCTCATTTGTCATTTTCTTACAATTTTTTCTCTTAAATTATGGATTAAAATATAAATAAAATAAAATTTTAAATCAAAATATAAAAATATTAGAAAACAAGATTTAAAATTAAAAATAAATAAATAAATAAGTTCAAAGATTTAAAAAGCACCTCAACTATGATGATTATATAAAAAAAGAGTATTGAAATTTGTCTCGGCTAATTTTGGTTCTCGTAATTTTAATTATATTTAATTAATAAAATTGAATTCAATTTTATTAAATTTAACATTAATTTAATGTCAAAATATTTTTTAAATATTTAAAAAAATTCGTTGCAAAAAAAAAAACTAAATAACCAAAAAAAAACACAATGAAAAAACATTTGTGGTCCTTGGTATTTTAACACAGCCAAAATAGTTTAAACATAAGTGTTTTTTTAATATTTTAACTTAAAAATATATTTTAAAATTTTTTTTATCAACAAATTAAAAATATAAAAAAATTGCAATCAAATTTGTTTTTTCTGCAACGGCCTCTAAGTTTTAGAATATTTCAAAATTAATATATAATGAAAGCTGCTGGGACGTGGTAACCTTCGCTTATTTACCTGCGGCCTTTATAAGAACACGTGGCATCCATAAGAGAACTAGAAAGTAGTAACAGAGTAAATGGCAGTTATGTAATATTGGTTAAATACATGTGTATTTTAGTGTGGAGCCCTAATATTCCTTTGTCTCGTTATTCGATTTCGATGTGCCCATTATCCATCAGTCACTTTCCGTTTGTTTTTTAATTTAAAATTGTGTTCAGTGATATTTTAAAAATTTATTTAATATATTTTAAAAAAATATATATTTTTAAAATACATCTATACTATAGTATCAAATATTGTTTTTTTACTCTCAACAAACGAATTCCCAATTCTCATGCAGATACAGAATCTGTTGCCCAATGCCCCAAATATATCATTCTCAAGGTTACAGTAACAATAAAAAACTACGAAAATTATTGCTCCGTGATAATTGAGACTTTCGCAACGTCACAACTTACTTCTAATTCTTTGACCATGTAATTTTTGTGTGAAAAAAAAGGGTAATATCTTCCTACAAATTACCAGATAAACTAAAAAAACTTGGGTACTTGTTGTAGATTGTAATAATTTTTTTTAATTTTTTTTAATTCATCTTTTTTTTCTGTATTTTTCCAGTTGATGATTTCTATTTTTTTTTATTTTTGAGATTTGAAAATTTTGATAAGGCTTTAAACCTTAATTGCATGTCAATTTAATTATGGTTTGGAACATTAAGACACAATTAAATAATAATTAAATTGAACAAAAAACTCAGGGTGGCCTATTTTAGATTCATATGGAAAAAATTATTTTTTATTTCTCGTATTATAAATTGGCTTTATTTTAAGTCCTTTTAGTTTTGAAATTTTATTTTTATAGTAAAAAACTTATTTTTATCACCATTCTAGTTTTTAGATATTAAAAAAAAGAGAAAAAGTGACCAGAAAATAAAAAAATAAAAAGAAAGTTGTTGCTTACCTAGATTTTAGCAAAGAAAAATATTATTATTGGTGTCTATAATTTTTATTTAATAATAAAAGTTCCATTAAGATATTATTCACTCTTCATCTCACTGAAAAATAGATCAGGTTAAGAAACTAATTTTTTAATATGAAAAATCACAGCCCAATTTTTCAACTACTTTTTTATGGTTAAAAATTAGACAAAAAAAACACCTTATCTTTTTATTATTATTATAAAATAAATAAATAACATATTATCTATAAGTTAAACCAAGCTAAAATAAAAAAATCAAGGGTGTCAGCTTTTTTTTTTTATGAGCTTAGTCCACACGTACACGAGCACTAGCCCTTTTTTTCCATTAATTTAAATTGATACCATCAAAATAATTCAATTAAAATCATGTTGTTGATTATTAACCACGGTGTCTTAAATCCTGAGGTTGAGTATTATGAGTGTTGAAATATAAGTGTCCACTTCAAGCATTAATTATAAGATCGGTTCAATGCCTGGATTGTGGGTTAATAAAGTCAAACTGAATTGACTCGTTTTTTTTAATCAAAATAATATTATCTTGAAAAGAAATCCAGATCAAAATTAACTGGTTTTAAGTTAATATCGAAATCCGTGGATGACTGGATTGATCTGTTAAATCAGAGAAAAAGGGTCCAGAGGAAGAAGAGAGGCCGAGGACCAAGACAGAAAAGAGAATAACGAGTCAAGAAACCTCTTTTTTTTTTAAAAAAAAAAAGTAGCCAAATTTATCATGAAAGAGTCCGTGTTTTCTGTCAATTTTACAAGACAGCCATGGACCTGCTCCAACGGGTCTGGAAGAAATAAAACCCAGAAGCAGCGCCAGGTGTCAATCAATATAGAAAGAGAAAGAGAATCACTTTGATAGATCGCCACTTGTCACTTAAACGTGGCAGTAAAAAAACGCTAAGGTTAGAGCCAAAATTGCTAGGAGCCTTCATTTATAGTTATAAAGTTGGTAATTTGGTATCTATAAAATCATCTATTTATTTTTTAAATAGAATCTTTTGCATGTATAGAAAATAAAATATTTTGAAAAAAAATCAATATATCTCCCACATATGGTATTCTTTTTTGTTTTAAGAGTGAATTTAATAAATTAGTAAAGAGGAGCCCTGATTAAAAAAAAGAATTGATGAAAATTACACGTCGTTAGATTACATGACCAAGATCGAAATATATGTTTCTTTTTCATGTTCTTTTCAAAGCTCATCAGCTTTTCGTTTTTTTTTCTATATTCTTTTCTTATTATAAAAATATTTTGTTTTAGAGAAATATTTTCTAAAACAAAATATTTTTATTCCCCTTTTCAATAAATTATATTTTTAGCTCTAAATATAGAAATTTTTAAATTTTAATTTTTTTTAAATTTAACTCTTCCAAGCCCCGACGAATCTCATTATCGAATATTTTGATTTTATCAAACTTACTTCATGTTCATCTACTGCCAGTACAATTAAAAATTATGGATTGAACAAGATAATATTTTGAATTTTTGAGCTATAAAAAAATCTCATCATTTGTTTAGTACTCGATTTTGTAAAAATAAATTTGATTTTATTATTTGTAAAAAAGCAAAAACAAAGAACCAACATTGAAAATAGATGAAAAATGAAGGCTTTTTCTAAACTAACAACACTTTTTTTTGGGAAAAAAACCCTTGAGATCTTTTTTTTAATTTGTATTGTGATGATCTTAATTTGAAAATTATATGTTTTAATTTAAAATTTTATTTTTTTCACGTTTATATTTCTGAGTTTGACGAAGAAAAGAAAGTTATTAAATAACAGAAGAGAAAAGAGAAAATCATTATTTGTTCATATTTTGATAACAAAACTCATTCATGGAATTAATAAGTTTCATTCCACGAGAAATATTTTATGAAGATGTTTTTTATATTTAATCTTGCTAGAAAAAAATAGATTAGGTCGAGAAAAAAATAAAATTTCAAATTAATTTTGTATTTTTTAATTATTTTAGAGATAATTTGAATTGATTTATTAAAATTACAAGGGATTTTTTTAGCTAAAAATAGGATGATGAGAAGCTTGGGTTAAAAAAAAAACATTGCCCCAGCTTTTTAGTAATCTTTTCAATTGCTTGCCAAAATGTACACCATCGGACGATGCGGTGTTTGTGTTGTTTTTTTTTTCTCTTTAAAATACAAGTTTTTTTTATTAATATTATTATTATATTGGCAAGTATTTTCCTTGTACAACCCTTTATGATTTTTTTTTCTTTTTTAAAATATGTATCTGATCACTAATTTTTTTATAATTTTTAATTAAATATCATTTTATTTTTATTTATTTTCAAAAAAAATTATGGCATTTTTTTATAACACAGTGAAAGCATTTTTTATTTTTCAACCTTGCATACTATTTTTTTTTAGATTCTATTTGGTGAATTTCTTGTGCATGTCACATTTATTGTTTGATGGCTAATTAAAAATATAGATTTTAAAAAATAAGTTATTAAATTCACTAAAAACTATAATTTATCACGAGTTTGACGCGTTAACTTTATTTGATTTGAGTTGATTCAAAACTTTATTATCTTGATATATAAAAAGAAAAGTTTATAATAATATCATCACGAAAAACTCTTTCATTTAAATTAAATTAAGTTTTAATTGCATCATATTGGATCAAGTTTCACCCAAGTTAATTTAAGACTTGAGCTAAGTAAGAGACTGAATTAGAAGGTTTTCATATACCAAGTTAATTTAAGATTTGAGCTAAATAAAAGACTGAATTAGAAGGTTTTTATATTTGCCTGTTAATACAAGTTAGGTTTCGTGGTATTGCCAGAAAACAAAAAAACAAAAAAAATTGCCCACGACAATATATAAACAATGTGTTGCTTTTATATTTTTAACGGATCTACGTTAAAATTATTAAAATTTCTCTAAAAAGCACGGCCTTTGGGGGGTAAAAGTCGAATAAACAAAGAGCATATTAATAAGATAATTTTTTTTATTCATCCAATATATATATATATATATATATATTTGTAGTGATGTTTTTAATTTTTATCAAATAAAAAACATATAAAAATTATTTTTTTTTAAAAAAGAGAAATTACACTAGTAAATCATTTTATTTCAATAGGATTTTAGTAATTATTTTTCTTATAAAGATGTAATTACCATATAAGTAGATAAAAAAATTTAAAAGGTTAATGTAATATGAGATTAAATATTTTAATTTATATTTATTTTTTAATCTTTAATTATTATTAATAATTTTTTTCAACATCTTTAATCTAGATTTATTTTATTAAACAGTCAAGTAAAATTTTAAATTCATAATA
>Ga0325410_1009873_pt1 | contig 10134 bp, 4 predicted proteins | sample PopdelMetagenome_16_FD_206182 | JGI IMG/M metagenome (GOLD analysis project Ga0325410, IMG submission 206182) | Populus deltoides microbial communities from Bellville, Georgia, United States - Xylem-PdIQD-R3 | ecosystem: Host-associated > Plants > Phyllosphere > Stem > Wood/Secondary xylem...
TTTTTTATTTAACTTTGGTATTTTTTTTCCTGTTTATATTTTATCTTAATTTTTTAATTCAATTTCATTTCAGATGTAATGAGTTAATGAAGTTAATTTGGATTGATTTAAATATTTTTTAAAATTAAAAATTTTATATTTTTTTATAAAATTATTCTAATTTTATATTTTAGATCACAAATTAAACAAATTATTCGGAGTTGATTCTAATTCTTATTACTTGAGTATCAAAATCCGATGGGGACACTATCTAGTAGTACATAAAAAAGATAACAGCTTCAGAGTTCAAATATATATTACAGTTTCCTCTCTCAACTGAAGAGAACAAGACAATAGATGGAAGCTTGACATGTGTATGAACTTATAGTACATAAAACGAGATCTTAATTAAAAACTATATATTACTGAAAAAGAGTTGTGTTCCTTTGTATTTTTCAGGCCTCTGTGAGGATGGTAGAAAAGGGACCAAAACGTTATGCATCGATCATGAGGATGGAGAATTCCAGAGCTCCGCATTTTTTACCCTTGAGACACTCTCCAGCACTTCAAAGGGAATTATGTCTCCAATAACAACTACCATCTTGCTTTCCAGGTCTACTTTGTATGAGCTCACTCCTGTACAACAAGAGAGAGGCAATGAAATAAACTCAAGATTGACTCCAGTTCTGCTGTGTCTGTCATGGCATAGGGAAAATTCAACTCACCTGTTGCATTTAAGGGTTCTGGTATAGGTATTTTTCGTGTTCCCACACATATTATTTAATTTGTTATAAAATAATTTTTGAGCAATTAAAATAGGGATTATGAAGACAATCCAAAAAGAAATGACGAAGCAGAAAATATGGAAAAAAATTAATGGTGTGGGTATATCTTATTAAACCAACTTTTGTGTATTAAAAGACTATCTAAACCCCAATCTTGACTGGATCTTACTTTCAAGCAGGTCATTCAAGTTGCTATTAATGTATTTATAAGAAATTAATTGTTATTTTTTAGGATTTGAGTCATTCTTGTTGTTAGACAGCTTAATCTGCAAGTCGGTGATTAGAAATCATATCCTTGCAGAAGAGCTGGTCCTGAAATAATTATTTGACGTACCTTCCATCTTTGAAACATGTTTCTCAACTTTCCTTGCACAGCCATTGCAGTGCATGGACACCCTTAGCACTACCATCTGCATCATCCATGGGACAAAGCTAGTTAACATGTCACCAAGCTATATATCTACTGTTCTTGAAGCCAGTGTGAAGTTTTTTTTTCCTCTTTTTGATGCATAAAAAAGGAAACGTGAACACAGTAGAGATCAACGAGATAGGAACTTAGTTAATTACCTTGGGCTTCAGTTGAAAGGCCAATGTTTGGTTATCAGCAACAACATCTTTCAACCTCACCAACCTGCCCTTGTCACTAGGCATCAACGGTTTTTTCTCAAAGTCATCGTCTTGACTATCCAATGAATTGATGCAGAAACAAGAGCAACTTGAGCCTGGAGTAGTAAAACAAAGGCAGTCCAACACCTTGCCAAGACTGAGCTTGCCCATGTCTGCCAAAGCTTCTCCTCTACAAAAAATAAAAGTACGTAATCTGACCCACCCTATTCACGTAGTCCACGGCATACCCACATGACCATCCACTGAGACCGTGAAAGCCAATCTGTGGCAAACTAGCTAGCTAATGTGCACTTGACATTAAAATAAAAAGTTAAAGAAAAGAAAAAATGGAAATAAAGAGACGAGGAGATAGAGGTAAGTTTTTGATGGAGAGGCCAAAAGCTGAATGTAAAAGTGTTGAAGATGACAAGAACCTATTTTTCGTAGAGATCAATGGTAAGCAAAGCAAAATCCAGGAATGGATTCAATATATAATCCAAGAAAGGCACTCTCGTAGTTATAATTACTCAGCCAGCTAGATTTTACGATCATGTGATGCACCATAAGACAGGACAACCCTAGATTCTAATAGGGGTTTGAGAGGAGCGAATTTCATGTGAGATTAGCAAAGGAGCACAAGAGAGTAGATAGGTCTTTTGCACAGTTCCAGAGAAGAAAGAAACCCAACATACAAAAAGGAAGTGAAGAGGCCTCGTTCATATGACCAAAAGATGTAGAAAGTAGGAAACAATGGCCACAGGCACCAAGACTGGTAGTAGATATGTATATCCAACATCAAACTAATTTCTTTATCGTGCATGGTCATAAGTTAAATACACATTATTTTAAAGATAAAATAAACAAGAGATCAAGACTCGAGAGTTTAATTAGAAACCCAACAATACATGTACCACTCGAATTTTCATGAATTACTCTGATTGCATGAATTACGCGATTAGACTTTATATACTATGAGTAATTGTGCATTTATTTTGGTCAATGTTCCCAAACACTTATTATAAATAATTTATATTGAGATTGATGAAGAAAATCTCTACATGCTTAATGTTTGACCATATAGCTCTTTAATTCGGCCGATAGGCTTTAGCTCGAGGGGCCGAGCAGTCAATATTTCTTTTCCTAATGGTGCGAATAGAGTATTATTTCCAAGACACGAATAAGGGTCGAAGCTGTTGACACCTTGTCTTGGCCTCCCGACAGTCGGCTGTGAATTATTGGTGCCCATGAGCTCAGAATGGCGTGGAATTATTGGACGATTGAAAAATTTTTCTGCTGGCAAGATCATTGGGGTATAAGTACGCTCTGCAGGTTCGTCCATGTGATGGTGGCTGATTTTAATAAAGGAGGCTAATTTTGAAAGAGATTCGACTGAATTCATGCTGGGCACGTGTCGATCACATGACCTTTGCAATCAAGGAAAAGGATGGCTCAACCAAGAGTTTCATGTGGGAGCTTTCGAGAAAAGCATGAAAATCCCAGCGAAAATTGAGAAGGCGTGTCCCTAGTGTGGCTGGATCAGGGCCCCTCAATGTTGTCCTTGGCGTCTAACTGTAGTGGCCACATCACAGTGTAGTAGTGCAGATAGCATTAGATTCCCTCTTTCTGTATATTTTAGCATGATGATGAGCACTATCGTCTTTAGTCACCTTGTCTTGACAGGGGAACTCACTTAGTTGTTATTCTAGAAGATAAAGACAACAGCCTCTGCTTTCAGTCACAATTATCTACTTGCATGATTAACTTTCTTTCCCAACCATTCATAGATAAATATATCATGAATTTATCTCTATGAGCTATGCTATCTAATGCAAAAGGTCATTCACTAAAGAAGACTCCTAGAAATGAAACTATACTGATTATAAAGGCTAATACTCAACATTCAAATGTTGATATTTCTAAATCATTATAATGGGATCAAGTACCTCATTAGAATTAATTAATGCATCTTATCATCAATATTCTATATATGTTTGACATAAGTAATGAATAATCGTTCATAGATATTGTATCGAGATTCACCTGAAGGGTTGCGAAAGATGGATCATTGTAATGAGGTTCAAAGTTTTATTAATTACGCATTATCTAATCCAAGAAATACTAGTGGAGGCAATATTAGATGTCCATGTATGAGGTGTAAGAATAAAAAATTTCTCAATCCAGATGTTGTAACGGTACATTTTTTACAAAAAGTTCATGAAAAGATACATGTGTTAGTTTGCACACGGAGAACAATATGTTTCTCACGAGATCATGATAGAAAGGAATATGGTTGGGTCAACTTCTAGTTCTAGCAACGTACATGAAGTTGTAGATGAGATTTTTATTACTATTCTTTGTAGACGGAGTCACCAACGGACAGAAAAGTAGTTGGTGATAGTTGGCGGGTTTTTGAAATTTTAGATTAAATTGAAAATTTCAATTAGACTTTACAGATAGAAACACTGATGAAAAATAGAAACAAAGTATACAATATAATAAAACAACACCCAAATATGTTAGATATGTTTTAAATATACTGCAAGAAATGAAAACAATAGAAACAAAATGAGTTTCAAAAGTTCACGCAAAAACAGATCCATTTACAACAAGTTAAGTCTGAATTTGGAACCTAAGGTAAATGATGTCTAATTGAGATATAATGTGATGTCAACCTAAATAGATAGAATATTAATTTTGAGCAATTTATGATAAAGTTTGATATGTTGACGCAAAAACATTATGAATCAGACTCAAAATTGAAAACCTAAGCAAATGATATCCAATTAACCAAAAAATTAATATGTAGTGCGATTAAGATCCCAGTAATCAAAGTATCAAATTTGAGCTAATTCTGAGTTGATGTGATCCAATTTTCCTTTACTTAATTTTTTCACGATAGAAGCAAATAAATGTCTTTTTGAATGGCTTTTTCTTCTGCTCTCTCTTTTTTTTTGTTTTTTTATATGCCACAAATTCAAGGATAAGAAGAAATTAGACACTAAGAATTATGTTTTCTTTTGCGGAGTCAACGAGAAACAAAAATTTTAGAAGGATATAACCTGATTAATAGAGTCAAACTCTGATACCAAATGATACGAACCTCTTGAATACACGGTCAAGCAACCAACACACAAAGACATTAATTCTCGAAAAAGCCAAGTAAATTAAGTTTATTAGGAGTGACATAAAGATAACTTGTATCTAGGCACTAGCACTATTGGAAATAAAAAAAAACCCTCACCCAACAAATATTGATTGGCGAACGAAAAGTATGAGGATGACATCATGAAATCAATTGTTCTTCGATAAGCTGTTTTCAGTTCTTTAGAGAACCAAGAATGAAGAATATCTCACCAACTCACATAACAAGGTGCGACAAAGAAGTTTTATTAATCTGAATTGTGTGCCCAACATGTCTGGTTATGGCTTTATTTATGCTGACTCTAGACTAAAATAAACCCTAATGACCCCTTATGTGGACTTATATGAGGCCCACTTATAATTTAACCCAAATATAACCCAAAACATAAAGAAATAAGAATAAAATAAAGTCTGATATTTTTGCCACATATAATAGAGAAAATAAAATCTAAATAATCTAATTTCCCTAGTTTATAAGTTGTTATAGCTGAACAAACTTTTCTTGCATACATAGGAATAGTTGCCGCCACTATAAGTCCTTTATAGACTAGGAGAAAATCTTATCTGATTTGGATTTCTCTGTTGTTGCCTCTTTAGTTCCTTGATTAGCTTGTATAACTTGGACAAATAATAAAAATAATTTTCCTTTTTTTTTTGCTGATTTAATTACTTTTCTTGCTTGTTTAGGAGAATAAATTGCTAACTTTCTATCCTTGTAACATTGGGAAAAAACAAGCCTAGCCCTGTTATGGGGCCGGACACATCAACCTTTTGATCCACACAAATTGGGCTCTTCTTGAAATTGGATTAGATGAAATAGAGGTTGTCCTTCATGTTCCCTAGGCATCCCAAATTTCTCTAGGTTCATCTTGCTCTATATATTTTGAACAAGCCCATTCAATGTCTCTTTGAGCTTCTTTGCCCTAACTATTTTAATTGGTCCACTTGGTATCTTCAATGGATCTTCAACATGATTAAGCTTTGTGTTGGTTGATCCTCATCAGAAAGGATTTTAGACCTTTGTACATCTTAGAGGTCGTGTGGGCAGAATATATTCAGCATATGATGTCTAATCATTTCCAAATCAAGTTCTTGTTTTTCATAAAAAAACACGTGATAATGTTTATAGTATGAAGTAGGCCACTGCATGAATAATGTATTGATGATCTTTTATTTATTTATTTATTTCTATCTATATTGTCAATTTATCTTTTTCTCTTATAGCAAATAAATATAAACATGATTAGGTTAAAAGATCATATATTTCTTGTATAGTTTAGTTAAGAACACCATCTCCCTTTTTAACCAATGTGTATAAGACCAATAACAAGTCCATAGTTGATTCTTAGGAAATGTTTGGGGCTATAGAGTTTTAGCCCTATCATGAGCATGATTTTATCTTTAAAAATTGTCTATCATTTAGCGTGCGTCTACTTGTAAATTAAAAATTATTATGAGAATTTATCATAATAGGTATCTTTTTTCCTATTCTCACCTTGTCTTTCCTCTTTTCTGTAGTATGCCAAGTTGTTAATTCACCCTATTATTGCTTGCATTTCATTAGCAGAGTTCTAGCTTGAATATCCTTGCCTATACCTCTCTTGCCTTCCCCATTGTAATAATATAGGAAATGTTTTCTAATTGAATCTTAATCCTTACGGTAAGATATAATCATTGCCAAGACATGGTTTTTTTTTGTATAAAAATGAATGCCTACCTTTTTTATATAGTTTTTCAATCACTGTTGTTCTTAGTTTATTTTATACATGGTTAAAATGAGGAAAATAAATGTATAAAAAAGGCATCATAGAAAAAATAAGAAAGTTAATTGTTCACAAGTGGTTTTTTTCATTGAGTCTTGTTTTTTAAAGGGCAAACATTGATTTGTTTTAGTGGATTATTCAATGGATTTTCTTTTCTAATGGACTGATATTGATCTTTTTTTTAAAAAAAGCCAATTCAATGTCTCATTTTCTAAGAGTTTGACATCAAAATTTTTATGAAAGACTTTCTTGATGAGTCCTTTTCTTTTATGCAACCAACATGAAGTTTTTTTTAAAGTGGCCTTATTAATGAGTCTTCTTTCTAATGGCATGAAAAGAAATAGATTTAGTAGAAATTAAACAGTAACTTTAACCTTTCTATTAAAAGGATACAACAAGGGTGACATTGATCTTTCTTTAGACATAATTAATTCCTTATCTGAATCTTTAGAACCAATGTTTTTTTAGGATTCCTAGTTTTCTTTAATTACTAAGTGATAACTCTAATTTGATTGCCATGTATTTTTTTAGCATTTGTCATATTCACACCATTTAATTTTATATACAACATTTATTTTATTTTTATGATTGTATATACATACATTTTTTTTCTAAGTGTTCACTCACTTTACTAAAAGCCAATAAAAAGCTTTGGACCTAAGCTCATCCCTTTTAGGATTAGATATTGAGATTTAGGTGGCAAGTGTGACTTAGTTCCATCAATATTCACTTGAACTCTTACTCATATTGAAACTCACCTTATGCAATGAATATCATAAAGTCTCTCTTATATTTATGTTACATAATATTAAGAGATCAAATTGCCCCCACTTATAATTCAAATAATCTAGGAATCTAAAAAAATCTTTAGGAACATACGACCCAAACCTAAAATCTTATGGGCCAAATTCAACAATTAGGATTTATCCTTTAATAGTATATAAATAAATAACATGTCATATCATACATCATTTTTATTTTGTGATCTCATTAGATCTTTATCAATCCTTAAAGAAATGTGAGATATTAGAACACTCTTTTTTTCAGGCTATAATAGGGCTCTCAGACCCAAAACACAAGTTTTTCACCTTTGATATAATAGATATAACTCCCACCCTCTAGGAGTATGACTCCATACTAAGCTTTCCAAAATAAAGAATGGTGTATTTTTACACATCAAGGAAGCAGGCCCCGTTTAATTATGCTTAGATCCCTAAGATAGACCAAAAGATGATGAAAAGCAAATGACCATGCAAGGTGTTAGTCAGGGATGGTTCTGGAATGCTTTAAAGGCTATATTCAAAAATGGCTCCACAAGGAAGAAAATAAGTCCCGTTTAAGGATTTTAGGAATGGGTATCTATAGCCTTGTTTTGTTCTTGTTAATAGAAGAAATGGTTAATTTCAAGGCTATAAACGTATTCAAAAATGTTTGAGGGAAATGGGAATGAATACCTAGGAGTCAATGTTTCTAAACTTGCGCAAGTCATTGTTTCACTAAAGAACACATTATGCTTATTTCTAATCACACTCAGCTTATTATGGAGATTACCATAGGTTCCACTGATGGGGGCTCGATGCTGTATAAGCTACTAGCTTAATATAGTTTTGCGATAGTTAGGGTTTGAACGGTTTCATACCCTAGACCACTAGGCTAACAAAATTTTATAAAGACTTCAAGAACTCAGAAAATTTAGTGAAATCAATAAAAGGGGCTTGAAAGCATCCTGGCATGGTATAACTACCAAGAGATTTAATAGGAATGTTACTCCAGGATATCTAGCATTGTATAAAACGAGGGGAAAATGCTATCGAGTCCCACCATTTAAAGGTCCTTAAAAGCTAATGGTTCAGGCTATGAAGGATATATAATAAGAAATTAAGGCTTAGCATGAGTCATATAAGGAGGGACTAAATTCAGAATTAGAGGAATTAATAGCAAATAAAAGAAAGTTAGAATCTATCCTAGTTGCTTGAGAATAGGCTTTGGTTATGGATGAGAGATAGATGGCATCTTCACCCAGTTACAATACCAACAACATGTCTTTTAGAAATTATAGGTAAAGTTTGAATCATTATCAAATGCCAATGAGAAACAAGACTACCTAATGATAAAAATAGCTCAAACATCATTGAAAGCTCAAAAGAAGATTGCAGACAACAAACAGTTAGAGGTCAGAATCAAGAAAGCTTAACCCAAGATATAAGAATTAAAGAATATGAAAAAGAACACTCCAAGAGCAGTATCAATAGTAAGGAGATATGGTTATTCAGCTTGATGATCACTTGGGGATGTTGGTTAACCAGATTGATGAGTTTGCTTCTATCAAGTAAGCCTTGATTAAAGAAAAGGACATCGCAAGAAAGGAAATGCAACGTTGGGTTTCTAAGATAAAACATCACCATGTACAGGTTGAGGATGCTAAAACTTAGGCAATTAAGATGAAAAGAACAATACAACATTTAGTGAAGGACCAAATAGTGTCAAATAATAAACTCTTAAATGTTTTAGGCAAACTCGAGACTGTAACAATAAAGTGGTAGAGTATCTTGTCATAAGAGTGGAGGGATTGAGTAACTTTGTTTAGGGAACTTTTTCAAACAAATTTGAAAGGCATTTTTCTAATATTTGTAAAGTTCAATGTTTTGTCTGATATTTGATGTTAATTCATGTTTGAGTAAACTCATATTAATGGAAATATTTTCCCTTGGATTGGCACTTTCTAAGAGGATAAAATAATTTGACTATGAGAAGTTATCAGTAATTGATGAAAGGTTTAGAGCCATAGAATGGGTTTATCTTTATGATCTAGTAAAGGCAGCAAAAATACGTTTAGTACCTGATATGGTCATCCCTAAAAAGTTTAAAGTATCTAAGGTTGAAAAGAACAAGGGCACACAGTGCCTGATTACTCATCTCCGAGTATACTTTAGCAAGATGACTGAAGTTTTGCATTATTAAAAATTACTGATTCATTTCTTTCTTTCATGAGAGTTTAAATGGTGCCATATTGAGTTGGTATATAAGTCTTGATAACACTAAAATTAAGAAATGAAGAGATTTGTTGGATATTTTTATCAAGTCGTATAAATTAAATGTAAACATGGGACCAAACTGTTTGTATTTATAGAACATGGACAAGGATCCCAACGATGATAAAAGAATATGCATGGAGATGGCGTGAGGTATCAACCCAGATTAGTCCCCCTCATCTTATTCTTAAACACATTTCAGGCACCATATTTTAAGTATATGGTTGATAGTTTGGCCTAACATTTCACAAATGTTGTGGTGGTTAAAAGAATTGAATGGCCATAAAAGCAGACACGATCTCAGATGTGTCAGAGATTAATCCGAAGATGAGAGGATTCACATGAAAAGAAAGGAAGATAGTAAGGTTCACAACTTGGAGACTAACTGTTTCTAGCCTAAAATGGAACAATAAACTGAAATCAAACTAGTAAGAAAGTACTAGTGACGCTAATTTTCAAACATTTACTCTTACACCAACCAACGCCCCAACAGTTGCCAAACTAACCTTCCCCATATAATTACTTAAACAACAACCTATTAGAACCCGTTAAAACCATCCATTCTTTGGACAGTCGAGTAACTAGACTAAAACTAATAACCGGCCATACAGGAACTTCTAGAGAAACTAGGAGCCTTCACCACCCCCTACATTTACCACTAAGCAAAATGCTTGAGAGAGGTTGGTCAGTATTGGACAAATCATTCTTGTGCTCCATAGACCATTCCAACCTCTCTTTACTAAGTGGTGCAAACTTCACCAAGAATGTAAATACTATATTGACGTTGCTAGTCAGAATATTATCAATTGTTTTGCCTTTAAAGGCAAA
>Ga0325410_1009881_pt1 | contig 10129 bp, 5 predicted proteins | sample PopdelMetagenome_16_FD_206182 | JGI IMG/M metagenome (GOLD analysis project Ga0325410, IMG submission 206182) | Populus deltoides microbial communities from Bellville, Georgia, United States - Xylem-PdIQD-R3 | ecosystem: Host-associated > Plants > Phyllosphere > Stem > Wood/Secondary xylem...
ATCGATCATGGATAATTTATTTATTTATTTATTTTGTATTAATTTTTATTGCAACATTTTCATAGATCCCATATTAATCAGTACAATTTTTTTATTATTAGTGGACTTTATTAAACATATAAATCAGAACTAATCTTTTAACATTATAATAATAATAATAATAATAATGTAAAGGATAAAATGATGATTCACACAAGCACAAACACAAAGAAAAGTTTCTGGAAATCCTCTATTGTTAATTAAATAAATTACAATAAGAGAAGTAACTTTTTCTTGTAAATATCTTTTATGGAACTTCAACTATATGTGGAAAATATAGTTACGGAAATTCAAGTGGTCTAGAAGCTTAATCATTTTATCCATCATCTGAATTCCATGCCGATAATCATTGTTTTTGTCTGATAAACGACGGAGCAACCACTCTTAACTGCAGTATTTTTTTTAATTTACTAGCCAGCATTCGGCGTCATGCCCCTTATCTCTTGTTATTTTAAATCTTATTTAGCAACACATGGCCATTGGGTTTTCTATTTACTTCCTCGAGCATTTGGTGTCACGTGTGGTTGTTGTTAGAGAGTCTAACCCCTCGTAGTTCTTTTAAAACTCAAACATAGTTCTTTTAAAACTCAAACAACCTAGCTAATGTTTTCGTCATATCTAAGGTGAATCAAATTTTAATAAAAAAAAAAAAAATTGATCTAGGTTACTAGTTAAAACTCAATTAAGATTTGTTAATTTTTTTTATTTTTTTAAATGATATCAATTTTATTTTTAATTAATTAAAAGAAATTGAGTTGATCTAGGTTAGCTCGAGTCAACTCACTTGACTCATAATCTGGAACTTACTTTGAATCGACTTCCGAATTAGGTTTAAAAACTATACCTCTTATATACAAATAAAATAGAACTTACTAAAAAATAACTCAATATAAAAAAGTATTGATGTTACTTGGTTTGCCTTTTCTTTTTCAGACTTTCTTTTTTTTATTTTTTATAGATATAACTAGAAATTTTATAGTGTTCATAAAATAATTAATGACGTTTTATTAATTACTTCATAGGTCCACTTTAAAAAAGAGAAAAATATAAAGTGAAGAAAAAATAAAATTCATGATTCACAAAAAATAATACGAATATTTTCACTTAGGATTTCTCCCTACTTTTCTTTAAAGTGGGATAATTAATAAAAAATCACTAATAAAATTTCTTCTATATATAACCATTAAACATACTTAAAAAAGTTTATAACAATTTCATCCCTAATATATACATGAGGATTCAAGCTACTGCTATTATATTAACAATAAAAACCTTGAGGTTATTTTAGCCAACTTTTCAAATCCCTAAATTCAAGGGAAGAAAAGGGATTGAATAGAAAAGAATAATCAATTATTTGAAACAAATCTGATTTTGCTAATAAAATCCGATCAATTGAAGCTAAAGTTCAATGACTCTTTTTAAAAAAGGAAAAAAATAAGTAATTCATGAGATTTAAACTCAAAATTAAAATCTTTTGAATTCCAAACTTATACAGTTTACCATTACTTTATAAAATATTAAATAATCATCTTAATTTAAAATTTAAAAATATTAATAATATTTCAAAAATGATTTTATATTGTTTTTTAATATTTTGATATAAAAATTATTTCTTATGCTTAAATTTATTTATTTATTTATTTGTCCCTGTTTGTTTAATATGATTATAACATACTCCTTACTATTTAAAAACCTAAAAAATTAATTCGTTTAACTCTTTTTGATTGTTATCTTGCTGTGACGTTTTTGCTGGATGAGTGTCGTGAATGTAAAGACTCTACGCGGTAACAATTAAAACATGGTGTGTAAGATGCAAGGTCGCTTTTCACTTCATTGCCAACATTATAGTCTTTGAAAAATTTAAAGTGTACCAGCAATGATTGATAGCTCCTTCAATCAAGAAAGTGGAAACAACTCCTTTTGTTAGGGTAGAGGGAGAGAGAGAGGGAGAGAGAGAGAGAGAGAGAGAGAGGGGGAGAGAGAGAGGGTGAGAGAGAGAGAGAGAGAGAGAGAGAGAGAGAGAGAGAGAGAGAGAGAGAGAGAGAGAGTCATCCCCATAGTTATAAAGAAATTTCTTGAATATGTTTTAGACAAAGCAATTGATAGTTATGTATAATTAAAGAACTAATTTAATTCAAGAATAGAAGCTACTGGACAATTAAAGCTCTTAAAATGTTTTTTATATTAACATCCATCACTAAAAAAAAAGAAAAAAAAAATTGATCCTGACCATTTCTTCATAGTATCCTTAATACCATACTAAAAATGATTCCAAATCAAAACTTAAACCTTCAATTCGGGCCTCATTATAATATTTTCTATTATTATTCACCATATTAATTAATAACCTGACGACGGGGGTTTCCAGGACGATGCATATGTTTTCCACGTCAAAGATGCAAAATGAAAGGCCTCGAGAAACTTGCTGAAGTTTGCTTAAGCAATCAATCTCAATTCGTGTGATAGCGTGGTTAGCATTTTTCTCCCCAGTAACCCTTACAAAAACGTTGTTAGCATGTTTGTAGCAATGCATAACGTTAAATGACCTTTTCGTCAAACAGTTTTCGAGTTTGCAATAACGCGACCTTAGCTGACTCACGACACGCATGTGATTTGATTCTGTCTCTATTTTTCTCTCCTAACTTTTGGTCTCTTCTGGAAAACACGGACGACGCGATTTTGTGGAAGAACTCAAAGAAAAAGGGTTAGTTTACTCTTTAAGTACCAGTAGCTAACATAAACCTTCTTGTTTGTGTTTATATTTTTTTCACTTTCTAGTGATCTCCTCCCATCTATGAATTATTCCAGGAAGCTTTATAAGTATCAGTATAAACACTGATGCCTCAGGTTATACCCCTGGGTACAGCTTATATCCCAGTGCAAACTCAAAGCCATAATAGACTCACGGGTCATTAATTGATTTGGGTCAATGAGAGTCTAGATGGCTCAACAAGTCCATGAATCTTACCATTAAATTAGACATGGGTGTCTATAGAACCCAATTGACACGGTTTCAAAACATGTTTGTTTATTGTTTATTTTGATCAAATCAGTTTGTTTATGTTATATTGGGGTTATTAATTTAGAAGTCAAATAAGTATCTTTATTAATTTTCGCTTCTATTTTATTTCGCGTCTTTGTTTCATTCATAATTCGTAGGAATTTGTATTACTACTCGTGAAATTATAATCGTAGTTTTATTTTACTTGTTTTCAGTAAATTTATTGATTCTAGAGTTTATATTCATAATTAAATTGTGTTGTAAAAGCATCTGACCTTGATTGGTTACATTGAATAAAATATTTTGGTATATAAAAAAAGTGTTGTATATTCAGCAATGAAGAGGGGACGAAGGAGGGTTCCAGATTATGAATGGAAAAAACTAGGGCATGTTTGGTGTAGGGGTTTTAGAATGCGAAGCTAATAAGTGTAGAATATTATTTTATAACATTCATACTTCAATGGAAAATGAGGAACAACGCTGCAAGCATGGAAAACAAAAGATAGTAGCTATGGTTATTATTAAAAAATACGTGTGTAAGTTGTTAGTAAGGCGTCCTTATTTGAAATCCTTATCAGCCGCTATGTCCATACAGTGTTGTTGGGGGCAAGTGTTAGTAAGAAGGGAATTCTAAAAGCTTAAACAACATGCCTATGAAACAACCATTATTCCTATTAAAGATTCAATGACTAATCTTCTTGAAGAGAGAGGGAATGATATGGTTCAACCATGGATTTATCATAAAGGTCTTTGATTTTGTGCTTGGGTTTGATTGGGAGGCTATTCGACCAATATTGCATTTTCCTTGGAATTTAGCTTGTGTTTTATTCGGCCATGATGGGTTTTTTTTTATGGGATAGTTATAGCCAACCTTGGTTAATTTGTATATAATAATAGGCTCAGTCCAATCCTTTTTATGGTTCATTTAGTCAAATCAAGTCAGCCCATGTATGAGTCTGATTGGGGCAGTAAAGTAGGCTTGTTGGGAGCTCATATTAGGTCTGATTCATGTTATATTAATAAGTATAAGTTTGGGTCATATGGGGTCTAAAGTTAGCCTAGGATAATTAAGATGGTGGTATCCTTTTCTTACAAGGATCAACAAAATAGTCTCCTAAAATTGAAAAGGAAATTCATTCATTATTGTTCATATTATTTAGGAAAATATTTAGCAACAAAGAATAAGTTTTCTAGTCATGCAAGGAAACTAAATGGGCTGTTAGATTTGAATCCTAGATTTGGAGGAATTATATAATATTAAATATTTGATTCTCCTAGTCAAGGAAAGAAAGTGATAGGCAGTTACAAGGAGAATTGATTTCGAAGATTATTTTCCATGTTCTAAAGGGAAATTTTAGTCCTACAAGGAAAGAAAATTTCAATAATTAAATTTCTATTCAGATCAGATTTTCTAGCATCTAAAAGACTTTAAAAGTTGGCCAGGTAGTCCTATAGTATTTAGGAAGGGGGATCTCGGTCAAGAGTTGTTTAAGTTAAGGAATTGAAATATTTTATCTTGTTTTTCTTTATATTATATGGGGCATCAACAAGCTATTATCCAGATTTGTTGTTTTCATTATTATTTCAATGTTTGAGCTTAATTAATACTTTGAATTTCAGCTAAGATTCAAGACTTATTTGGATTAGAGTTTGAGTTTACTAGTAAAGGTTTTGGGTCAGTTTTTGTAAATGGGTCAATTCAGCCTATAAGGGTAGATCCATTAGGGTTAATTTATCATAACTATTTAAACACATGTTAAGCCTAAATTTCAGCACCTTTAATGAATAATACTTCTAAACTTTTTAGTTTAACGTGTGAGAGAGATCCTTGCATCTTGTGGTTCTTGAACAAACTGAATCTAACTTATCAAAGATTAACTCGTTTCATAACATCTTTCGATTTCATTTCAATAGTGTTGGTGTCTTAAGACATGCTTTCATTGTATCACACTCATATCGGACCTCTATTGACTTTTTGGAATCAGATCTCAATTTTGATTATAGCTTACATGGCCATATGATCATAAGGTTCACATCACCAATATAACAACACTCCTATATAGGAGGCTTAATAAGATCTCATGGATAAACTAAGCCTTGGACGAGCCTGATTCACCTAAGACCGGCTACTATACTCGAAGAGGCTAATTCACCTGAGACTAGCTACTATACTCAAATGCACTACTATCTAGTCAAACTTGGTGTGCTTGCAGCTAATTACAGTGAAAAAAATATAAATGCATTAAATGAAGGCACACCCTTTAGCCATGTGTCCCCTATATATATATTAATCTTGTTATCATCATTAATAGTACACAATCTACAAAACTCATAACTATGACAACCTTTATAGTTACTCGTTATCACTCTAGATCTTTATCCTCAAATAGCCTAAAGCCATAAAAGATGAGAACATTGAATATCTTACCCTTACACAGAGATATCCATATAGGTTTAAAGCTATAAACATAGTCTTGAACCCCCTAATATAAGTCTTTTTGTACTAGAAGGAGAAAAATAGCTTCATCTTTGCAACTACACACCCTCACAAGGCTCTTATCTTATACTTAAGTTAACTTAGGCATCAGAGGGTTTTTAAACCTTTCAATGAATTTTCTCTACAGGTGATCAAGTTATCCAAACCAGACCTTCTACATTTTTTAGTTTATATCAACCTTGGAAAGACCATAAACTTTGAGATGTTTTTAGCAACCCTATCAAGCATTAAATTACCCTTACAAGCAATTCCATCACACCAACCTTTTACTATATGCATTGTATAAAATATCTTGTTAGTATATTGGTTTTTGGAGGTTATTTTCGCATGGTGTGTAATGCTTTCAAGCTTATGAGAGAAGCTTGGTACACCTCTTATATTCATTGTATAAAATTGGTCAATTAACCATTTGTTTTATCTTATATTCCTCATGTGTAACATATAGAGCATCATATTCTTTTCCTTTAAATATATGACGTCCTTGTTGCACTATAATTTGTTGGCTTTCTTAAAAGCACATAAACATAACATAAATAATAATTTAAAATTTTTTTTGGAGTCCCAAGAATCTTGTTAGATAATTTAAAGGCATTAAAGGTTTATACAAAGATTACTTGAATATCATATCTTCTTTCTAATGTTTTATCAATTTATTTAAGGTTGAGTTTCACGAACCATAAATTGTCCAAATATTCAGTCTCTAACAGTAATCCACACAAACTATTAGTGATAAATCTTTTAAAACCCTTTTTTAAAAAATAATGATTGATATGCCTTGAATGTTAGCTCTTTATTTTTGTTTTAAGTGTTTCTCTGTACGTATGTTTTTTAACCTACGTAGTTTTTCTCTCTACATAAAAATATAAGACATACCATTTTATTTATAAAAAATTTCTAATAACTTTATAAATGACAATATCAATTTTCCTCATGAATAATATCACGTATATTATTTCAAAATAATTTTATAAATTTATTCAATAAAGTCCATACTTGTTTTTTTTATACGTCTAGAATTGTAATCCTTGCATTAATTACATTCATTTTATAATTTCTAAAATATATCTTTAATCAAGTCATACTTAATTAATCATCTCAATTTAATTTCTGACTAATGGTTCTTATTGTGTGTGACTCATGACCCATTAGATTCCTAATATAGTTAACCGAATATAAATTATAATCCTAATCAAAATAGGATTAAACAAATTAAATAATTTAATTTATTATGAATTCAACAATTGAATTTTTATATTTAAAGATCAAGTGCACCATCTAACAATTTGTCATGATCCTTAAATATTAGAAAAGCATTGTAAGCAGTATTTTCCTTTCATCAAGAATGTTTTGATTTTGACACTATAGCATGAAATGTATATGGTATGTCAAATCATGTTCATTCTTAATACTTCCAGTCATTAAATATTTGAATAAAATTTAAAACTTTTTTTAAATCTCATTCAAATAACTTTATATAATTCATGTTATATATAATGTCTACCCGTTTATTATCTTCTATTATCACAACATATAGTCAAAATCAAAGCATATCATTCCGACATAAGATAACTTGGCAATCTTAAGTCTAAAAATCACTTGCATAACTATCATGTGAGCTTTTCTATAGACACAAGTGATCTCTTCATATGGAGTTATCATGCTGGTCAATTTAGTATATATGTCATTTAACAAACACTTATATATTAGTTCTAGATATCCTTAATATCCCGGTTTATGAGAATATCTATTTTCTTTCATAAAAAAAGAATATAATATTTATCAGTCTCAACAACTCAAATTTATAGAGTATTTAAGAACAATGCTTAATGTAATAGAAACCTTATAATTATAATCACTTTGTAATTTTCTTTACAAAATATTTGTGTTCTAAGAACTTTATCTTTACTCTAGTTTATTACTCAAACATTAGGATCATTAATCTAAGATAAATGAATATTAAAGATAAAAAAACATTATTAATTATAAATATATTTTACATGAATAAAGTTAATGCTACATGTAACCAATCAATTGGCTACAAGGTACATACACTAACAATATCTCACTTGTACTTAATTCAATCGCTTATGTATCTAATATCATACCCCTTCATATAGTGATCATGTTTTTACTGGGACAATATGTTAGTGAGAGGATATGTAAGATTCTCTTCATTAGATACTCGTTCAATCTTTATATTTGTTATTTTTATGATTTCTCTAACCAAATAAAATCACTCAAGAACTTATTTAGATAATTGATGAGACCTTAATTCTTTTGTTTATGCATTGACTTCATTGTTATCAAAGTACAAGGCTACTGGATTAACAATACAAGGAATTACATCTAGTCCATTGATAAGTTTCTTGATACAAACAACCTTTTTTATCACCTTATACGCAAAGATGTATTTGGCTTCATTTGTAAATTATGTTGTGGTCTTTTATTTAAAACTCTTCTAACTTATAACACCATCATTTAGAGTAAAACATATCTTGACTGAAATTTGTTATTGTCAATATATGATTAAAAACTAGCATCTAAATAACCATAAACTATAATTTCATCATTCATAGATGAAAAAGATATTTTTCATTCTTCTTAAGTAGTTAAGAATGTTTTTAACTATTTTCTAGTGACCCTCACCTGGATTAGATTGATATCTACTCGTTATGATCAAAGCATAAGATACATATGGTCTTGTACATAGCATCATATATATTATGGATTTTATAATCGAAGCATAAGAAGTTTTTTCCATCATATATCTCTCAATTTTTGTCTTAAGACACATGTATTTGAAGAGAAGTATCCCATGTGAAGTAGGTAAGTATCCTCTTTTAAATTCTTCCATGCTAATTTATTTTAACATCTTATCTATATACGTAAATTAAGATAATGCAAGCAATTTTTAGACCTATCTTTATAGATTTTTTTTCCAGTTTATAGGTTGTTTCTCTCATATCTTCCATAAAAAATTCTTGAATAACTAGATCTTTACTGATTAGAATAAATGAATATCGTTTTGTATCAATAATATATCATCTACTTGTAATATTAGAAAAATGACTCAACTCTCACTAACCCTTTTATAAACACATGGTGCATCCATATTTTTTTTATGAAATTAATCTATTTGATTATCTCATCAAAATAGATATTCCAACTCCTTGAAGCTTGGTTAAGTCTATAAATGGATTTCTATAGCTTGTATACTTTGTTAAGAAATTTATTAAATTCAAAACCTTCATGTTGTATCATATACACATCTTCGTGAAGATTCTCATTTAAAAATACAGTTTTTGACATCTATTTGTTAAATCTCATAATCATAGTATACATCTATAGTAAGCAAAATCTTTATAGATTTTAATATAACCACCAATGAGAAAGTTTTATCAAATTTAACCTCTTATCTTTGTTTTTAACATCTGACAACTAATGTAGCTTTGTACATACATTTCCATCCTTGTCATTCTCTTTTTTACAAACCAACTTATATCGCATTGGTTTTATCATATCAGATGGATCAACCAAGGTCTATACTTGGTTAGTGTACATGGAATCCATCTAAGATTTTATGGCCTCAAGTCATTTCTCAGAATTAATATTAGATACTTCTTTCATGTAGTTAGTAGGCTCATCAAGTATGTGCAACTCATTATTGTTTGCTTCCATGAGAAGTCCATATTTTATTGGTGCATGACGTGTCCTACTTGATCTATAAGTTATTGTGTTTCTTTAGCTTCAGGCTAAACATTGAATGTTATGGATTTAGGCTCAAGTTCTAATTGGATATTAGTTTATGGTTCTTGAGTTTCTTAAAGTTCTATTTTCCTTTCACTGCTCGTTTCAAGAACAAATTCTTTCTCTATAAAAGTAACATCTTTTGAGACATACATTTTTTGCTAAACAAGATGGTAAAAATAATATCCAATAATTTTTTTTGGATATTCAATAAACATATATTTATCTAATTTAGCTCCTAACTTTTCAGATACAATGCGCTTTACATAAATATCATATCCTCAAATCTTGAAGTATAATAAGTTTAGTATCCTACCTTTCCATGTCTCATATGGAGTTTTATCAATAGATTTTATTAAAACTCTATTCAAAAGGTAAGCAATAGTTTATAGGGCATAACCCTAGAAAGAATATGAAAGGTTTAAATAGATCATTATGGACCATATCATATCCAATAGGGTGTGATTTCTCCTTTCAAAAACTGTATTATATTATAGTGTTGTAGGAGGAATCAATTGTTAGAGAATATCATTCTCTTTTATATAATTTTTACTCAATTATATATCACCTCGATTCGATCAGAATGTCTTGATACTTATTTCAGTTTTATTTCAACTTTATTTGCAAATTCCTTGAACCTTTCAAATGATTCAAACTTTCAATAAATACATATAATCATATCCAATATAATTATCAATGAATATAATTAAATACATACATTCATATATAACATGAATTGCTATTTGTCCATATACATTTACATGTATTAGATATAACAATTCATATTAGATCTTTTACTGTTTCTAGTAAAAAGTGTTTTGGTTTTTTATTTTAATAAACAAACT
>Ga0325410_1009886_pt1 | contig 10128 bp, 6 predicted proteins | sample PopdelMetagenome_16_FD_206182 | JGI IMG/M metagenome (GOLD analysis project Ga0325410, IMG submission 206182) | Populus deltoides microbial communities from Bellville, Georgia, United States - Xylem-PdIQD-R3 | ecosystem: Host-associated > Plants > Phyllosphere > Stem > Wood/Secondary xylem...
TAATGAGATTGGAATTGATCCCTTCAATACAATCATCACATACTGCAAGACAACAAACATAAATTAGTCAAGAACGCACATTCCATAGCTAGAATTCACCAAACAAATTAATAACTGACAAGAAAAACTCATGAGTATCTGGCCCAGGTATTGTTTACAATGGCTTGTATTCTAACAAAGCACGGAAAGGAGGTTGGAAGTCGAGGTGTAAAGAACATAATTCTTGTCCAATGTATTGATAAGTGAGTAAAGAAATCACTGTAATCTAGCAAAATCTATTTCAATTTTCTAATGGTACAGGCCATAGAAAACACCATCACAACTCAGGCGAACATAACCATAGCTATCCATATCAGAATTGAATAATCCAGATCCCAGTGCTGTGGATTCTTCATCAAGTGATGTTAGATTCATAAAAAAAAATAAAAAACCAAACTTCTAAGATCCAACCAAGACACCAACCAAATTTTAAGTGATCAGTTAAACTAACAATCCTACCAGACAACACCTGCCAGACAAATTTTTCAGATCAAATATAAAACAACACTTACTTTCTCAGGTTTGCCGATAACCTTGGCAACTTCAGAGGTTGCTTCTGAGAGGATGGAGGAGGTGTCAACTCCATCAAGGCTGACGTTCGTGGAGATGATCAAAGCAGGCATCTTCACTCTCTATGTATATAAAAGTTTTTCTCTGTTTTTGGTGTCTCTCTTTGCTATAATTGTTACAGCTGCCAATAAAATAAAGAGGGGAAAGCTTACCAAACTTCATTGTATCTTGGCTTTTCCGTATCCACCATTTATAAATGGCAAAGGAAATGCTAGTTACCATACAGCCCTTAGTTGAGTGGCTGTATATTATTGTGGAAAAAAATAAAAAAAAATGGCTACGCTTTTTGGTCAATTTGATATTGCTGGGCGGGGACCACAGCATTCCCACCTTGTCCGAATAATTTTGAGTTCAGACCTCAATGTTAGAAAACAATAAAAGAAGAGAAAAAAGAAAAATTCTCTTTTGATTTCACAATTCATGGACTTTTTGGCATCGGATTCACCGAGACTCTCAAGTTCCATGTGTTGAATTCATGAATTTAACTTTGAGGGTTAACCTCGTAGTTAAAAATTATGGTTTCTTATTTTATTTTATTTATTAAAAATATCATTTTAAAAATTTATTAAATTTATCTATATGTATTATATTGACATAGATATATATTTTTAAAATTAATTGAGAATAATGTAATTTTAATTAATATATAGATTATTCTGATAATATCTCTTACTATGAAATAAAAAGTTTATGAATTCAAGAATTCTTGGTTCAATGGAGGGGAAACATAATTGTATTTTGCACTACGAGGCCCACTAAAAATTTAAGTTTGAAATACAATTTTTGTGCAATAGTTTTTATATATTTTTTAACTAAGTTTCGTAAAATTCTATTTGTTTTCGTGTTTCAAAAGTGCTTTTGAAAAAATTTAAATTTTTTTATTTTTTTCTTTGCTTCAAATTGATATATTTTTAGTGTTTTCAGATCATTTTGATGCGCTAAATCAAAAATAATTTTTTTTAAAAAAATATTATTTTAATGCATTTTCAAGTAAAAAGCACTTTGAAAAGCAACTGTAACCATACTTCCGCCAAATATTTTATATATATTTCTTGCTACACATAAACTTCAACCACATTTTTTACCAAACATGTATCTAAATTCAACTACCACAGCTAACCACACTTTTTTTGAACTTATTTTTTTAAACCATAACCACCAAAACTAACTAAAAAAAAACAAACACACTCTAAATCAATTTATTGGTTTATAGTTGATGAAAATTCATGTGATGGGTGTTGTTTTATTTGCGATTTTTATTTTCTTTCCTCTAGATTTTTTCCACCATGTATCACGCTGCATCTTCTACTGTTGTTCATTGCATTTTGAGTGATTTCAGTTTCTTTCCTATGTAACTTTGTGTTAGTTGTTTGAAAATTAAATAAAAGTTTCTTTCCTATGTAACTTTGTGTTAGTTGTTTGAAAATTAAATAAATTTTGATCTGAGTATTAGATTGAGTTAAAAATTTACTAGAAGTTTTCAAAGGTTCTGTTTTATATACGGTTAAAATTTAAAGTCAATCGACTATTGAGAAGGTCTTGAAATAAAATCCAAAAAATATCGTGAGGGAATTGCATTATTTTTCTAATTGATTTATGATTTTTTTTTTCTATTTGGACTAGTATTCTTTTATTATTTTTCCAAACTTGTTTAGAAAGTCTTTTTACCTATTATAAATAGAGTTATTTAGTTTTTATTTGATTTTTTTATAGATTTTGATTTCAAAATAATATTGCTTGTGTGTGAGAGATATTCTTGTATTTTTTGGTTATTTAAAGAATCTATTTAACTTATCGAAGAACAACTATCTTTATAGTGTTTTCCTTATACTTTCCATTCATAAATTGATATTCATTGGGTGGGGGTTCATTGCAATAATATTGTTGTTTTGATTCAAGTAATCTCTGTGTTACACTCCTATCAAACCTGACTCTTTAGCTTTTCGGGATTTGTCTTTCTTGCATGTGGGTTGCGTAAACATGTAATTACGAGGTTTGAATTAATTGGTATAAGAGCTTGACTCCTCTTATCAGATTATATCATTTTGCGTGTTGAAACTCATTATTTCCAGTCTTCATCTATTCCTTTTGAATTGTGGCAACAACTACACTTACAAAAAAAAAAAAAGGTGTCATTTTGTTTTGTTAGTGTCTTTCCATATATCAATAACAAAAAAACTAAGAAAAAAGAAAGTCTTTTAAACAAAGACATTATTGATATTGTTGTAGAAATTACAAAAAAGTGAAATTGGATAAAACCACATTGAAATTATTTGAAAATTTATATTCTGGTTATTTAGAGTCTAATGGCATTATGATAAAATTTGAAATTAATTGGACATCATTTGGTTAATTTGCATAAAACATGTTTGATTTGTATCAACTATTGAAACTTGCTTTGCTACTGTTGAAATTGATTTGTACAATATACTAAAGTATTGTTTTGGGATATTTGAGTGTCAATCAAGTCATTTTCATAATATCTACTTTTGATTTTTTTTTCATGTCTTAAAAACATTCATATATCATACAAATTCACTTGCTACTCGTGAAATTGTAATTGTAGTTTTGTCTTTGCTTATTTTCATATATTTCTTGCTTCTTGAGTCAATTATATGTATTTGGATTGCGCTACTAAGCTGTTCTCTTTGGTTGTGTTAATTTCGGTTTTGTAAGAGCTAAAAAGAAGATGATATGAGAGGAAAAAGACGTAGCAAAAATATTATAGTGAAAAACCTATAATTTATTTGAAACATAAGAGGTGTGCGAATATTTTTTATACTTACAATCTTTTTACATATTCAAAATGTCTGAAGAAAAGGGAGATACACCACCTTTTACGGAGAATAACAACCTGAAACTTCAGATTTAAGGTCTAGCAGAGATGTTAGAGAGGTTTAACTTGATGGTTAGTAATGTGCAAAAGAGGTTAGATAGGGTAAAGAGGTGAGATAACAATAATAATGGATATAGAAATAGGGTTGATCAGAGGAGTAACCATGATAGGAGACTTGAACGAGATGTAAACCATAACTTGGATGATTTTGAGGATGGGGATGATGTTGTGGGAGATGGTGATTTTGAGCATGAGATCGTAGGTCATGTGAATGATTTTTGATAGCCTAAAGGCTGAAGGGATGATGAATTTAGACATAGGGGCCAATTTAGCCATATAATGGATTTTGGAAACTATGGAAACTGTGACGATAAGGATGGTGATATGGATTCTATTAAACTGAAAATTCTTAGTTTTCAAGGTAAAAACAATCTCAAGGCTTATTTAGAGTGAGAAAAGAAGATGTATTAGTTTTTTTATTGCTATAGTTATTCCGAGTAGAAAAAAATGAAATTTGTGGTGATTGAATTTGTTGATTACATGATTATTTATTGGGATCAGATTGTGACTTCTAGGAGGAGGAATAAAGAAAGATCTATTAATACATGAGATGATATGAAGGCTTTAATGAGAAAACAATTTATTCCTAATCATTATCACATGAAACTTTATTAGAAACTATAAGGTTTAAGTTAGGATTCTAAGTTTGTGGAAGATTACCATAAAAAAATAGAGATAATGATAATTCAGGCTAATGTAGTACATAATAGGGAGGTCACTATAACTAGGTTTCTTAAAGGGTAGGATATGGATATTGCTAATGTAGTAGAGTTACAATATTATATGGAGTTGGAGGACATGGTTCATATGATAACGAAGGTGGATAGACAAATTAAAAGGAGGGATAGCTCATGACCACAGTTCAATTCAGCTTCATCTTCCTATAGGCTGAATGTGAAGAGAGAGGGGTTTCCTAGTATAAGACTTTTGTGAATGCTAAGGTTGAACCATCCAAGGCAGAAAAAAGACTCCTATAGATGCTAAAGGTAAACCTCAAACTCAGCCTACTCATAATCGTGATATAAAATATTTTAGATTCTTAGAGGTTAAACACATTGATTCTCAATGTCCAAAAAAGAGAGTTATGATTTTGAAAGACCATAAGAAGATAGAGTCTAGAAGTGATAGATCTGATGATGATGAGGGGCCACCTTTGAAGGATTGTAGTGATGTTGAGATTGCATACTCGGTTGAGAGGGAGGCCTTGATTATTAGGTGTGTGCTTATTATACAAGTTAAAGAAGATGTTGATAAGCAAAGAGATAATATCTTCCATATAAGATGTCACATCCAAAACAAGGTATGTAGTATGATAATTGATGGAGAAATTTGTGCCAATATAGCTAATACTACTCTTGTTAGGATGTTGAATTTGAGTATTATAAAACATTATAAAACTTATAAAATACAATAGCTGAATGAATATGGTGAAGTGAAAGTAACTCAGTATGTCTTGATTTTTTTGTTGTTGTGAGATATACTAATTAGATGCTATATGATGTGATTCCTATGCATGCTAATCATCTATTTTTGGGGGTATCCATGACAGTTTGACAGGAAGGCCATCCACGATAGCTTTATAAATAGGCATAAAATTATAAAATATAGTAAAACCATCACCCATGTACTTTTATCTCCAAAGCAAGTGTATGATGATCAAATAAAGTTGAGAAGAGAAAGTGAGGCCAAAGAGAGTGAAAACTTAAGTAAGAAACATGGTGAGAGAAGAAACTTAGATTCGTCCACTAATCAAAACTTAATGAATTTGGTCGAGAGTGGAGGTAAGAAAAGAAAAGAAAAGAGAAGAAAATAAGTGTGTGAAGTACGAACTGTATGAAAAAAATTAAAGAAACAACCAAATTTTTATACAAGAAAAGGTGGGATTAAATTTTTTTTTATACTAACAAGCCAATTATTGTACTTGTGCATAAGAAGGTTTATTTTAATACTAACGATCTTGATTATGTTGTTTCTAGTGCGGCTATTTCTTTGTTGCAGGAATTTGATGATGTCTTTCCCGAAAATATTCCTAATGGTTTACCACCATTAAGAGGAATCAAACATCAAATATTCTAACCATGGTTGTTGCTAGTCAAATCTTTAGTGACTTGCTTGTCAAGTTTGACATGAATGATATATATGCACCGGCTCCGGCTCGTCTCGAGGGTGAGTGTTGATATGAATTGAGTTTTCCTGTAAAATATGAATTAATGGTAAATCATTTTTTTTCTATTTTCTGTTCTTAGTTTATTCTTCTTTTTTGTTATTATATTTCTTATTCTCGATCTTTAAATAATAGTGGATTCTTCATCAAGTGATGTTAGGTTCATAAAATAAAAACTTGGACCAAGGTCCAACAAAGAAATCAAGTCTGATTTAACCTAAATATTTAAGAACTCTATGTGGCCACACGTTAATATTTCCACTATAAAAACAATAAACAGAAGAAAAGAATAAATATACACAACAACTTTAGAGAAGAAGACAAATATTTATTTTAGGTGATCAGTAAAACTAACAAACCTGCACAAATTTTTCAGATGGTCCAAATTCTTGATGTCTTGAAAGAACCTCAAAGAGAAAAAAAAATGATAACCCACAACAGTTAAATACTATGATTAAAAATACGAAGAACATTAGATAAAAAAACTAAAACGTTGGGTTGAGTACTGTGGAACCGACATGTTCATACACATACAAAACACTACGGTTAGTACTGAGTATTTTTTGATAACTCATTTTGATCCTCAAAGTTTTATTTTGAGTGATTTGATCTTAATTGAAGACCACTTGACTTCGTTTTCTTAAGCACGGGTGAAATTGAAAGAATAGAAACCGAAATTAAAAAGACACCAAATATAAGCGTGCCTGGGATTATGTGCAAAATACACTTAAGTTTGTAAAAGTTAAAAATAATACAAGTTTTACAATTTATATCCCTTAAAATTTAAACAAAATTAATTTTGGTATAAAAATTTATTTGAATTATTTTTCAATTCATGGTTAGAAAAAGAAGAGAGAAGAGTCATTGAATTTTGGTGCTGAGAGAAAAAGTCATCATTCAAGTCATTTCTAGCCGCCAAAATGAAATTTTTTGATATCCATGAGTTACATGAGATGAGTGAGGCTTGATAATAGTTGTTTAGACCCACAGTCCCACACTATTGCTTGAAAAAAAAAAGGATCTAAGTCGAGGAAGATAAATCTAACCTGGTTTGATTTTATATTTTTGAACTCTTTTTTGAGTATTTTGAGTTGATAAATTAGTTTGTAAGTGTTTCAAGAGTGTTAGTGAGGTGATTTGGGGTTGAAAGATCTTGAAAGTTGGGCTTTTTTAGATAAAAGAGGTGTTACCCTGATTTTCTGGCCATTATAGTGGTGACTAGAATTTAAGCTTCTAGGTGACACATCGTTTTCCATCATCCACGTATCATTTATATATATTTTTTTTATCTTTTGTTTAGATGAACTTACTTTGTAAAGTAAAAATATTTTTTTTTAGATAATATTTTTCATATGTATAACCTTGCATAATTGTTTTTCTTTTATTTCATTCAATCAATTTAGTGCGTGTCTATTTCTATTATAGTTTGATTAAATAAAAAATATTTGAATAAACAAGATTTAGCAAACACAATAGAGTAAATATTCTGTTTTGCAAGATTAAATATGTTTATCTATATCTGTTTTTTATTTTTTTAACTTTATTTTTGGTTATCATTAATAATTTTTTTTTTCAATACATATAGTTTTTAATTTATTGTTTGGATTGGGTAAGTTTTTTGATTTAAACTTACTTTCTCATGTTTATTGATATCCTTGGCATCTTCAGAGGTTGCTTCGGGCGAGGATGGAGGAGTTTTAACTCCTTCAAGGCTTACGTTTGTGGAGATGATCAAAGCAGGCACCTTCTCCCTCTCCCTATATCCACCATTTATAAAAGGAAAAGGAAATGTTAGTTACCAAATAAATTATTAAATATAATTTTAATTAATATATATATTATTCTGATATTAATTTCTTTTTTTATTGAGAAGAAATTAATAAAACTACTATTCTTGTTATTTGTACTCTAGAATACTAATATTCAACGTACCATCTTATTTTTAGTATAGAGAAAATCACTCTTATCCTTACAAGTAAAAATTAAGAAAGAGAAGACAAGGAAAAGAAAAGACAATCTTAACATGATTGACAAACTAGAAAACACCTTAATAATTAGAAATCAACTTCTACGCAGGCGAGTCTTCAAGTCTTGACCTTTGTATTGCCACCTCGCAAAAACAATTCTTCACCACCCATTCATACTTCCTTGTGTTCATAGCGCATCCAAGAATCACTCCAATTACCAATCCACTTGCATAACCCATCACCACCACCTTCCAACCAAATTCAAGTGGAAATCCCGAGCCCTCATCTTCTTTAGCTGCTGGCAGCGAGTCCTCATCATTTCCACATTCTTTCGACAAGGGCTCCCCACACAATCCTGGATTCGCATCAAATGAAGTGTTGTCAAATGTCTCGAATTGGTATCCTCGTGGTATCGGACCTGAGAGAAAATTGTGAGACACATTAAAGACCTCGAGGAAGGTGAGCTGTGCAATTTGGACAGGAATCTCTTCCGAGAGTTTGTTCTGAGAAAGGTCCAAAGCTTCAAGCTCTTTCAAGTTGGACAAGGATGGAGGGATGCCACCACTGAGAAAGTTGTTGGAGAGATTGAGCAAATGAAGTGCTTTGAGATCTCCGAGGGCCTCTGGAATTCCTCCTTCAAAACCATTGCTTGAGAGATCGATAGCAGTGAGACTATCTTGGATCTTAATTCTCATATAATCTCATCACACCTTTGTTTGTTATTTTCATTGAGAATTGATAATCAAATATCATTGGATAGTCAGATATTTGGAAACTTATCTCTACTTGCATGTAAATCAAGTGTTCCTTGTGGACTGTTTTCATGGCAGTCCAATTTCGGAGATATTCGAGCGGCAACTTACCCTTAAAACTGTTGTTGGAGAGGTCAACAATCTGTAACCTCGGAAATTCAACGTTGGTTTCAGGTTTCCCAATCACACCATGGAGCCCATTAGATCTGAGTATCAGAACCCTCAAATCAGGAAGAACACCCAACCAAGAAGGAAAGACATCATTTATGTTAGTTTGTTGAAGATTGAGAATCTCTAGCTTGGTGCAATTGGCTAATGATTTTGGTATCTTCCCCTCCAATTTGTTTTGACTGAAATCAATGACACTCAATGAGCAGCCACTTGTGAATGTTTCAGGAATATCACCGCTGAAACTATTGTTTTGCAGAATCAGAACTGAAGCACTGCTGCTTATGTTGCCCAAGCAGTGCGTAAGTTTGCCGCTCAAATTGTTATTTGACAATTCAAGGATAGAGAGTGAAGTTAGACCGCAAATAACTTTTGGTATTTCTCCGGTTAATTTGTTATTCCAGACTTCATATTCAAAGATTGCTGGTGGTGGAATTGGAAGGGATCCTTGGAGCTTGTTCGAATAAAGTTTCAGTGAGAATAGATTCTTCCATGGAAGAACATCAAAGGATTGCTCAAATCCAGTCAGAAGGTTGCCAGCCAGAGATAGAGACAAAAGTGTTATGGTACTCATGTTCATAAACCATTTGGGTATGTGTCCCTCTAGTTTGTTATCGGCAAGATCTAAACGATGCAAATGGTTTTGATCACGCAAGAAACTGGGAAATTCACCTAGATTGAATCCACTTAACGTCAAAAGTTCAAGTTTTGGCAGAGGAATGGTAGCATTGTTGCTATTAAGCAGAGACAGATTGTTATACGATAACAGGAGTGAAACAAGGTTTCTGAACTTGAGAAGGCGGTTCAATTCCAAAGTACCACTAAGGAAATTATAAGCTAGGTCAAGTTGTTCAAGATTATGAAGCCTATAAATAGAATCAGGAATCAGACCGTGTAGTTCGTTAGTACCAAGGTATAGTACGGTTAATTGGGTATGGTTTCCTATCCAAGATGGAATGTTACCATATGAATTGGTTTGTGTCAAGCCTACATAATTGAGTTTGGTTAGATTACCAAGCCAATCTAAGGTACCAGATCTGAAATTGTTGAAAGAAAGCGACAGATAAGAAACCTGGAGAAGGTTGACAAATGTGGAAGGGATTTTCCCAGAGAAAAAGTTAAAAGAAAGGTCTAGATAGTTCAGTTTCGTAAGATTACCAAGTGAAGATGGTATCACCCCTGAAAAATTACAATCTCCCACGTCAAATTCTTTCAATGATTTGAGATTCCCAATGGACTCCGGTAGCTTGCCAGAGAAACTTGTTCCTGCAAGAAACAATGTTTCAAGTTGGCTGCCCCAATGAATTTCCGGAAAATATCCACTGAGATCTGGATTATACTGGATGCTGAGAAAGCGAAGGTTGATTAATGCTTCAACTAAATGTTGCAGACCAGGCTTTTTGAGCTTCAAAGAATTTGCTGCCAGATCAAGGAAAACCAACTTGGAAAGCTCTAAGACCTCTTCTGGGATTTGACCAGAAAAGGAAGAATATGAGAGATTTAGGTCAAACAGCCTTGAGAGATTTCGAATCTCAGAAGGGATTTCAGAGTTGTCGAAGTCGTTGTCAGCAA